>VFQN01000312.1_pt1 | contig 96596 bp, 123 predicted proteins | sample 3512371 | NCBI WGS metagenome assembly VFQN01 (sample SAMN10412370, study PRJNA504923) | tailings metagenome | isolation source: Replicate 2 from Balatoc abandoned mine | place: Philippines: Itogon, Benguet | collected 2017-08-28 | reverse complement strand
GCGTGGCACACCTAGGTTTGCAAACGCCCGCAGGTGCGCCCACATGCATGCAACCGCCCGGCGCGAGGCTTGCAACACCAAGGACTGCCACTGGGGGACCGCTGCACTGCCTCTCAGCTCACGCATGCGTGCATGCATGCATTGCCTCCCCACCTCCATGGCCTCAAGGGCTGCCAGGGCCACCACCTCCCACACACACTGCTGTACCCCTGCAGGCGCGCTAGCCAGCCACACGTGTAACAGGGTTTGTACGTACTTGTATCTAATAAGCTACCTGCCTGAGCTACGTACCTGACATGACCCTTGCTGCCAACATGACGTGCAGCATCTGCACGTCAGCTCCAGCACGAAGGCAATGCTGTGTGCGACGGAGAAGGTATGCACGGGGCAGTGGAAGTTCCCAGGGCCAGGTGCGGGGTGAGATGGGTACGGTAAGACGGGGGAAGGCAGGTCTTGAGGCAGGTGCAGGACTGGCTGTTGCGACCGCGACAGGCCGACAGGAAAGATAGATCGCAAACCGGTCACATGCTTGACACGTCAACTTCACCACTACCGAAGAAGTAAGGTCTGAGCAAACGTTGAGAGCAATCTCCGGGACTTCCGGAAGCAAATCCGGAAGGTGCCCTCACGCATTGCGAGAGATAGCTGCGACATTAAACATTATTGCTTTCTAAGCTATATCTGGCAGTTGAACAGTCATACAATTAGGAAAGGCTTTTGCAGACGAACGGCCGCTTGGCTTGTTCACAACTACAGAAGCGCGAACCCCTTGCGCCCTATAGGCAGCGGTAAACCTGGACGGAATACTTCAGCCCATGAAGCAGCCGGTAGTGGCCAGCCATCCTGCCAGCCAGCGGGCCCGGGCCCCCGGCGGGCGGCCTGGCACCAGGGCGCATGCTCGACGAGGCGGAGCGGGCGGCAGCGGTTCTGAGTTGCAGAGCCTTCCGATCCGCGCAAAGAGGAAAAGGACGGCGGCCCAACGCGGTGCAGCCACCCAGGCCCCACCGGCTAAGGTAGCAGAGGCGGAACCCGACGATGGACACATGGGCGCGACTGGCGACGGCTCCGCTAATGCAGGGCCTGCCGCTGCCGGTGGACCTAAGCGGTCAAACTCCATCGACCTACTGCCCAACGAGCTGCAGCAAGAGGAGCAGTGGGAGTCAGGGGAGCAGCAGCAGCAGCAGCTACGGCAACCAGCACCACAGACGCCCCATCTGGGTGCAGCAGGCCCTGCCGACATGTCCCCGGAACAGGGCCAGGGCCCTGAAAATGCAGTGGAGGCGGAGGAGGTGAGCCTGCAGGAGCAGCAGCAGCAGCAGCAGGACAGCCAGGCTGACGGGCAGGGCGGGAAGGGCAAGGCGGCGATTATGGCTGAGCAGCAGCCGGTGGCGTGCCGAGGGCCTAAGCGGCTCAAGCTCTCCGATGTGAGTGGGCCGGGATTGCGCGGGGGACTGTGTGGGGGTGTCTCCTTGACACGTGTCCGGAATACAGCTCGGGGACGGCTCAGGTGTGAGAGTGGCAGTGTGCCGGGAGGTGCGACCCTCCCTTGGCAGGATGCAGCGCTGCGTCTTCGACTGCCCAGCATCGCTACCAACTGTGAGTTCTCTGTGCTTGGTGGTTGAAATGCTGCATGGCGTGCGCTCCCTAACTTTGCAATGACTGAAAGTCATTGGAATACACATGCCGTGCCCAACAACTACGTTGCCCCCCAGCAGGTGCAGGCCAGCCCGGCAGCAGCGCCGCAGGGCGTCGACGCGCTGACGACGTCGGGGGGGCCGCCGCCACCGCAACAGCAGCAGCAACAGCAGCAGCAGCAGGAGCAGGAACAGCATGCCGACGTGAGTGTGCAGCAAGGGCAGGGCCAGGAGCGGGGTTTGGGACAGGAGGTGCAGGAGCAGCATATGCAGAGCGATGACCCGAGAGAGGAGCAGGGCATGGGAGCGGACGCCGTCGCGCAGACGGCAGGAGGTGCCACTGGTGCGGACGGCCGCGGCTCCGGGGCACGCAGCGGCGACGGGGGCAGCGGCGGCAGCAGCGGCGGCGGGCTTGAAGACGCTGGCGACGGCAGCGCCACCGTCGACGGAGACGGCAGGGTGGGCGGAGGGGCTGCCGCCGCTGCCGCCACCGACAGCAGGGGTACGGCTGGGGGCGAGGCATGCGACGGGGTCGTTGCTGAGCCCCTGCCAGAGGAAGGGGCGGCGGCGGCGACGGTGTCGGCAGAGCAACAAGGGGGCGACGGCAGCGGGATGGATGGCGTAGCCGGTGGGGGCAGCGATGGTGGCCAGCTGGTAGCGGGCGGCAGACCTGGAGGCCGGGTGGTGCTGCGGCGCACTAACCGGGACCCCCGTGGCGCCGCCAGCAGCACGCCGCCGCCGCTGCCGCCGCTGCGGCTGAACCCGCAACATCCTGGGGTTCTGGCTGCTGGGGCGCCGGTAGGGGAGGAGGTCCCGCGTGCGGAGGATGGCGGCGCTGGGGGTAGCGGTGCCGCAGTGGCTGCCGGGTGCGGGCAGGCGGCCGCCGCTGGGGCCGCAGTTGCGGGCGGGGCAGTGGGCGACGGCGCGGGCCCGATGCTTGTGGAAGGAGTGGCGGGCGGGGGGACTGGTGGTGTCGTACAGCCCCGTGCGGCGGACGAGGGCGAGGCTGGGGCTGGAGCTGCCGGGCCGCTCCTTGGGGACGGCGGTGACACGGGCCGCGGTGTGGGGGGCGATGGCGGGCCGGAAGAAACGTTGCTGGTCAGGTACATGGAGGAGGCGAGGAGGAGGCGTGCGGCACAGCAGGTGGAGGCGGAGGCGCTGCGGCGGCGGCTGGCGGCGGCGGAAGCGGCAGCGGCGGCGCGCGGGTCCGAGCTGGCGGCCACGCAGGCGGAGCTGGCGGCGGCGAAAGAGCGCGAGGCGGCCAAGAGTGCGCAGTTGGTGGAGAGGGAGGGGCAGCTAGCGGCGGCACGGGCAGAGGTAGAGGCAGCGGAGGCGGCGCGCCGGCGGGAGGCGGAGCGGGCGGAGGCGCTTGATGCGCGGGTGGGTGAGCTGCAGGCGACTGTGGAGGTGTACCGGGCCGCGGCGTCCAGCATGCTGGCCGCGAGCGAGGCGCTGAGGGTGGTTCATGGGGCAGGGGCAGTAAGGCTGTAGGACAGTAGGGCTGTAGGGTAGGGACGGGGGCAGTACGCCTGTGAGGCAGTAGGGTACGGTGCGGTAGGGAAGTGCTGCAGTACAGCAGGGGCAGCAGTGGATGAGGTACGGCGGCAGGGCGGCGCGGTACGACGGCTGTGTGCTTCCTGTGTGGACGAGATGCTGTCTTGTGTGTTGTATCGTTGTATGTTGATATGCCTGCGCCATTTCCTAGGAATGCCGGTAGCTCACAACTGCTGCATGGTGGAATCCAGGGCAGGGTTGCGGCAAGCACAACAATTACGGTTCGTGCATACGCACCGTACATAGGCGGGTGGGGCCAACAGCCAGTCCATGCAATACCGGTGGCGCCCTCATTACTGGTGGGCCCTGCGCCTGTGGGGCACGTTCAATGCCATCGTGCTATACATAGGCATGCCCATTACTTGGTCACCTGTTGAGTGAGCACAGCGTCATGCCAAGCAAAGTTCCACCACAGGAAGGAAACCCAGCCTTAGCAAGCTACAGCCTTCTTGCTGTGCGCTGCAGCACGCGGCGGTCATAGGTGTCAACAGGGGAGTTTCCTGGATTCCTACGCTATGCGTTCAAGCTGCCAGCTCTACCATCTGTTCTCCAGGGAATGCGCCCGCCATGCCTGTTGTATCATTCGACGCCAGCTAACACCCGCCGATCCTTGCGCAAGGCCCCCGTGCTTGTCGAGTTACCAGAGACGTTTAGTGTAGTCTTACACGATGTAAGCAGCCGTGCAAGCAGGTTGAGCAGGAGTCACACGTGGCCAGATCGGCCAGTGCATATTGGCGGGAGTCAGGAGTACGGCCTCGGCTCGCTGCCTCGGCGACGGCAGGCTGTGGGTGAGGACTCTATGTTGCAAACAAATCCAACGCTTAAGACAAATACTTCAGTACCATACCAATTCTCGTGCTGTTTGGCCTCCAGTTACAGCCCCGCGCAACACTGTGAACGCTTTCGTAGAAGATATGAAGGATATCCAGCATAAGCTTCGAATTCTAACCATAATACTAATTGCGTCCCTGAAGCGATTAGCTTTAGTCGACGGTGTGGCATTTGCACAACATCCGAAGGGGTATCTCTCCGCGTGCCTCTTGGCGAGAGATGAAAATCACGATATCAGAGAATGGGTCGAGGTAAATGCGGGAATTGATTGCAGCATTTGAGGGGCACCACGTGGGCGCACAGGTCGTCGGGCTCAGGACTCAGCGTCGTGCTACACCCCTGACGGCGGCACCTTAACTTGCACCCTGGGTCTTTGCCGCAGTATCACCTGTGGGCTGGGGTGGAGAAGATCTACCTGTAAGTAAACGGGCGCTCGGCATGGGTGCCTGGCCTTGGAGCCCTGACGCAGTTCGACCCACAACGCAGAAGGAACGCAGACCCGCATGTGCCTGTCGTCTTGCTCACAAGCCGACAGCTGCTGCTGCGCTTGTGTGTGACCCAGATTCGATCACGAATCGGCGGTGCCCATGATCAAGGAGATCCACGACTACATTGTGGAGGGCAAGGTGAGCCGACTTCAGGTTCCGCAACAGGTACGATTTGACGCTGTACGGTTTGACGCTGCACGTTGGGGGGTTTCGGCACCCAGTGCTGCCGCTGCCGCTGCTGCTGTTGCGATAACGGCGACGCGTAAGCCCTCCGAAACACCAGCACAGCTAGCTTCGTGCCTAAGGCAGCGGGGCATGCCCTCATCTGTATTGTGCCGTCCCGCGGGTCCGCACCGTACCGCACGTGTACAGCACGTGTCAGCCCCGCGTGCCCCGTCCTCCCGCAGGTTCAGTACACGTACTTCACTTCAACCGCCAACCGCTTGAACGGACCCAACCTGTTCGGCGAGGGCCTGCAGGGCCGCGTGATGCGGCAGTGCTTCATCTTGGCGCGGGGGCTGTACACGTGGATGATGTGAGCTGGGGGCGTGCACCGGTGCATGGTGCAAACAGGGACGCGAACTGCTGGCGCCTTTGCGCTTTGGACCTGCGCCCCTGCGAAGTGACGGTATGGTGCTGCGCAGGCACTTGCTCGTGCTGCCGGTTTGGCAGGAAGGCATGCCCCTTAGCGAGGCAAACCCCTTATCATGCCGACGCCGCATGCACCCACACCGCCCCCGCACCCCCAACGCAGGTTCACAGATGTGGTGAGCGGGAGACAGTGGGGCGGCGGCTTATGCCAAGGGCTTAGCAGCCGGTCAGCACCTTCGAACAGGACAGGGTGCAAGGCCTCGCCCCATACCACCGGCCTTGCCCATCTCCGCACACAAACATGAGGGCTGGCTGGCGTGCTGGCGACATCCTTGCGGCACTGCAGGGCTGCAGCACTGCCACGGCTGTACGGCTGCACAAAGCCTGCCTCGCTTTACTGCTTTTGCGCATGCGTGTCGTCCACGCGTTTGCACACAGCCTCACAGGGTGCCTGCTCGTACGCTCACCTAGCACACACTTGTGACAAGGACAGCAACTCTTGGGTGTGCGTGCAGCACGGGATGCATGAGGTCCGGATGAGGCGGGCTGCAGCCAATGGAAGCCAGGAGCACGCGGTGGTGCACTGCGACCGAAGCAAGCAAGGGACACAGGTGTCACGGTGCGCCTCCGACTCCCTTCCGACCCGCACTCCCCCAGGACGAGTTCATGGTGGTCACCGACCCCAAGTACAACAACAGCATATCGGCCGTGCTGCGGGAGTTTGAGCACGACGCCGGCTCCGTGCTGGTGCACTGGTGAGCGGGGGGCAGGGGTGGCGTGGCACAGCGCGACAGAGGGAGGGAGTGCTGCCGGGAAATGCAGCTGGTGCACTGGTGAGCGGGGGGTGGGGGAGTTAGGGGGGCGTGGCACAGCGCGACAGGGGGAGGGAGTGCTGCAGGGAAGTGCAGGTCATGCTTGGGCCTGGTCGGAGGGGAGTGCTGCGCACGGGCGACAGGTTCCGTACCTGCATGCGCACAGGCCAGCGGGCGCTGTCGCCGCATGTCGCCATCCCGCGCTTGTCCCACTCCCTTCATGCTCAACTAGCTAGCAAGCTCTTGCACGTGCAAGACGATAGTTTTGACCTTGGTCAGGTTTTGGGTCCGTGGGCCCTAATGCTCCGCACGTGCTCAGGCGCGCAAGGCTGGGCCGTGCTAGGCCTGACCCACACTGTATTGTGCCCTGCAAGCAACGCTCTGTGGCCTGTGTGGCGTTACAGACAGCGCCCCTATTTGTGTTGCCTCCTGCCCAGCCGCCCCTATAAGCTTTGCAACAACTCATCCTGCCTCCTCTTTACTTGCGACGCCTGCAGGGTGCGCATGGGCTCTGGCGGCGTGCAGCAGCGCGCCCCCGGCCAGGCGGTGCTGCCCACCTTCACCAAGTGCATGCTGCCGCCGGACCCACACGTGAGCGAACAGGCGGCAACGAGGGCTGGAGAAGGATTCTGCCGCCCTCACACGGCCCATGAACACACGCTGTTGGCTCCTTGTTGCCGCCCTATTGTTGCCATACACCACAGCTTACAGCCATGCTCGGCCCCCAAGCGAGTGACAAAGCCCACAACGCGGCCCACAGCCCTGCCGCTGTGCGAGATGCTCCATATTCTCACACCAACGCCCGCACACACTCCCTCGCCCCATGCACCCCTTGCCCCTGCTCGTGTCCCCTGCCCGGTTGCCCGCGTCCCACGTCCCCTCTTGGCCCCTGTGCCCCGTGCCCTCCGGCCCCCTTCCTGCTGCTCCTCCCTCCCTCAGCTCAAGGGCATCGCGCACCTGGAGCACGCTGCCGTGGGCTTCAACGCGCACAGCTTCGCGTACCGCGGCGGCCGCGTGGGGCTGCGGGCGGGCGACCGCGCCCGGGCCACCACCACGCACGCGCTGCCCAACGCCACCTACACCCCCATGGCGCTATACCACTACGTCAAGTCGGTGGCCGAGTACACGCAGCGCTTCGAGCGGCAGAACGGGGGCATCAGCGGGCTGACTAATAAGACCATGGACCTGTACGAGCACGTGGACAAGATGAGTACGGCGGACTGCCTAGTGGGCAAGCAGGCGTGGGAGGCGATGCCCAAGCGGCCCAAGCCGCAGCTGTGAAGAGGGAGCGGGGCGGAGGAAATGAGGATAGGAAGGGGGAGATGGGGAAGGAGGAGGTGGGTGTGAGGAAAGGGGGCGTGCATTACGGGGGCATGTACTGTGGGCGCAGAGGGAGTTGGGGGATGGCAGGAGTGGGTGCCGGCTGTGGGGGGGTAGGCAAAGGAGTAGGATCAGGGAGTAATATGTTGCTGCTTATGCTGCTTGTTGCGTGGAGGCTTGTGCAGGAGGTGGCTGAGGGCAGAAGGCTGAGGGTGGAGCAGCGCGGGTGCTGTCCCAGGGGTCACGTGAGTGTGATGACGTCTGTGTGTGTGTGGAGCTTGGGTGATTGCCTGGAGCCGAGCGCGCGTCATGCGGGCATCCTGAAGTCCCCCCACGCCCCACCGAACGCTATGCATCATGAACATGGGTTATGTGCATTGCATGCATCAGGTCCGTTAGCGTACAGGTTAGCCAAGTAGAGATGCGCTAGGCGTGCGGAGAGTGCACGCGAGAGATTAGCATACTGGCTAGTCTTAACGAAAGGCGTGCCGTCGTTGAACGGGTCGGTAAGCTTCTAGGCACCAACGCGGTGTGACCGTCTGCCCGCAGCTGCGGGTCTGGTTGTCCGATCTAGGGTTGCGCCCTATAGGGGTGAGCAATGCTGTGTACCGGTGGGACTTTGACAGGCACCGGGCGCATACCGATTCGTGTGCAGCTGTGTGCCACGTGCCACAGACCCACGCGCGTGCATCAACTCATGCCGCATGCCGTATGCAAGGCGGGCGATGAGCAGGGAAGTACGGTAGTGCAGTTGGCTGCAACACTGAGCGGGTAACTGGTCAGACGGCGGCGGCCATGGCATGCATCAGATGCATGTACTCCCCTGCCGGCGCACCTGCACGAAGTGTGGCTTAACAACGTGCTTCACCTCCTTGCTTGTGTGTCCAGCTTGCGGGGAGAGAGGAAGTCTGTGCCCTGCTTGCAGCTTAGTCGTGTGGGCAGTTTAAGGAGCGCTGAGGAGGGCTCTGGTAGCGTACCAGCTTTCCTACTGCGTGAAATAGCCGAGAGCCATGCTGGTTTGGCCGACCGGGCGGCGTGCGAACAAGCGAGCACGGCATTGGCGCCTGCGGTGTGCTGACGGATACTGCTGGACATATTTACTGGCTGGGCGGTGGCAGGCGCCCACCAACAAGCTTTCCTAGAAGCATGTGTACAACGACCAGGTGCAAGGCACTGTCCACTGACGCGCTGTGCGTGCTTAACCATGCTCCGTGAGGCGTCCCTCTGCATGTGTCACAGGAATGGTGGTGGCGGCTCAGGGGCTCAGGAGCTGAGGGTGCCCAGGCCAGCGAGTGACGTCGATGAAGCCATGATCTGTCGTGTGTGCTGTATTCGGACGTTGCAGCTTGCGAACGGCGGAGCTGCATAGGTCACGCCGTACGACGCCGTGTCTCAGAGGGGAGTGTCTTGTTTTCCTCTGGTGCCTACTACAAAAGCAGTGCACAGCACCAGACCGCATACCTTGACGAGAATTGAGCGGTGTGGGCCTGGGCTCGGGGTTGTTTACAGCATGGAAACCCGACGCATTGCCGCGAGCGCGGCCCCACGCCTGAAGGCGGGATTCTATGGCGGACTGGCAAGGCGGACACGCGTCCCAGTGCAGCGAACAGAGAGACTGCCCAGGACATGGACAGAAGCTGCGAGTGGTACGGTAACGCATTCCTTCGACAGGCGCCACCAGTACGCGTCCAGTCTCTCCCCTCTTGAGTAGCAGAGGGGTGCACGCGCCCCTTGGGCACGTGCAGTACGCTGCCAAGCAGCTGGGTTGCGAGGTTCCTCCGTCATGTCTTACATGGGACCCCGCATTGCGCCTGTATGTATGGATTTACAGTTTTGGTCCCCTTCCAGAGCCCAGCCCTGTCCCGCTCGGGAAACAGAGCTGGTCCCGGCCTGTGCTTGACCATCTTCTACCCGCCACCAGCCGCAGTGGCCCAGCCAAGTGCCTCTACCGAAAGCCAATCAGGAGCAACCATCCAAGCCTGGTGACAGCACTAACACCGCTGACAGCACACCGCAACAAAACCGGACAACCGCACGCTGCCCTTCCGCCTAATTCCTCGGTTGCCGGCCCTGCTGCCTCACCACACCCCATTTACGACACCCAAGGTATGGACCGTACGGCACGGCACGGTCAACGGCTGCTGCGGCACCCCAGCTCGTACTTCCGGGTGGACATCTCCAGGGTGGGGTTCTCGCAGATGCGCCCGATGTCGGACGACGACACCAGGGCGCCCTGCGGCACGGGCCAGGGTGCACGCAGCCGAGGGTCGTTGGGCCATGGGTCACATCCCGGGTAACACCAGTGGTCGTGGGATACAAATATATTCACGGTGGCGCAAGGCCTGCATCCGCGTCGAGCTCCTCCTAGCCACTGTTCGCATGATAACGGAGTACCGTTGAACCACCTGCGGGGTCCCGGAGACCAGCAGGAGGCCCCCCTGGCCACAATTAGACCCAAGTATTTCAGCCGGTTCCTCTGCACACGGAACCGGCTCTAACTGCCCGGCCAACCCCACTTGGCTGTGCCTTGGCGTACCTCGAAGTGCGCCCCCTTGAGGTTGGCCCACGTGCCCGTCTCGTCCTTGCCGAAGGTGCTGCCGGTGAGGATGGAGTTCTCAAAGTTGGCGCCCTGCAGGTCCGCGCCCTCGAACTGCACATGCAACACAAGGGCCGGCAGGGGGTAGGCACAGAGAGCAGGCAGGGCAATAGGTGCGGTTGGGCTTGGTGCAATGGGACCAACATGGACTTCCTACGGCATTCCCCATGCAGGCGTGCGCCGTTGAACAGCGCCCAGGGGGCAACTGGGGGCGGCGGGGCAGCGCGGGCAGGCCGTGCTTCGTGCTGGTTGCAGATGCAATCTATTGCTGTGTAGTGTATTTCAGTCTCTGCAACACCTGCCTGCAGGCGCGCGTCGTAACTATGGATCATGCACACAGGGCTGCAGGGAGCGGCCAGAGTGACACGAGGCAGACGAGACGAGCGACCGGTGCGCACAGCCGGGCGTGCGGGCTGCTTTGGTGGTGGTCGGTGCTATACCAAGCAGCCCGCTTGGCGCGTGCGAGGTGCAGCTGCGACAGCGCTTGGGAAGGGACACTGACCGGGCGCACCGTGTGATGCCCATGCCATGGTTAGGCTGCTGCAACCCCACGTCGCCTATCGCCTTTGCTTTGTCATCTCACTTTCCATTCGCGTGCAGGCAGCCGCGTGCCGTGACTACCAGACGCCTGACACGGTTTTGCGTTCCTCACATAACCCCACGCTCCCAGCTCCTGCACCGCAACCGTCCCCATGGTCCTCCACCTGCCGTACGACACAAGCCTGCCCGCAGCCCCACACACCTGTGTGCTGTGCCAACTGGTGCCTGTGAAGCTCTGACACCCAGCCCTCTTTGCAGACCACCGTACCACCGTACACGCACCCGTACCCGTACACGACGCACCTGCGTGCTGTACAGGTTGGTGTCAGTGAAGTCGGCGCCAGCCATCTTGGCACTCCGCGCGTTCGCCCGGGCAAACCTAGGACACAGGGCAGGTGCAGGGCAGGTGCAGGTGTCAGGAGTGACTACCGGTGTATCAGGTAGTCGTGCTGTGCGTACAGGCGGCATGGCTTGCTCCCCCGGCATGGCTTGCGCGCCGCATACCGTGCCCTCAGTGCACCGCAGGCACAACCAGCTACAGGCTTGGAAAGAATCCATGCGGTTCCTGGATGCCCCAAACAGCCGTGGACAGCGTCACAAATTAGCACATAGCAAATACAGTAACAAGGCGCAGCGTATGATACCCACACGCAGGCTTGCTCGGCATCGCGCGGCCACTCACTGGCTGCCTATGAACTTGGCGCCGGTGAAGTCCGCCCGCTCCAGGATCACACCCGACATGACCTTGCCGGACTGCGGCCAATCACAAGGCCACAGGGTGTAGCAGGCCGACGGCTTCAGCGTACGGCGTTGACGCACGAAAGGCCAGTGACACGGCAACAGTCCCGTGCAAGTGAGGGGTGACTGGCCGCGTGCCAGCAGCCGGCGAAACAGTGCGTGCGTCCCCACTCCTGCGAGCAGTGGCCCAAAGGCTGCTGCGCACCGGCGTGTTGCTGAGCACAGGCTGAGCTTCCCTCGCTGACCAGGCACCTGCAGCCGTACTTGACGTTAAGGGACAAGCTGAGCCCCACATATCCACAGCGGTGCTTCTGAACGCAGCGTGGTGCATGACGCTGCAGCCCGTGCACCAACGTGAAGCTGGCCCATACCAGGACTCATCCTGCCCTCCATACCCCGGCAGGAGCCCATCCCTCACGCACGTGCCGCCCATGTGCCTCCTCCGTCAGTGCCTCTGTCCTGTCTTGGCCAACGATTTCGCATGCGCCGACCCCGCCCCTCCCTGTCCTGACCCGCCCTGGCCCACCAGGTCCTTTCCGGAGAAGTCGCACTCCCGCACATCCACAATGGCCTCCACCATGTTGCCGCCTGCACAGCGCACGTAGGCACATTACACGGGATCGCGCAACGGCCGCATTATGCAGCGTGGCAGCAAACACTCGGGTGTCGTGCGGAGGCCCGTGCAGTCATCCGCAACGAGGACGTAATTGCCACGTGTCCAATGGCGCTCTCGGCTGCAGATAGGTCAGCCCATACGATGCAAGTTATGGATCACATTGCCCGACCAGCTTTTGTCGTCCCCTCACTCCGCGTGGAGGCATCAGTGCCAGGTCTCCTCCTCCCTTAGCGCATGCGGGGTAGGGCTCCTGTGCTGGGGGCTGGCCAATAGACAGCTGATAGGACGCTGACCCACCTGACGACTCCTGCGAGAAGGCTGCCCTCGTGTCCGCAAACTTGTCCAGTGCGCTTACATCGCAGCGATTGGGGTCGGAGGTGTCAATGGGGGGCAGCTTGCTCTTTGCAGCAAGCGCGTCAAGAGGGGAGCCTGGGGGTGCATATGAGCGGGGTGCGCTATCAGTGGTTCTTACCAGAGAGAGACAGGATGAGGCCATAAGGGCAGACGCCAAGATCCATTTGCACATTGTATAGGTCCAGCGTCCTTACACCTCGAGTAGCGCTTAATCGCCCTGGCGCACAAGCGTGCTTGGCAGACGTACTTGTCGCTACGCATACTGTCGCATATCAAGATAAGTAGCATACATGAGTGTCTACTTGCCTAGGAGTACCGCGACTGTACCCAGCGTGGCAACCCAGCCTGCAAGTGGCTGGCTGGGTGTCCCGGAGTCGCGACAGGCTGAAACCTTCACAGCGCAGCGACCGTGCGCGCTACGCTGTACACGGTTTGTGACATTAACGCGGCTATGGCAGCATTTTCCTGCGAAGGACATTGCGCTCAACGCCGGTTGTGACAAACAAGCCAAGTGCGGAGAACACGCAAGTGTGGGCTTGAACCGCTAGGTCAACACTTCACAAATGCAGTTGACAAGAGTGTTGTACTGTGCTTCGCTTGGAGAAGGAAAAGCATCCCCATATCCTCAGTGGCGGGTTTCGGGTTCCGGAGCGGCTAAGGGCACGTGGCAGCGGTTGTGCTGGGGTACGTGTAAAGTTGTGCTGGGGTGTGCTGCGGGTGTCCGTGCGCGCCTACCACATGTAGGCGGACATGTGCATCACAACTGTGCAAGCGCCCGGTTCCAGCTTACTAGGGCACGGGCCTAAATACCCAGCTGGACCCAGCCTCTCCCCTGCACCCTGCCTCCGCCCATCGCAACCCTGGTCATTCCCAGCTTCCCGCCATTCACTTGCACAAATGCCAATCGTGAACGCGCGCTATGGCTACGAACTAGGACGGCACCTGCGGCCCATCTACATCACCCTGCATCACCAGAGGCAGTGTAGGTAGTCGGAAGCACGACGGAGAGCGTGGACAAGCCCACCAACACGGAGGATTAGCCCCCTTCCTCTCCCACGCCAGCCGCATTGTGCCAGTTGATGATATTTACTGTCAAGTCTCGCCCAGGGTAACACAGCTAGCACATCAAGGACTGTCGCAGACGTGCTCAGACGAGCTTCTGGACGTGCTTGCTGTTGTGGTCGGGGCATGGCCCCGAGCCGGCTGGGCTACATTCATAGGACAGGCCTAAGATGCATGCTTTGCGCACGGCTCACCTCCCCCTTGGTTAGCGCAGGCGATGTGTCCGCTGCACAATTCCCCTGGGCAAGTGGAGACTCTTGAGCCGGCTCTACCCACCTCCCCAACAAACCCGACGCAGGGACCCTGCGTCTCCCACGTTCCCCACCACCCTGTAGGCCGGCTGTGAGCTTGTCAGCCAAAAGGGTATTCCTGTTCAACAGAAGGGGCGCAACCCACATTGAACAGCGTACCAGCATGACTAGTACTCAAGGGCCATGCCAGGCGCCAGGTGTGCATGCTCCTTCCTCAGTCGTGCAGCTTGAACCCGGCGAACAACCGCTGCCTGCAATCAGCACACCGGAGCACAGACGCAAGAGCTCCCACACGCCGCGTACAAGATCGTTGCCATAGTTGCCTCTGTGGTGGAGCTGCTGAATGAAGTTGGAGGGACATCAGGCATATCGCCAATTCGTCTGGGTGGCCTGGACCAGCCTTCACCTATCTGTACAATACGCGTTGCAGTTAACTCCAGTGAAGTATGTTCGCAACGACCTCCTGTCCGCGTGCGGCGTGCCCGCGTGCATGGGCGCGCTCCTCGACTATCAATTTCCGCATTCAAACTAGCTCCGGCTCCCGGCTCCCCATACACACCTCTTGCATACTGCTGTGCATATCTTTACACTCTTAGATTAGCGCTTATTATACTTAGCCTTTCTCCGTTTAACATAGTGCGACGTGCTCGGAGCAACGGACTTTCCCTGCGCCCCTTGGTTTCTGCGACCCATTAGCCTTCAAGTCTTAGGTATACAGCAGTTACAAATAGTCTCGCTGGTAATCTAGGTACCCACAAGGACCACACAACTGCACGGCAGGTTCCCGCGCACTAGGACGTCTCGGCTTGGAACGCACAGGCGTCGCAGGGCAACGAGCGCGCCCAAGGAACTATGGGACGCCTAACGCGCGTTGGAGCGCGCTTCGGGCGGGAATCACGAAGCAAAGAAACCACCCGAGCACGGAGCCGAAGTCCTACCCGGCCCCATGCATCCAGCGTCGCCCAAGCCGCCCGAGCACTTTTGGCAAAAGCTTACACGTACAGGACGCATATCGCAATAGCCTCGTGCCTCGTCCTCATAATCTTCCTCGCATGGCCGAGCAATCGCAGCGGCCCTCGTGACCACCAGCGGGCCGTAGGCCTACAGCAGACAGATAACAAATGGGTTGCAAGACGAGCAGTTGTGGAGACTACTTCTACTGCCACTCTCACAACTTCCGTGTCTGACGGTTCAAGCAGCAGTGGGACGGGCAGCGTCAGTACAGCGGCCACTACAGCCAGCTCAGCAGCCACCACCACCACCTCCTCCTCCTCGTCTGCGGCCTCCTCCCACGCTACCGTCTCCGCCGGCCTGGCTGCGAAAGTCAGCGACCTGCGCACGCTTGCCGACCAAACGCTACACGCCATACTCAACGCCCGGAACACCGTCTCCCGGGCTGAGCTGGACAAGCTGCTCGCAACCGTGCCCCCCAAGCACCAGACGCTACGCTTCCCCGTGTGCAACGGGTTCGCCAACCAGCGCCTGTCGGTGGTGTACGGCGTGCTTCTGGCGTACCGCCTGGGGCGCACGCCGGTGCTGCCGGTGCTGGTACGCAACGGCATCCAGCGCAACGACGCGGCGGTCACCGCCTCGGGCACCAACAAGGAGCCCTTCGAGGCGGTGTACGACATTAACTTCTTCCTGTACGAGATGGCAAAGGCGGGCATCCGCGTCCTTGAAAACCACGGTGAGGAAGGGGGAGGGGAAGAGGCTCGGAAAGCGCTGCGCTGGCGCTTGCCTGGCACTGCGCTGGCACTGCTTTAGGCTCAGTGCACTTCACGCTCGCTGGTGGTGTGCATGCGTAGAACCTGTTACCCCAGGCACTGTACGCACATCTGCTCTGCGTCGTCCGACCCACATCGCCAATGAGAGCAGTTTCCTCAACCCTCCTAGCTCACGGTGGCCTGCCCTGCCCTGGCCCCTGCCCCCTCGCAGAGGCCCCGCTGTCCAGCACCTACACGGACGCCACCCTGGCCAGCGTGGGCCCCAGCGTGGCGCAGGGGCTCAACTCGTCGTACGGCCACGTGCAGCACCTGGCTATCGACTGCCCGCTGTTCAAGCTGGCGCCGCAGGAGCTGGAGGCGAAGCGCGATGAGCCCGTCATCTGGGCCGCGCTGGACGCCATGCGCCCGGCGGACAAGGTGTGCAGCGTGTGGGGGAAGGGCCTTGCAGGCGCCGGCAGCGCTCGCAGGGAATCGTTGCTGGGAAGGTGTAATGTGCTACGGTGGCCGGGCGTTACGTGCGGTAGGAGCTACTGGGCACCACATGGCGAGACAGTGGGGAACAGCGGGAATGCGTCAGCGACCAGGGTGGGAGCGCCACAAGCAGGTGTTGCGCCGTGGCTGCGGGTGTTGCGGACGGCCCACACAGGCGGCCTGGGCAGGGCTGCTGGGACGTCCTCACCTTGGCTAGCACTCGAGGACGCATGACTACTTGCCTTCCGCCCGCCCGTGTCTTTCACCCCTCGCCCGCCCCCACAGTTCCACCGCATGGTGGTGACCATGTCGCACCACATCAAGCAGCTGGGTGGTCCTAACGGCGCCAACGGCAAGCCCGCCCCGCGCTTCAACTACCTGCACCTGCGCCTGGAGAACGACTGGGTGGAGCACTGCAAGTAGGTCGCCAGGAACTTGGCTTCTGCCGGACCTTGTCCTGCGTTGCCTAGGCATGCGTGAGCGGTTGATGCGTTATGGGCCGCGCGTCATGTGGGTCGGTCGTGCAACGTCCGGCTTCCGTACTTCTAACGCCTGACCCCTAAGGCAGGCAAGGGCTAAGCAAACGCGCCTCGAAGGCTGCAGAGAGGTGGTGCTGATACAGCTGACAGGACATAATACCTTCGTCGCATCAAATTTTGGTCCCACTGCTGACCCATTTTCCGCTTGCTCCCCCTCTCCCTCCCCCAGACGCTGGAGCTCCATCCCCGACGGCGTGGTCCGCGACAACTGCTACAACAACACGGAGACCATCGACGTGTCGCTCAAGCTATTCGCCTTCCCCACAGACACACCGCTGTACGTGGCGTCCTACTGGGACGACGTGGACCCGGACCGCGCCAAGACGGTGGGTCGGCTGGGGTGGCTGCTGCAGCTGCTGCTGCGCGTGACGTAGCAGGGGTTCGGGCGCGCCGAGGGGCAGGCGGGCGTACATCAGCGATAAAAGCGATGGGAATTAGGGTTGTGTGGTAGTCCTTCACGCCAGGGTTCTTTGTAACCGGGGGCTGCTGTCTGTGCGGCCGATTCGCTGTCTGGCGCGCAAGTCCGAGGGCCACCCTGACCGCTCCACGCCAGCTGGCACGTGAAACAACGTTCTTGCACACGGCCGGCTGGACACACTGCCGCATGTGCACGAACGCACGGACGGCGGGGCGCTGACCCTCCACCCGCTGCCCTCCGCCCACGATCTGCAGGTGATGGGCCGGCTGGCTGCCGCCGGCTACCGCGTCATCACCTCTGCGGACGTGTTCCCCGAGGAGCTGCGGGGGCTGGACCGCGAGATGCGCGCCCTGGTGGAGTACTTTGTCGGCCTGGAGGCAAACAAGTGGGTGAGGGGCTGGAGCTGGGGGGAAGGTTGGACAGTACCGGCTTGCGTACCGGGCGTTGCTGGGAGGCCAAGTAGTGGGTGATACGGGGGACCGTGGGGTTGCCGTCACGTGAGGATGGGGGGAAGCGCATAGCGGCCCTAAACGTGTGTGCTCTGGGCGGTGCCGGCTGCGGAGGCGCCCGAGGAGAGCGCGGGGCGGAGGGCAAGGGCTGTGAGCTGAGGCGGGCACTGGAGCTGAACCGCAGTGGCGGGGAACTAGAGCTGGCAGCGGTGCGCGGCGGTGGGACTCTGGTGCGTGAGCTAGCGTGCTGGGATCGGTGGGCGAGGCCGGTTGCTACATGTCGACAGCGCGGGGACTCGCTGCTGCGGCTGCTGCGCGACACGGCTGACTGGTCGTGCACTGCATTGTTGCGCAGGTTCATTGGCAACTCGGTGTCGACGTTCGCGGCGCTGGCGCTGCTGGAGCGGCGCCACCGCGGGCAGTGGGCCGCCTACTACAACGGCGGCAACCTGCCCATCGCGCCCTACCTGCCCGTGCACAAGCTGCCGTGGGTGTTCACCTACAACAGCTGGAGCGAGAAGTACGACTACATGCTTAAGGGAGCAGTCAAGTGAGCGAGGGGCTGCAGGCGACCGGGCGCTGGGGCACGTTGGGTTGATCTGGGTAACAGCGAAGCAGAGAGTGCGTGGGTACACTGAGGATACTGCGGTATGGGTGTAGTTACGGCCTGCTGCGTGCACCTGCAGGGGTGCGGGCGCTAAGCGCCACTGGGTGCTCGTAAACGTCCGTCAAGCGCCCTAGTCTTGTAGATTCATCGCGCACTGCGGTTTAGCTCCGGTTACAGCAGCGTGCATGCCTACTCACCTCCTCACCCTGCCTGCACCTTTCCGCGTCCGCCCAGGTCCGCCGCCTTCTACAACACGCTCAAGCCGTACTGCATCTTCGACGGCAACACCTCCTCCGCCATCTACCACTGGCTGGTGGACAACAACGTGACCATGATCAGCCACATGCCCACATGGCGCAACGAGCTCATCAAGCGCGCGCAGAGCCGCATGAAGGTGCGTGCAAAGGAGGGAGGGGGGAGGGAGTCGCCCGCGGCGGCTCGGCGGCTTGCGGGACGCCAGTCAACACCCGTAAAACCGTTGCCATTCATCCTTGGCGCGTGTATGAGCATACAGAGTATGCGGTTGGGGTTGCAGCACGCCTTGAGGCGCAAAGCAGGTGCTAAATGCCGTATCAAGCTCGCTCAAGTGCGCCTCCCAACTCGCCGTGTTTGCTGACCCACAGGACAACGTGCAGCACAGCCACCTGTTCAAGAACCCCGACATGCTGGTGTCCACCTTCCAGCGCGTGGACCTGCCCGTGGTGCCCATCCTGGACCAGTACACATACGTGCTGTACACCGACTGCGACGTGTACTTCAGGAGGCCCATCCACCTGGACGACTTCGGTGAGTGCTTCCCATGCTTTTGGGCAGCCGCTGCCGTTGCAACATACGGAAGGCGAAGACCCGTTGCTGCCCCAGGGTAGCACGGGGTGCCGGTGGTCCTGGGGCCTTTAAGGACATGGTGGTGTCGTGATGCAGCAGTAGCGGCAGGTAGCCATGGCCCGCACGGAGCAGCGCTCACAATCTTCGATACCATTCTTCGCCCCATGCAAGCTGCCATGCTCTTCTCTGACACGTACGTCACTACTGCTGCAGGCCTGCCGCTGCCTCGCTCCGTGTCCATGTCGTACGAGATGGACAAGATGTTCCCCTACAACGCCGGCATCATCGTGGCAAACCTGCCCGTCATGCGCCGCAACTACAAGGCCTTCCTCACCATGATGCTGGACAACGACAACGGCCTCTACTACCCCAACTACGGGCCCGCCGACCAGGGCATTATCAACAAGGCAAGCATGCTTTTGTTTCTTGCATGCCCCTGCTCATATCACCGCTGCTTCAGCAGCTGCACCGCGTTTGCCCAGCCAAGAGCATCAGGCGAACAACGGCGCCAGGGCGCTGTGCTGCCCGGCCTTGTGCTAGGCCTGACCCTGGCGCTGACCAGCTGACCCCGCGTCCTTACCTTGCTTCGCCCCCGCAGTTCTACGAGCACGACCTGCGCTCCCAGATGCTGAGCCAGGCCTTCAACACGAAGCCCTACAACGACTTTGACCCCAACTCCTTCCTCATCCACTACCACGGCCCCAAGCCCCACGAGTACCTGTCCTACCTGGACACCGGCAAGTGCGACTTCTTCTCCCTCTGCGAGCAGGCCTTCCTGAGGTCAGTCCTGCGCGGCTGTTTGCGGGTCCTGGTTTCCACACGGTCGGTAGCCACAGCACTGGCCTCCTTGCGTACGACAGGGCTGTTCAGCACTAGTGGCATGCCATCCCAGCATGCACTATGTTACTGTTGCGGTGTTGCGACCCGTTGGGTTTGGGTACATGGCGCACAGTTTCTGCGCGAAGCACGACTTTTGCCTTCGTACTGACCGTTTGCCCTCACCTGCACGCGCAGGGCGCTGTGCCAATACGCGCGCGAGTGGGCGGTGCACATCCAAGAGGAAATCGTGGCCACACGCCTGTCGGACGCCTGCATTTGGCTGTCCAACCCGACCATCTCAGCGGTCTTCCAGAAGAAGGTCGGCCTGGTGGCGCAGAACAAATAAGGCGGCTGGCAGCTAGGGGCCGGCGGTGGCGGAAGCCAGCGAACGGGCTTTGATCGACACGTGGTGCAGAGCCGTGGCGGGCATGGCGGGCGAGTGACCTGGAGCTAGCCACGGGCGCGTGACTGGGTGGTGGCCGCGGGCGACGAGTGGAATTCCGTGCGGAAGGTGGTAAGGCGGCACTCCTCATGTACATGATTATTCGACTCGCATTTGTGTAGAGTAGCTGTTTTGGATAAAGCTGTCTTTCCTTGCCGGAGGGCAGTGTGCCTGGCGTTCGATGGCGATGGAGAGGCCTGTGGGGGTGGGCGGTTGGGAGTTGGTTTTGTAGGATGCAGTCGCGACGAAGAGATGGGCTCAGGTGCGGGGTCCTGACGCTCGATCATAGCGCTTCTGTCCTTGTTTGTCCATGCCAAAGCACCTTGCTGGAGCGACTTATGGGGGTGGGGGGGAGGTTAGAACCTGTGCGCGTCGACGTGATTGCGTCTGTAAGTATGGTGGCGGCGACCGTAGCCCGAGACTTACGTTGTGCTATCTGCAGGTGTGACATATTTTTTCTTGTCCATTCATCGGAGGTGCGCGGATCCTATTGATTGCTGCGAACCGCGCCTCTTTTCGTTAAGCATAGGTAGCTGTAGCTCTCAAGGATGGTGCTAGCACCACTGTGCCATGGCAGGGCGTAACCCGAGTGTCTATGCTGCATTGTACGGAGGAGAGCTTCCCACGCTTGTGACTCTGAAACTCAACAACCCCGCAAAATGCATCCAACGATTAAACTGAGTAATGCCAGGGACGTGTAACTACTAACAGTGTAATGCTGTCGCTCTGTGTCCTTCATGTCCCGAAGCGCTGCTGCAATGCCCTGGTCAGGGTGGTACACGATGGCCTGGGCCAGTGAAGTGGACTCGACGGCAGCCCCTGCCGTCGAGCACGGCAAGTCCACACGCCCCCCTCTCCGGTACTTCGCATGGCTGCCGCAGTTGTGAATTGCCGCGGGCCCCTCGTCCCCCCAGCTGGGTGCTTCCAGGTGCACGGCCTGGGCCAATCCTGGGCCAACGTAGAAGTGACCAGAAGTGACCAGCAAGTGACCAGCTTCTGCAGGGATCCGCAGGTTCTAGAAGTAGGGCTTTGTGCCCTGACTTGCCACTGCCGAGGACTTGCTTGTGTGTCCCTCAGGACGTTTCTCCGGGATATGGACAGGGGTTGGGGCAAGGGCGGTCACGACACCACAAGGTGGAAACCAACACAGCCACGTGCACCAACTCGCTTGCACTGCACGAAGTGGCAGCCACGTGACGACTGCGGCTCCCAGCGTCCCAGGATGCGCCGTCCAAGGTGCGCCTGTAAACCCCTTGGCGGCGGGTTGCGTACTTCCTGCTCCTTGCCTCAAGGCGCAACGGTACACGCGAGTTTAAGCCGTGCAAATCGTTGCATATCAGGGGCCTAGCAGCCACGTGCAGCCACCAGAAGTCGCTTTGCTGCTGTCGAGTCAACAAGGAGTACCGGTAGCAGCACGTGCACACGCACCCGCCTTTCCTATCGTTCCAGGGCACGACAGGTGCTGTCCTAGTCAGCCTTCCTCGTGTGGGAGTCAGCGGGACCCGAACGCAACAGCAGGGAGTCACAGGCCAGACTGCTCAAGGGTCCCTGGCACCATTCACGTCCGCCACAACGGCGCCAAGCGCTCAGGTATCTATGCTGTTCACTGCGCAGCTCGTGGCTCCACACAACCCTGCTGTGCACTTACCCTTGGCATCCCCAGGTACTCGCAGCACGTGCTGGGCGGGCGGCAGCTGACGGAGGAGGAGATCACGGGGCTGCTCATCGCGGTGCTGTTCGCGGGGCAGCACACCAGCTCCATCACCACCTCGTGGACCGGTACTCTGGTACTCCGCTCCTTGTTCAAAGCTCCCCAAACATAAGTTCTGCTCCAAGGCGCTCCACCATGTCTTATCCCCGACGTCCAAACCGAAAGCCCGGGACAGCAGAGCCGGGGGAGCAGTCACATGCCGATACGCAGACGCAACGAGCAACTGTCGCGCCAAAGGGCGAACCACGAAGACGTCCTTGCGCTGTAGCCCTGGCCGGGCGTGCCCAAAATACGCAGCCTCATTATCATCACAGCCGCAATCCAGCAGGGTAAGTACTGAATCCGGCAATCCAACACTTTCAGTTGGGGGACTGAGTCCCCAACGCGGTGGCGTGGCACCACGGCACCACAACGACCCCCAGCAACGCAACCATTGTTCAACGCACAACATGTCACCATGTGGCCCACGCATCCCCATTCATGCCCATCAGTAACGGAAGCGACGCTTGCCCAACTGCAATCCCACCCATCCTTATTGAAAAGCACTACTATTCTTGACGATGGTGGACCAAGCCCCAACAGGCCCTGTCATGCTTCACCATGGATGAGATGCGTGTCAAAGAACGAGGCACGTCAAGCCTTCCCATGCGAGCCCCGTCACGAGAGCCCCAGCGCACTGCTCAGCACCTTTCCAATGAATGTATCGGGGTTCGTCGCGCTTGGCCTGAACCAATCGTCGTCATGTCGTAAGGGTCAATCGGCACGCAAAAATCCAACCGTCATATGCACTACCCCAGCACCCGCACCCTCACTCCTTGGCCACCGCGAGCCCACTGGAATCACAGCACAGTGGATTCACAGCATACCGGCACCCTGATCGTTACTATTCGCCAGCAAAGATTGAACCACGTGAATATTTGTCTACGCGTCCAAAATGACGCAGAGTACACAGCCCAGCATCAAGGCAGCACCCGATTACAAGAGCCGATACTACGGCTGGCTCGTTGCCGCTGCTGTTGTTGTTGCCGGCCCACCCCTGCACATGCCAGCACCCAAGGCTCACGCTAACCGCACTAAATCACACGAGCTGCTGTTCTCTAAGAACTAGCCCACGGCTACCCCTGCCGTTGACGCTGCTGTGGCTGCTGCGGCATCTGCTGCTGGTCCACCTCCCGAAGCATCGCGCTGCTTGCGGCACGGGCCATGCCCCCGCGCCACGCCGCCGCTCCCCCTGCGCCGCCGTCCCGCACGGCCTGCCCCCCGCCCCGCTGCCCCGTCCGCTGCGTCCTCAGCGCCGCCGCCACTTCATCCAGCAGCCCCGTAGGCGCCGAGCTAGCACCCGCCAGGCCTCCCCCACCCCGGCCCCCGCTCGCACCCCAGCCAACCCCGCCCTGCCAGTTCCACCCCCCGTACCACCCCTGGGTCGGGCTGCCCCCAGCCACCCCGCTGCTGCCACCGGCCCCGCCGCGCCCCTCCGGCGGGGGACTGCCCCCGGCGACGCTGCTGCCCCCAGCCCCGAGGCCCCCGCTGCACCGCTGTGCCGGAGGACTGCCTCCAGCGGGCCCGCCGCTCTCCCTATCACTCCAGCCACGCGGGGACCCGCCCGACGGCCGCCACCTGCCAGACGGGCCGCCCGCTGCGGTAGCAGCCGGGAGGCCCTCGGGAACGTCAGCGCGCCGGTCCTCCGGCCACACAGCGCGTTGCCCCGGGCCTCCTCCACCGCCGGCTCCCGCAGCCCCCAGCGCGTTGCTCAGGCGCGACACCGCCGTTCCCAGCACGCTCTTGTCGTACCCCACTGCATCTGAGCCGCAACCCGGCTGGCACTGCTCCGGGTCCCACTCAGGCTCGGCCGGCGTGATGTAGCGCAGCGCCCACGCCGTCCCGCGCAGCCCCCGGCCCTTGCCCCTGCGCCTGCCCCTGTGCCGCCGTGCCCCACACTCGGGGCAGCAGCCCTCGCCCGACCGCCTCGGCGCCCTGCCGCTGCCGCTGCCCTCACCATCAGCACCCCGCGCGCTTGCGATCTCGCCTGCCGCCGCTGCCGCAGCACCCGAGCCCTCGCAGCAACCCAAGCCCTGCTCCACGTCTCCAACCGCAGGCCCGTCACCCAGCGTCCGAGCCGCCTCCGCCTCCTGCCCCTGCCCCTCGTCCCCCTTCCCCCCCACGTCCCGCTGCTCCCTCCTAGGCCCCATAGCAGCTCCACACGCCCTACACCTCTTCCCGCCCGCTGTTCCACTCGCATCCCTTACGCCGCCCTCCTCCACACACTCCACCCTGCACCCATCCACCTGCCCCTCCTGCTCCCCTCCCTCCCTTGCTTCCTCCTCCACGCCCTTGCTCCTCCCCCCGCGCTCCACGCTGCTGCTCCTGCTCCTGCTCATGCTGCCCATGCTGCTGCACCGCGACACGCCACGCGAGGGAAGCATGCTGGAGGTGACGCTGTAGTCGGGCTGCAGCACCAGCACCAGCTCCGCGGACAGGGTGCGGATGGGGGGCAGCACCTGCTGCGGGGCCCCTCCCCCGGCCGCCCCCGCCATGGCCTGCAGCTCCTGCAGCAGGGCCCGCTGCACGCGGCGGGAGTGGGCCTCCACCTCGGCGCGCATCTGGCGGGCGAGTAAAGCAGGGGTTGAGCGAGCGAGCGAGAGAGGGTTGATGAGGAGGAACAGGCACGCCAACGTGCACGGTGGGTGCAGCTGCGTGCTGTAATACGGCGTGTGTCAGCAGGCCACTGCAGTAAAGCCCTTGCGCAGGGACGTTCCCGCGGTCGCTGCACAGGGCAGACGGCCTTGTGACGTCCGACCACGCCCACGTCCGGCCGTGCACAGGGCAGCCCTTTGCGCATTGCGCACGGCGGAGGACTACTCACTACATGACGGCGCACGCACCCGACCTGCTGGGCCCCCACCCACCTGCTGCGCGCGGTACCCCCGCATGACCGCCACCACCGTGGCCACCGCGATGCCGTGCAGGCCGCAGCACGCGATGAAGGGGTACAGGAACGTCAGCTCGACTCTGCGCCCGGTGGGGAATGAACAGGGGCCCCGCGTGAGCTTATAGCACTGAAAAAGGTGGAATGTGCCAAGGAGCCGCAACGCCTTTAGGAAATGTGCAGTGACAAGGCTCATTTGGGCGCTCGCCTCGCCTATACCTTGAGCTGGCAAGTGGGTGGGCTACTGGGGCTACGAGGCCGTTATCATGCAAGTTACGGTGCAGCAACGGTGGCCGGCGAAGAGCATCTTACCCCACGGCCAGGCGGCACACCAGCAGCAGACTCCACAGGAAGATGAGGGTCAGGTTGAAATTGCGAATGGAAGTGCACTGGCAGCACTCCACGCCTGAAAGGGAGCAGAGTTGGGAGCAAGCAAGGGGGGCAGCTGAAAGACACGAACGTGTACAGGGATCCGGGGGAAGCAGCCCGCGGTGCAAAGATGCCAATCCTTCAGGGCATACCAGAAACCTAAGCAGCATGGAAGGGTTCTAAGGGTTACGGGTTGCGAGACACTACCTGTGCTAGGGGTCCCTACCCAGGACTGCGGCTGTGCAAGGATGGCTGGGCAGAGCCTGAGGTCCAGGGCCTAAACCACCCATACATGTAAGATGCATGACGCAGTATCTAAGGAATGTCATACTGGTGGCAGCTGGCAGCAGGTTGCCGTAGGTTACGGCGTGCGGATATGCCGTTGGGAACTGGTTCTGCGCCTTACCGAGACACGCCGCCGCGTCCGAGTACGGCACGGAGTAGCACAAGAAGCCTGACGTTGGCATGCGCAGAATGGCGATGGCCGATATGGTTAGCAGTAGCCCGGATGCCCCGAGCATCACGTAGGTCTGAGTTGGGGAGGGGGGACGGGGGCGAGGGTGGAGGGTGGCGTTGTCCGTGGACCGGATCAAGGGGGGCATTCAAACAAATGCTGCAGACATGACGCGTTGCTGTCCACATATATGATTGAAAGCTGGCAAAAAGGGCGCCGTTTGGGACCGGGGCTGAAAGCCGCTGCGTTCCCTCGTCCATGGCCAGCCACCGCAGAACCACCTTCGCTTCCGTGATGTCACCTGACATCACCAAACCCTAACGTACTAAGCTACAGCCTAAGATGCAATACATGTGGTGTGCGGCTGATGGCATATGCGACTTACGACGTATCCGAGCAGGTTGGAGAAGGAAGGTGCCCTGGTTTGATCGCGCGCGGTCATTTCAGCACGCGTGTCAGCGTATGTCACTGTTGATATTGTGGTACACAACGCCAACAGCAGTAAGAAGCGAGCTCCCGCCCGCTCGCGGAAGAACATCCTGGCGGTCGTCTAATAGGATGTCACTCAAAATGTCATAATCAGCATAGTAACAGTATTCCTAGTAGATATCCTGGCATGTGCGAAGAAGACTTTGTCATGACGTGGCGCACCGCGACGCTTTTGGCCTCTATGTAAACGCGTGCGAGGCCCCAAGGACCAGATAATTAAGCTACTGAAGGAAACATGAATACATAGTGCAAGGCTGTCCCTCCAGCTGCAACTGCAGCAGTGGAGATGACACCGTTATGCAACCAGCAACTGGAGACGGACATAGAGGCTGCCATGTGCCTTGGCGCGCTGCCCCATGGAGATAAGGGGACCCATGCAGGCTTGCTTGACCCTCAAGCTCAACATCCACCGGTTTCGCCACAAATAAGAAGTCCTAGCAACTTCGGATTGGGATAGCACATGGTGGTTACCGGTATGCTCTGAGGGGACCAGGAGGGGACCTCCCCTGCTCCCACCAGGCCAGTCCCCTGCAAAAGGACTAGGCGGCGGCAATGCTGTGGGCTGGCTGCACCGCCTGCACGCAGCCTGGCCACAGACCGATTACAATCAGAGAGTTGGCTGTCCTAGAGGGCAGATAGGCTGTATGGTTGTCACGTAACAGGCTAGTGCACATGCTCTTCCCCTACTAGCTCCCCTGCCTGGCTCCCACCTCACAGTCATGTCCTGCCCTCTGGAAACCAAACTGAGCCGAGTGAGCGGTGGACCAGGGCCCAGGGGTGATATGACCTGTGTCATCATTGCGCATGGTTGGTATCCGGGGGCGCGAGGGCGGGAGGGGGGAGCCTGGTCGACAGGTGCAGGGGAGACCTAGCCCAACACACAGGAGAGCTGGCCAAGGACTCACAGGGCTCTGATAGGAAGTGCTGATAGCAAATTGTACATGAATGTAGTAGCTTAGTTGCCAGCACAGGTTTCTCCGTTGCATCGACGGGGCGTGCGCGCTTAGATCGTCGGACAAGTAATGTCCTCGAGCTTAATGGTGCAGGCAGAGCCGGCAAATTTACCAATACAGAATACCTACAATAAGTCCTGACTATTTATGCCACAGCACGGTGCGACTGTGCAAAGTCACGCAACGTCTCTGCACAGAGTTAGCTGAGCGCCCACGCGCAGTGCCAACTCCACTGCTCCAGAGCAGAAACTGCTATATACCCAGCAGGTATGTGGGTCAATGACAACGTGGGCGATTGGGCGGCGTACTTACTTGCCACTAGCACACTTTCAGCCTTTGTAAATCACTGCTGCCTTTGTGTTTCGCGGCCACATGTCAGCTGACAAGTACGTGAAACTGTTACCGCAAAGCAAAGTGCGCTGTTTCGGTGGTTACCCTGTCTCTGCCCTGTCCGCGGCTCTGTCTAGCACGTCTGGGCGCCAGGCCAGACAGCCGTGGCCACACATTTCCTGTTATATCGCTGAAGCAGCAAGCCCTCATTGTATCATTCACAGGTGGCTCGCCACTGGACTTGGGGGCAATGACAATGCAAGTCCCAGGGGACACGTTCAAACGCGACTTCTTTGGTAGAGAAGTCGAGGGATGGCTTGGGAGGGCGAACGATCAGGACAAGGAGCGCTTTGAGCGCGTTTTCGAGACCATAAGGCAAGGTTGCAGGTTCGGGGGGAGGGGGGAACTGGACCGGGAGCAGTACGCGAGTCCTTGCGGCCGTGCCACAGCTGATGTGGCTTCCCTGGGTCCACGCGTGGCCTACTCCACGCCATCTCATCATGGCAGCATTGCAAAGCTACATCTCACCGTTCCATCGTAGTGCTGACCCATGCCACTCCCGTAAGCCATACCAAAGCCATCACCAAGACCACTCCAGCCTCCGCTCTGTTCGCAGATCCATCGCGGAAAGCAAAAAGGCCCCTGACGAGCACGCGGACTTCGTCCACAGCACCCTCACCAAAATAAAGAGTCGCACAAACAGCGCAGCCGCCCCTGGCCGGCCCCCGCTGGCCCCCAGCAGCAGCCCCAGCGCGCCCAAGTCCTGGACCTACGCAGCCACACGCGCGGCTCTGGACCGCCCCGACAGCACCGTGCGAGCAAGCACGCTCCGGCAGCAGCACACCCCGTCCCCACAGCAGTTGCCACAACACGGCGAGCCAGGGGAACCAGCAGCAGGACGGCATGCCGCCTCCAGCCCCACCACCACAACGACGCCCTCCTCCGGCCGCCCCCACTCCGCACCCGGTAACCGGGACATGGAGCTGACCTCTTTCGACCAGGCGGCTGCTCGACGGAGGGCCATCTCGTTCGGGATTGGCTCCCGCTCAGCGGGGGCGAACTCACCCACGACTGCAGAGCGGGAGCAGCAGGGGGCGGCGACGGCGGCGGTGGCAGCGGCCGTGGCGGCCGCGGCGGCCGCGGCCGCCGACCGGCCTGCGGCCAACCCCATGCAGTCCACCTCGTACGGCAGCAGCTATAACCTGTCGTCCATGTACCCGGAGGTGTACGACGCGGCGCTCAAGGCGTGCCGCGCTGAGCCGGCGCCAAACTACACGCTGATCAGCGCGTGGGGGGACTCGATGAAGACGGTGGGTGTGCTAGGGGCGGCCACGTGCGTCCGGTTGTTTGGCTCGTAGATGGCATGTGTAGTGAGGGCAGGGGTTCGGGAGGGCCGTTGCGGGAGTGGGGCCTTGGAAAATCTGATAGCCTGGAGGAGGGCCAGGCTACAAGTAGCAGGACGCGAGACTCACGCCAGGCGGGCGCTGCTAACCTGGCATGGTAGGCTGCATGGGTGCCGCAGCTCAGCCTTGGGGGTGCCACCTCCGCTTTTGAAGTCAAGGGCCGGAAAGGGGCTCCTGGCCTGCGCATTAATTGCATGGCAGTTGGCAGAACTGGAGGGCCTGGGAGGCCGACCGCTGTTGCCCACGGGAACCACCCGCTGAACCCCTGGACCTCTCCGCGCCGCCGTGCTTTTAGTAACATGGTACGATCACATGCGGCTCTCTGCCCGCTGCCGGCCTGCAGGGCGCCGACGCCTCGGCCAAGGCCTTCATGCGCACCACCTACACCTCCACCAACGAGGAGGTGCACCCCGGCCGCTCCGCCACGGACGAGCTGCGCGAGCGCGAGTTCTTCAAGTGGATGCGCAAGCAGCGCACCTACTACGGCGACCTGCTGGCACGTGCCAAGCGGGAGGACCTGGAGGCCTTCCTGGAGGTGGCCGACGACGAGCAGAAGCGGGACATACTGCAGGCGCTGCGACAGGTGCGGGGAGGCACCGTGCAGGGTTACGCACGCTTGACCATAGGGCTGCGCTGCCTGGCAGGGAGGGCGGGATACTGCTCGCCATCTCCCAGGACCGGATGCGGCGCACCTGCCCGGGCTGTCCCGAGAACTCCTCCTGCAGGGCCGTCCGACTCGCAGTGGTGCTACTTGTGGAGTGCACCGATATCACGTACTGCTGTTGCGCTGCTCCACCCGCAGGTCCACGCGGTGGTGGACCCCGACCAGGACCGCAGCCACAGCCAGACGGTGCACTGCGACATGGCGCCCACGGACGACGCGGAGCTGCGGCAGAAGCTCAAGGAGCACACACGGGTGCGCACCATGGGCCGAACGCACGTGCTGCTGCGCAAGTCGGGGGAGGCCGCGGGCGAGGCGGGGGCGACGGGCGCCCGCGCGCGGCGGCCGCACTCTGCGACCGCCGCTATGCGGTCCAACAGCGCATCTGCGTTGGAGCTGAAGCCCACCACCGTGGACCTTACGTTTGGAGAGGGGGCTGCGGGTGGGGTTGCGGGTGGTGGTCGGCTGAAGCCGACACGGCGGCCGGCGACGGCGCACCCGGCGGCGGGGAGGAAGGCGGCGGCGGCGGCGGCGGCTGCGAGCCAGAGCGTGAGCAGGTCGTACACGACGGCGGGGGCTGAGAAGGACACGTTCCGCAGCAAGGTGCCGCTGCAGTGGGCGGCGGCGGCGGGGCCGCTGATGAGCTCGTACGTGGACCACTACGGTGGGCTCAAGGTGGATAAGCCGCGGCCGTCCTCGGCGCTGTACCGCAGCCAGCAGGTCAAGTACAAGGTGAGGGGGGAGTAGGGAGGAAAGGGCTTGTCTTGTGTTAAAGCTCTGTCGATAGCAGATATGGCTAAATCCAGCTTCATGGAAAAGAGCGGCAGGGAGGGAATGCGGGCTGGGATGCAGACAGCGGAGCAAGGCGGAAACTAGGAGGGATGCAGGGGCGTGAGGGGCGGGACAGGTGCTGGGCCACGCGAGCAAGGAGTGTGGAAATTGTGGGCGGCTCCGAAGTGCACGCACTGCGCACCACGGCACCTCACACCAGCGGCACTGCTTCGCCATAACTTCAGCAGCTGCAGCTCCGACTGGCACGCATCCACCGGGCAACCCAGTGTCCCTGAAGCTGCCTCCCCCTCTCACTGCCCCTGAACGCATTGTATCCCGCCTGGCTTACCCTTCTTCCCCCGCGCCCACGCAGGAGGTGACCTGCCCCTTCGGCGCCGTCAACGCCCACACCGCCATGGCCCCCGAGCGCGGAGGCTACGCGGTTCCCGACTCCTTCCTCGCCACCTCCCTCACCAACGGGCCGCACGCCTTCCCGCAGCGCCCCGGCATGACCACCTACCGCGGCGACTTTGCGCAGCGCGAGGAGCAGGACGTCGCCCGTTCGATCCGCGCCGCGCAGGAGCTCACGGAGCAGTCGCACAAGGCGCTGCTGCGCAGCACGCTGCCGCTGGGGCGCAACGCACCGGGCCTGGTGCAGCCCAGCCAGTGGATCAGCGAGATGAAGGACGAGTATGTGGAGCGGCCGGGGGCGGCGGGGGCTAGCTTGAGGGCGAATGTGGAGCAGGCGGAGGGGTTGCGGGCTATGTTCAATGGGCCCACGGCCAGCGTGGGTAAGGTGGCCACGCTGAGAGAGTTTGCTGGGCGGCCGTGAGGGAGCGAGGGCGGGAGGCAGGGTGAGGAGTTGTCGGAGGTGGGTTGGCTGGCTGTGGGGAGGTGAGTTGCGACATGGGAGGAAGCGGGAGAGCTTGCGCTTGCGCGGGGGACATTGGGCTGGGCGCGCGAGCGGAGCAAGTGGGTGGGTTCTGGCGTGCAGGGTTTCTGGCGCTGTTTGGTGAGTGTGGATGGACGAAATACCGGTAGTACCGTGTGGTGATGTAGGCGTTGTAATGACATGTTCGTGCACGTGCCAGTGGCTGGGTTGCAACGGTGGATGGGCAAGGCTACCCCACATGCAGGTGACGGCATGCGGTGGTGTGCTGGTGAGGTTGAACGAGGACCAAATCCAACCGGACCACCCGGTAAGATGTACCCTAGATTCCTGGGCACGTATGCCGCGCGGCTGCCGGCGTGCAGGCAAGAGTGCAATGCGGGACTCGAGGTAATAACTTCGTAACAGCTGGCTGATTGCAGGCGATCGTAGCTTTTTAAATTCGTAGCAATGCGTACTTTGATGCGTAGGGGAGCGCCCCTGTTCTGCTAGTACCGTAGCAATAAACCACCGGTGGGATGCATCCGGATGCATGCATGAGCGGAAGGTGTGCACTTGAGCTTTCGCGGCAGGGGTCACCTCGAAGCAGGGCTGTTAGTGACGGAGGCGCCCCGAAGGCCGTTAGTTGGGCAAGACATGCTTGGACCTCACAACTCCAATTCAACTGGCGGGTAGGGTGTTTCATGGGTCGGACGGCCAGGCAGCTTACCTTGGTTGCCAGATGTTCCACCGGGACTGGCACTTGCACGAGTTGCTTTCGATTTGCACGCACTTGTGGCATGGGTTACGGCCCCCGCGGCGCGATTGGGGTTGTACGAATGTCGCCACCGGACGCTTGCGCAAAGCTGGTGTCCACGTGCCCGTCCCGTATCGTACACCGGTATACTCGTTTGTCTGCTCCGTAAGGCTGCTGGAGCTTGTTGCAGTGCACAGTGCCACTGCTTAGGGGTATGGCGCTACGGGCCTGCGACTCGGCGCCAGTGCCGTCACAAATACACGCGGTAGCTTCGTGGGGTAGCTTGTATCTTGGGCTGCTGGCGTGTAACTCAGGGTGCCCCTGGTGGTGTAACTGCGTAAGCATCAACCGCGAGCAGTACAGCGTGCCGATGGATTCGCAACTGCAGCCAGGACGCACCAGCCTTCTGATTACAGCGACACGTTCACTGCATTGGAGCTTTGACTCTACAGGTTTCGTGCAAGTTACTTCACTGCCTTGTGGCGTTGTGGGTAGGCTTTCGAGGGCACACATAGTTGCGGTACAACCAGGTGCCCATCATCAGGACCACGCAGCAGGGAGTCGTACCTGTACCCCTGGTCCTGCACACGGACGCCCAGCTTGCATGTATCAGCGTGGATGGGCTTACATCAGCACTCAGCCAGTCAGTCAGTGTTACATGGCCAGAGGTTCCTCTCTCGGCAAGTACAGCGACCCAAGTACAAGCCATGGGGTCAAGGATCACCTGAACGCACGCATGGAAGGCATACGTGCAACAATCACAAGTCCGTCCGAGGCAGGCGCATGAGCTAGCGCGCGCTGGCCTGTACACCAGGTCATTCCCTATGCAGCGTGCCGCCCACACCACAACCGCTCGGAGCTACGTCTGTAAAACCAGAAGACACCTTTCAAGTAGACTCCTCATGCACGAAGTGATGCGAAAACCGTGCAGTACGTGACCCGTTGACAGCTGTGAGCATGCGTTTAGCCCGGTTGATACAGGCCTCCACTCGGGTACCACTATGGGCCAGGAATTATAAGGAAGTGGTGCATCCCCTAACTGCACCACAGTAGGAGAAAGCAAGAAGGAGTCGATGTATTCTGTGACTGTACTACGAAAGGTTGCACCGGCCGTACTTCCTAGGTCCGTCACCCCCTGGCACCCCATGCTGGTGCTGCTGCACTTCGCCGCCACGGGGCTCATGGCGCTGGGCGTGGGGGCCATCTACTGGCGCACGGGCACAGACACAGGGGGCATACAGGTGGGCGGGGGGCAGCGTGCCGCGGGGAAGCGCAGGCGTGTGAGTCTCAGTCTGAGGCATAGGTGCGCAGCCGTCTTCTCAGCAGGGTCCTCCAGCTCCACAACTCATCGCTTGCCCACGTAGGCTGCACCTTGGCTACACCATCGTTCCTAGGGGCTGACGGGCTCCGACGTGACCGTGTACAGGTTGGAGAAGACCTTGTTGCCCAGTCCCGCTACCACCTCCGGGTCCTGCAATGTGGGCAAGGAAGTGGACGAAGCATCAGTACGAAGTATGCAGGAACGCAGAAAGCAGGGAGGGGCAGGCCCCGAGTTGCCACAATGGAAGGCGGCAATGGGACGTCAACAGAGTCAGGGACAAAACCTGCAAGATGAGAGCGCGCGGCGCTGCGTCTGCCCCGCCCCGAGACACACCTGGTCCGCCTCCTCCGCATCCGCCTCCTGCCCCTCCCCGTTCGCCGCCGCTATCCCCTCGCCTCCGTCCCCGGCCCGCTGCGCCTCCAGTAACGCGGGTAGGTCCCTCAGCATGGCCCCCAGGCGGGCCTCCTCCCAAGGGGTAAGGCCGCCCAGGTCCCACAGGCACGTCAGCGAGGATGGCTCATGCAGCTGCTGCTCCGCAACCTGCATGGTGTCGATACAAGAGCGGGGCAGGCATGGGTCGCGGAGTGCCACAGAGTGCTAGGGAGACAAAATGATAGTGCGGGTTTGGGAGGTGCTGCGCTGGGCGTGAAAACTGAAGCATGTTGGTCGTTGCAGGGCAAGGTACGGCAGATGCTACTGGTGAGCACCGTTAGTAGCAGCAGTGTCCCGAGCGCGCCGGGCTAGAGGGGCAGCACTGCGGGTGTACACAAAAGGTGTTTTGCTTTTAGGCCACTCATAGGGGCGCAACGACCGCCGGTCGTTTGTGGTGACCGTTGCACCCACCTGCACCATCAGCTTGGCTAGGCCGTATCGCTCCAGCACGTGCTGCGTCAGGGTGAGCCCCGACAGTGAGGGGTCCAGCGGGCCTGCGGCAGGGCGGGTGCAGCGGGGAGACATCAGGTGGACGAGCACCGCTATTGTGGTACTGCTGGCACGACAGCTCTTTATGTCGCTGACATTCTTGCCTGCCCACTTATGTGCCCACTGAGGGTTGCTCCGTGAAAACAAAAAGCTGTGCAGGCTGACCAATCCACTGCATCCACCCACCTGCAGTGACCTCGCCGTCATCGCGCTGCTCCTCCACCCCCTGCCCGCCTCCCTCTTGCCCCTCCAGGAGGTGTCTCCGCAGCAGCCCCTGCAGCTCCGCCCGCTGCATCGCCCCAATCCCCAGGCGGCCGGGCGCCCAGGAGGGCCCATCGGGGTCCAGCTTGGCCAACGCCCGAAGCTCGGACACCTGCAGCAGTAACAGGGCAGCATGCCGGCGTGCCTAAAACTCTTGGTAAAGAGTCCGTTTGTATGACTTCAATAATCTTTTGCATAGCGCAGAGTGGCATGCAGCCGTCCTCAGTGCATTGCAGGTATACGGACAGCCAGCAACAATGATGGGCTAGGGGCCTCACACCGAAAACGTTCCACCAGCCTTCGGCCCCCTGCAGCACCCTCCAGCAACAGCATCGCGAGGGACCGCCCACTGGCATTCCCTGCCGGACCCCTCCCCTCCCCGCCCTGCCCTCCTGCCCACCTGGTGAACGCCAAGGCCCACCACCGCCCGCACCACCACCTCGTCCGACATCCCCACACGCCGCAACAGCGCCGCCGCCGGACACGTGGCAGCCAGCGACGCCACCGCCTGCGCCTGGGCGGCCAGTGCTGCCAGGGGAGGCGCCCCGGCTGCAGAGCCCTGGGCCTGGCCCTGCCTCTGCGCGCGGCCCCGGCCCTCGTCCCTGCCCTGTCCCGGGCCCTGCCGCTCCCCCGGGTCCAGCCAGCGGGGTGCGCCGTTCTCCATCAAACCCACCACATGGGGGTAGCTGCATGGTGGTGGTTGTAGTGGTGGTGGTGGTGGATTGGGCACATGAGGGCGTGAAGGAGTCAGTACGAGGACTGTGTGAGAGGGCGTGGGCCATTTGTGCTGATGAAAAGGACTGACAGCCTGCCGTACAGCAGCCTTGTGCGTGGTGGGCGTCGAGGAGCGCGCAGGCGTAAAAGCAGTACAGTGCATGCCTACAGAGGGCGCTCGCACAGCCTCACATTGATGAAGAGATGGGAAGAGGCATATGCGTGTCTACAGGTAGTAGAAGTGTCACTCACGGCTCACCTGTCTTCCGATACGGATGTGTACAGCAGGTTGGTACGGCGGTGGTGCAGCAGGGGCGTACCGCGGTACGACAGCTCATGCAGGCGCCACATGTCGTCGGGTTCGGGTGCGGCCGGGGCGGTCTCAGGTGCAGGAGTGGATGCAGTGGAGGCAGGCGCGCGGGGGCCAGGGGACCGCGGGTCGGGGGCCCAAGCGGGGTGCGTGTGCACTGGGCCGGGTGTCTTAGCATCCCGCGCGGGAGCCTTGGAGGTAAGGGCGGCCATGTAGCGCGGAGGCGCCGACGGGACGGCGCTGACGGGCCGCCGACGGGCATTACTGTTTGCCCTGGGGCTGACCTGCTGCTGCTGCTGCTGTTGCTTCGGGGCCTCCCCGCTTGGCGATCCTTGCGCCGGGGTAGCACTGGCCCTTCCGCTGCCACCGCCTGGGCCGCTAGTACTCCGGCCCAACGGCCGCAGAAGGGCCGTAGCCGGCCTGCCCGCCCCAGCCGCCCGCCCCCCGCGTGACGTGTCCCCACCCGCGGCCCTGGCCGTAACCGGCTGCGAGGTAGCACACCTATCCGCCCCATTCCTGCTCCCGCTCCCACTGGCTTCCGTCCACCTCCTCCCTCCCTCCGGTTGGGGCAGCGCAAAGACCGTCCTAGCGTTGCCCGAGCCGCCCGGCCGCAGCATGCCTAGGATGCTGCTAAGCCCGAAGCTGCCCACCCGGCTGGGGCTTTTACTGCCCCCCTCGCAGGTCCGCTCGCAGCTGCTGGTGTACCGTAGCGCCACACCCATCTCCTCCGCAAACGCCATGTCCCGTGGGTCGTCGATGAAGGACGGCTGCGCGCCACGTGCCAGCAGCAGCCGTACGGTGTCCTCCCGGCGGGCGAAGGCGGCCAGCGCCAGGGGAGTCTCCCCCCGGGACGTGCGGGCCTCCAGCAGCGCGGGCTGCGGGCTGGCGGTGAGCAGCGCTAGCGCCACGGCGGTGTGGCCTGAGAAGGCGGCGCAGTGAAGGGCAGTCCTGGCAGGCGTAGGGGCGGGGGCAGGTCGGCGGGGGAAGAGCACAGGTTGGGAAAGGAGCAGGTGGAGGAGGGAAGGGAACAAATTTATGCCAGTTTCACGGGGTGTCCGCTAGCCATGCTAGGACATGCTGAGGAGCCGGGTACCGTACGGGTGAGGCACATGCAGTGACACGTGCCAACCAGGTCCCAAGTGCGGATCCTCCGCAAAGGAATCCCAGTACGCAACCTTACCGTATCCCCTTTGTCCATTTATTGTTTCTGATCTGTACGGCCCACCACTTCCCGAAGGTGAACACGGTACCCACAGGCGCTGCAGCCGTCCCAGCTTAAGCGCCAGGCAGCTGCTGGCACTTCTGTACGGGGTCAGGCAGTGATCCTTCTTGCTGTTGGATCCCTCCTGCTGCCTGTAACCTACCATCCCCGGTCGTCAACAGCCGCTGCGTGGGCTCCCTTGAACAGGAGCGCCCGCACCACAGCCTCGTGCCCCTTCCTGGCAGCAAGCAGGAGGGGGCACTCGGCCCGCCTGCCGCCGCGCCGGTTGGGGTTAGCGCCCGCGCTGAGAAGCACCTCCACCTCTCGCGTGTGTCCCGCAGATGCAGCCACCATAAGGGGTGTGGCGCCCTCTGGCGAGGGGACGTCCACGAGATGGGGCAGGGCTGCGAGCAGCTGCGCCAGGCGTGCAGCGTCGCCTCGCGCTGCTGCTTTGACGAGCGGGTTCCCCGCTTCGTCAGCTGAACCCGGAGACACAGCCATGGTATAAAGTGGTTCACTGTGGTTACAATTAAGTCGACTGCTGTTCGCGTCGGCTCAAGGGTTGAGGGTTGACTACAGCATTTGGGTCTTCCGGCCAGAGTTGATCGACAAGGCAGCAACAGGATCAACCCAATACTAAGATAGACTTTCTTTTGTAAGTGGCAATCGGGGAGGTCACTGGCCACATTCAGCCTTCGAAGGGCTACGCCATCCGCAGCAAAAGTGGATAGAGCTCCTACTCTCCCCCGGAATGCATAGCTTGTGACTCATCCTATGGAAAGAGTACATCATAGTATGCTTGGCGACTGCTTGTGCAACTGTTGGGCATTCGACACGTGCTCCAGAGCCTCAACACCTCGATGGGGGAAAACTCATCTTAAGTAAATGTAGTAGCAAGGGAGTAAAGGCTATGGGAGCAGAGGGTGGTGCTTTTGGCTGCTTGGGAGCATAGCAGGTGAGTACCTGTGTTTTGCAGCCGTCTGCACAGGGCTGCTAGGCTAGGGTAGGCCACGGGGTAGGCTGGGGCAGGCTCAGAAGGGCAGGCTGGGTCGAGAGCGTGTGTTGGCGACAGCTCGCGGTCCCGCAGTCGGTGGGCATTGTTATATTGAGTACCTCATGGTCTGGTATGTTGAGCAAACCTGGCAGAGTTTGTGGCATATGACTGTGTGGTGTCGAATCAGAGGAGAGCCTCTCCGCTGCCTGGGTGTTGCCGGACGTAGCCTTAGACATGGCGTACGCTACTCATTTTGGGCGGTATTGGATGCTAGTACTTGTCTGTGCTGATTGGGCGAAGCTGAAAACGGCGTAAACCTGGGGCCACTGGCTTTGACCAGGCACGAACTTGTCGTTTAGTTGGCAGGCTGCCAGCATCTCCGCAGCTCATCATTGTCTTTACTTAAATTGGAACAGTGTGGTCGTGACGCAATGATGTGCAACGAGCTTGTGGGGGCCAACGGAGGCACTCAGCCGCAAGCGAGATAGGGGAGATGGTCACAGGCCTGGTCACAAGGACATGCGCCCCAGTGCGCCCAGGGGAGACCCCTCGTTGAAACCGCCTCGAGTGACACGGAAAATGGTGCGCAGGTGCAGCTTTGTAGTACAGAAAATTGTGTAACAACATATAATAGGTTACATTGCATCTACGTGTCGCAGCAGCATCGCCAGCATCTCGGGGTTGGTCCTGGAGGTCGTTACTTGTCTACCGCGCTGGCTTTACTGCTCGTCTCACTTCTGCACCGTCAGACAAAGGATAGTAAAATATTGAGCTTCGCCGATTCCTCCTGTATGCCACAACTGCTAGCGATTGGGCGAAGGGGACCACTACGAACTGGCGCGATAAGCTTTGCGTGCAGAAGTGGCGCCAGCCAAACCCGTTCCGAACAACCCTCGAAGCCTTGAACATACTTGGCGTGCGTTTCCCCGGTCGAGGCGACAGTTTGTGGCGTGGTGCGGGACGGAAACACCTTGTCCTCGGGGGTTTACGACTGCCTGTCTACGGCGTGCCTGCTGCAACCAGCTAACCCGTAGGTACATTACACAAATAAATATCCAGTATGGAGTTCCTGCCCTTCGAAGTGTGGCGTGGTGCTGGGCATGCCGTCCGTGTTGCTCACAGCGACAGCGGCACCCATACCCATGTCCCGCCAGGTCAATCAGCACCTAGTTTATTGTTGTCTCTTAGCTTGCCAGGCCACCGCGGATGTTGTCTGTACGCTGACGCTCCCACTTTGTTATGCTTCCCTCGCACCCACCTCCGTTGCAGTATCAAGCCCCCTTGGCGGCACCCGATGAAGCGCCCCGTAGCTGCCGCGGGTAGCGGTGGCGGCAACAGCGGCAGCGGCAGTGGCTGCGGCGGCAGTGGGAAGCTCGTCCGCCCGAGCCGCGGCAGCGGCACCAGCGCAGGCAGCGGTGTGGAAGCTCCGCACGGCGCCAGTAGACCCGCCAACGGTAACACTGCTGCCAGCGGCCGGGCAGCAGTGACAGGAACGGTTTCCAGCCGCAACGGCGCCGCAGCAGACGAAGTCGTGGTGACGTATCAGCGCTATTGGCCGGTCCCGTTCGCTGCCAGGGCCTGGTTCCCCTTGCACGACAGCGCTGGGGACCGGGTGCCGGTGACACTGTACGGCAGGGGACCCGACGGCTGCCTCAAAGCGCACAACGTGACAGTGGCGACGTACGATGGCGGGCGGCACTGGTACATGACCGGCATCGTCGGCCTGAACAATCATTTGGAGGTGTACAGGGGTGACAGGATTCGCATGACGAGGGAGGTCGTACCGGCGGCAGGAGGGGGCGCAGCCGGAAGTGGGGTGCGCAAGACACGGGCGGCGGCGGCAGCGGCGGCGGCAGGAGGGGGCGCGGCGGGAGGCGTCATGGGTGTGGTGTTGGAAAAGGTGGCTGGGCAGCAGGGCCAGCAGCACCACCGGCGGAGGCTTGTCCGCACCGCAATAGACATAGGTACGCCCAAGCCTGTTAACGGCATCGCAGTGCAGTGCCGGCATGCTGATCTGTGGCTGGCCAACATTGTTATGGGTTCTCTCTGTGGCCACTGCACGGTGTGGCGTGCCGGTCCGTTTTCATGGCACAGATAGCTGGTGCATTTATCCGAGCAGAAGGCCAGTTACCTGCCGGAAAGCGTGCGTCATAGCGCACTTGGTGCTGCTACTCCTGGCATGCGCATGGAGGGAGCACAGCGGGCCGCTGGCGTGGGTGCCACATTGAAACACACCGTTGCTTGCAAAGCAGAAGCGGTATCGGGGCAAGACGCACAGATAGCGTACGAGTTCGTTTACGCTATTTAGGAATAGCGTTGTCCTGTCGGACCTTTCACCACTGCTAGGCATACATCGTAGTAAGCTGCTTTACGTGAGCAATCGAATATCCTGCATCCAGCTCTCATTCCTCTGCATGCCCAACGGGGCTTACCTGATCGCCCCCGGCCTCCTGCACCCCGCCTCCAGACCCTCCGCTCGACCCCGCCGGCCCCTCCGCCGGCCGCGTGGTGGTTGCCTTGGACCGGAGGTTCATCAAGACATCAAAGCTGCAAGCCACCAAGCTCGTGGTCCCGTGCCTGATGGACGAGGAACGCATCAAGGATGTGAGGACCGCCGCCGCCAACGGAGACATCACCCCCAAGTACGTGGTCACTGTGTACGCACGCAGGGCAGGGGAGGACGGCCCGCCGGTGGCGTTTCCAGGCGTCACCGTGACGCCGTCGCTTGCCGGGCGGTTCCTGTCCTGGCGCCTGGGCAACCTGGGCCCGCTGCGCCTGCACCTGGGGCTGGTCGCCAACTCCCCCGTGCGGATGGTGCGTGAGGTGGGCCAGGACTGCAGGGTGCGGCTAGTGGTGGAGCCGCGAGAGGAGGGGGACGAAGGGGCGGAGGCGGAGGGTAAGGGGTCGGCGGGGGCGGAGGCCGAAGACAGCGACATGAAGGACGAGCGTGGGCTGCTGCACGGAGGCGACGGGGGCTCGGAGCCTGCTGGGGGCAGCAGCGATGACGAGAGCTCGGACGGTGAGAGCGCTGAAAGCGAGGACCCTGACTGGGCGCCCGGAAAGGGTGTGGTTCTGAGTGCTGGGCGGGCGCAGCAGCAGCAGCAACAGCAGCAGCAGCAGCAGCAGCCGGGGCCTGGTGGCGGCGGAGGCGGTGGTGGGGGCGGCGCTGGGCCGTCAGGTGCTGCGGGCCCGGGGGCAGGCGGGGTGGCGGATGTTCCCGGAGGCGGGGAGGAGGGGCGGCCGGGCAAGCGGCGGCGACTGGAGATGGGCGTGGAGCAAGCGGAGGAGCAGCCGGTAGAGCATGACGGTGAGGTCCCGCGCAGTTTACCTGAAGGCGGCTAGCTGCGTTTGTGTTGTGCGTACCGTAGAATGAATAAACCTAAATCGGACATGCCAGTTGGCAGCAACGTTGAGGCGACGCAAGTGGTACCAGGTGCATCTCACTAACCGCTGTGATAAGCACTTTTTGTCAGCCACCTGAACCAAAGCTCGCCCTGTCTCCTCGCAAACACCTGCTGCAGACGGGGCGACGGAGGGCGGCGGCATGGCGGGCGGTGGCGGCGGCGGCGGTCAGGGCGGCGACCTGCTGCAGGCGGCGCTTGAAGACTCCAGGGCGGCGCTGGCGGCGGCGCAGGCCCGGTTGGCGGCGCTGGAAGCGGAGAAGGCGGCGCTGGAAGGGCGGTTGGGCGGGGAGCTGGAGGCGGCACAGCAACAGCTGGGCAGGGACAGGGAGCGGGCGGAAGCGGCGGAGCAGCGGATAGCAAAGGACCGGGGGGCTAGGGAGGCAGCAGAGGCCCAACTGGCAAGGGACCGGGAGGCGAGGGAGGCAGCAGAGGCGCGTTTGGCGAGCGACAGGGAGGCTAGGGAGGCAGCAGAGGCGCAATTGGCAAGGGACAGGGAGGCTAGGGAGGCAGCAGAGGCGCAATTGGCAAGGGACCGGGAGGCTAGGGAGGCAGCAGAGGCGCAATTGGCAAGGGACCGGGAGGCTTGGGAGGCAGCAGAGGCCCAACTGGCAAGGGACAGGGAGGCAGCAAAGGCGCTGCTGGGCAAAGAGAGGGAGCGGGTGGAAGCGGCAGAGCAGCGGTTAGGAAGGGAAAGGGAGGCCAGAGAGGCAGCGGAGGCGCTGCTGAGCTGGGAGAGGGAGCGGGCGGAGGGGCAGCTCCGGCGTGCCCTGGACCACATGGCTGGTGTGCTGAAGAGGGCGAGGACGGCGGCTGCCGGGGGCCTGGCAGCACTGCCGCCAACACAGCCACAGCCACAGATATCGTGGAAGCCGCAAGCATCGGCTCAGCTGCTGCCGTTACCGCAGCGGTAGCGCCGCAGAGAGCTAAGGCTAAGGGGCAGCGTCTGAACAGGCAACGGCTGGGATTTTGTGGTTGTATGTGGTGCAGGGGTCTGGTCCCTGTTGCGTCCGTTGGGGGGTGCCCGGCCGGCGACCGGGTGAGTAGGCCTCCGCCCTAGGTGGACGGATGCCAAGACACGGTTGGCGGCGTCACAGGCTGGGCAGCGGCCGGCTGCGTTTTGGCGTGCCTCCGGTGGTTTTCGTGCTGTTTTGTTAAGTGCAAACGGTGTGGTCGTGTGGGCAGTCAAGTGCGGAAGCCACAAGGCACGACGAGCAGGCGGTCGGCTCAAGACCCGAAGCCGTGTGTACAGGTGTGCTGTTGGCGGCTACGTGCGTGCACGTTGTCGCGAGGTGCATTACTAAGAAAGCATATCAACGACTGAGCACCATAAGGCAATAGCTGCGTGTGTTGTTTTTTTGAACGCCATGCAGAGGTACGCGTATTGGGGCACGCATTCTTGGCGTGCCAGGTGGGTACCGGGTATGTGGGACTCAATACTGCGCCATTCGCAGGCAACACCTACGGCTATCATGGTGGATACGCCAAAAGTACCTGCCACTTGTGTGCATGGAAGGATTGGTCGTCACATAATAAACCTGCATGAATAAGTAGACTTTCGTACGACTGGAAGGCTTTCGAGAGGCCCGTGCGGATGTCTCGTGTACGAATGCTGATCAGGTGCATAACGGGCATGTTTTTTTCCAGAAGGGTGTGTATGTTGGCGCTCCTGGTGCAGGAGTCCTGGAGTGAATGGGCAGGACGCTCCTAAAGGCCTTCTACTACGCGGGGTTGGCCGTTGGCGAGCATTGTGCGAGCACGTTCTGGTGGCCCAATAGAGTGCGGCTTGTGTGCGGACGCTTTCTGTGCTGGGGTGACATGCTGGACTCTGTCATGCACATCGTCACCCTGTGTTACACTTTGGGCAAGAGCCGGGGGAACACGGTCGTGCCGCAATCCGTGGCGCAACCTAAGCTGTACGCCGTGAGCTACTAACCGCAATGTACAGCATATTGGTCACTGTCAGCAGCAGCTCAGAAGGCATTTCCTGGCAGGCAGGAAGCCAATTGCCGCACATCCATGCACCCTTACTCAGCACGGCACCAGGCACCTGCTGCTGAGGTCCACAACGCTCACCCCAACAGCACCGCGCTGTTGCACCAATCAGCGACTCTGACAGACCTGCTTCTCATTACCGCGTGACCGCAATAAGCCTGGCGAACGCCCGGCGAAAACGTAGGCTGCCTAGTAACGCAGCTAGCCACCCCCGTCAAACTGTACACCGAACTGAGATCACTTACTGTCTTGCCATCCTGTGCCACCCTACACAAGCAGAAGCTCGCTCTCATGGCCTCCCAACACACTGCCCTGGCCGGATACATCCGCCAGGCGGCCTGGCAAGTGCATCTCCACACAGGAAGCTATGTCCCTGGGTGTTGGAGGACCCGTCCAAAAGGACATGCTCAGCCTGCTGTTGGCAAACGGGGTTACACCCAACCAAACCGACAGGTGCTGCAACTCCCACAGGCATGCGCCCACCGTGTTATCTACTGCCCGTGGGAACTCAAACACATTACTGTCCCTGTTTGCCAGGAACGCCCTGGTGAGCCCCCCCTCCCTGGGGGGGCTGCCAGGTGAACGTCTGACTCCAACCCCTTACAGTGGGTGGGGGACCAGCGGACCACCTGGGCGCGTCCCGAGTGCAACACACCCCAGTTCCTTAACCCACGCGAAGGCGTTCAGCCTCCCTCATCAGCATTACTACTAACACGTTGCACTAATAGCAAAGCTGTCGTGCGTCGCCCGGCTCACACACGCTCTCCTAAGTGCAGTTGCACCGCCTGGCGCAGGACCTCTTTCGACTTGGTGTAATGGTACGCCAGCTGCAGCTGCCCGTACTCGTGCTCCCGCGAGTGTAGCGGCCCCGCTGCGCGCCTCAACGCAGCCCACTCCTCCCACCGCTCCTCCCAGGACCCAGAAGCGGCTGACGCCATCAGCTCCTGCATCTGCTCGCGGAATATGCTGCGAGACTCTGGGCAAGGGTCCGACAGCTGCGGGCTGTCCTCGCCCAAGTAGTCCTCGTCAAACACGACAACAGCGCGTAATGCTATCCATGCTCCATACTCCGTACGTATGCAGAGATGCAGGTCTCTGTTGTAGTAGGCCAGGCCTGCCACATGAGCCGCGGTCATGATGTCGATGAACGTTTCGGGGGACAGGTCAGCTGACAGGTGAACTGCATGCTTGCAGGTTGCAGCCTGCGTTAGAGCCTTCTGTACAGCACTCTGTACGTAGTCGTCTAGTGGTGCTTCGGAGGCGATGTGCTCTGGGCAGCGCGCCAGGTCCGCTACAAAGGGCTTCCACAGCGTGCGCGTGTTGCCGATGACCACAGCCAGCGTCTTTTTACGGTTGTACGTGTTAAGGCGCATCAAGCCGTCTTTGGCAGCTGCATTGTAGGTCTGCGCCGCAAAGGGTTGGAGCAGGTCAAGACCTGCGCCTGCAAGGAGGCTCTGGAGCAGGTCGAGGTTTACCGCCATATGGTATGCTAGATAATAAAAGGGCATCGGGCACACTGTGTTGACGGATTGTCAAAGCTTACTTCATGGGCTCTGTACACGAAAGCACCCAGGGGTCACGCCGTACATGTACGGTTATGACCCTGCAGGTCCCATGCCCGCGTGCCTGGCCTTCACCGTACATGGTGTACCGTAACAGGAGGTGCAGGTGTAGTTCTCGAAACAGGATAAGCACCGTACGTGGTGTTCGGGGCTGCGCAGCACGGGCTTCTTGCAGCAACGGCTGACGTGATGTAGAATCATAGCGGAGCTGTGTTAGGGTTGTACGGCAGCCTACTTCCACCGCCCGACCTCATCCATCTCGTCCCAAGTGGAGGGCGTGGCAAATGGCCAGCAGCGTTGATGGCTGGCCTTGCAGCCGCAATTATCAAGCGCCACGGGCGCCTCAAGCTGCCCCTACTGGAAAGTCAACACTTTCCCCGTAACCTTACATATATCGTACTGAGTACGCAGCAAGGAGCCGCTCCTACAGGCACGTGTCCAACATGTGACGAAAGACCCACGTCCCGCATAATGAAACATATCAACAGCATGTGCCGGTTCGGCCCCACCTCATAAGCACTGCGTGGTGTTTCATTCCCTTTGATTGCAGCAGCAAAAAACCGGTACCAGGCTACACGAGCTGTGGCGTGTGGGCAGCGTTCGATGCTCAGGCATAACCAAGCCAGGTCGCATAGCTGCTAACTGTCACAGCCCTTAGCCCCTGTCATTTGTGCAGATAAGAGTCACGGTCGCTAATGTGCGTGAGAGAGAACCAAGCTGACTGGTGCAATGAAGAGAGGACGAACGAGATGGCCACACACAAGAGGCATAGTCGCATTGAGTCTTGACCAGGCTTGTGCCCCACACACGGCTCAACACTGTAAGCCAAACGAGGTCACCTGGGTCAAGCCAGCCTAGTACGTGGCATAGCGCCCTATAAGAAATCACAGTAACACTAGCAAAACTGAAAAAAGAAATGCGTGGAACATTTACTGGAAAGGCAAGAACCCATGCATTGGTGAGAGGAGCAGCCCAAGTGCAGCTAACCGCCCTGGACAATGAGATCAGCGTCATGAGATGCAAAGCGAGCGGGCCTCTCCCCTGGTGCACCACCACCCAGCCCACGCACTCCTGTGCGAACACGCCGTGTGCGCTTGTGCACCTCTGCCTACGCGTCGCCCGCTGCCGCGCTGGGGATGTCACCAGACGCCGCGCTGCTGCGAGGTACGATTCCTCCACGGCCCGCTCCACCATCAGCCTCCTGATGCCTGCGGCGCCGTTGTTGCTGCTGCCCGTGCCACCGCGCCGCCATAAGCTCCAGCAAGTTGATGCCCAACGCCCGAAAGTGCAGCTGTGCAGACTCTTTCAGGGAGACCTACGACAGGGCACAAAGATGTTGCAACTGGTTCGTGCTAATTGTTAAACATGACGGTACGTCAAGGGGCCACAATTCTGCCGAGTTCTGCAGCACACACCACGTGCACAGCAGAAGCACCTGGGTTCAGCGGTGATCATAGCGCTCGTTTTGCACACCTTACCTGGCCAGTTGGCGCCGGCCCGCGATTCCCGCCTGCACTCCCGAGCGTACCAGGTGGGCTGCCGCCACCATCGCTCCCAGTGCTAGGCCCGCCCGGGCTGCCAGCGGCGGGTGGGTGTACCATGGAGCCGGAGCTGGAGTTGGGCCTTGGGGAGCCGAGTCGCTGCAAGTGGAAAAACCAAAGGGCCAACGTGATAGCGGGAATGGGAGTGAAGTGCTATTTAGCTAGAGTGTGAGCAGCGGAATTGGCGAGTCAACGGCATGAAGGTGTGTCAAGACAGGTACGTCGGCAAGACGAGTGCCACGAGGTATATGGGAGGCGACGCTTGCCTGTGCTGCTGACACACTGCTGTGGGGCGCAGCACACCTGCGCTGCGGCTGCTCCTGGCCGTCGGCCTCCTCGCCGGCCGCCTCTGCGGACGCCTGCTGCTGCTGCTGCCGCTGCATGACGGTGTGCAGCGCGCCCAGCCCCACAGACCCCCAGATACAGCCGTCAAGGAACTCGTCCTCGGCGTCGCGGCCCTCTCCCAGCTCGTCCACGGCACCTTCGCCCTCCGCGGCACGGAGGCGGGCCTGCAGTGGATACGGCCCATTAAGAACTTGACTACTGCAGGATCGACTTGTTGTTTAGCATCGTATTCGTAATGAACCGCTGTGCACATGATAGGGTAACAAAACTGTCCTCCTAATCCCAGTGCGCAGAAACATCATCACCACTGACTGGCGAAATGATTCTTTGCCGCCACCTACCAGCAGCTCCTGGCGCTCGGCCTCCCTGCGCCCCGCCTGCTCCCGCAGCACGGCGTCCTTGGCCACCAGCCGCTGCCGCACCTGCTCCACCTCCTCGCGGTAGCTGCAAAGCAAGTGGAAAAAGGGAGCATGCGATAAACGTGTCGCGAGACACACAGTGATCACACGCCCATTGCTAGACAGCAACACGGTTTCGCAATCGCAACAAACCTGTACCCGCAGCTCGCTGGTAGGTATACCGGTACTCGTGGCACAGCCCGCTCCCTTCCACTGGTCACACTACATTGCATACCTGGCCAGTTCGGCCGCCAGCTTCTCCACCATGTCGCGGTTCTCGGTGCTCTCAGCCGTGACAGCCGCCAACCGCTCTGCCAGCGCCTGCCGCTCCTCCTCCGCGGTCGCGGCCGCCTGTTGCGCGGCCGCCTCCCGGCCTGCGCACGCCGCCAGCTCCGACTGGAGCTCAGCCACGCGCTCGCGCACCTGGCGCATGTGCTGCTCAGCCTGCTCCATGCCGGAGTTAAGGTGCGACAGCGCAGCTGCAAGGAGGCAGCGCGAAGAATTAGGTGAGGCCTGGAAATATTGTAGGAGCAGAGGCAATGCACGGCCAGGACCACAACAGCAACGCAGTTACCACTTGCAACGTAAGGCACACATACAAAGAAGCTCACCCGCGGCCTCTTGCTGCTGCTCATGTAGCACCGTGTGAGCTGCACGCAGCCGGCCCGCAACCTCGACGTGCTGTTCGACTTGCTCAGCAGTGACCGACCGGCGGCCAGCCGCCTGCGCCTCCACCGCAAGCTGCAGCGCCTCCACAGCCTTGCGCGTTGCTGCCAGGTCAGCCTCCGCCGCACCACGCTGTACAGCAGCCTCGGCCACTTCCGCTTCCGCCACCTCTGCCCTGTGCTCAGCCGCCTTGAGTGCCGCTACCAGGAACAGCACACGCTCTCGTACCTCTGTCTCCACAGCCCTGGCACCTTCCAGCTGTGCCTCCAACTCGGCCCGACTGCTCTCCGCTGCCCCAGCCTGCTCGGCTGTCGTGCACCTCTCCGCCGCTGCCACTGCTGCCTTGGCACGTGCAGCAGCAAGCTGCTGTTGCAGCTCCTCCCGGGCAAGCACCGCTTCCTTTGCGGCAGCTGCCGCAATGCCGGCGCGCTCCGACGCCTCTTGCGCGCCTTCCTGGACCCTGGCCAACGCCCCCTCCAACTGCGCGAGCTCACAGCGCAGCTGCTGCAGGTCAGCGTCGCGCTGCTCTACCTCTCCCATCGCCACCCTGGCCTCGCTCACGGCCTCAGCGTGCGCAATGCGCAGCCGCGTGACCTCGCCCTGCAGCGTGTCGACCAGGTGCCTCTGTGCATCCGCCGCTGCCTGCAGCTCGTGCAGCAGCTCCTGCACCCGCTGGCGCTCAGCACCTGCTGCCCGAACCCCCTTCTCCTGCCCCGCAATGGCCGCCTCCGCCAGCTCCCGGCCCTTCACCGTCGCCCCCACCTCTGCAGCCATGGCAGCCTGCAGCTGCGCCACGGTTGCTTGCGACCGCCCAAAAGCCGCCTCCGCCTCCGCCACCTGCTCACGCAGCGTCTTGGCCTCCGCTTCAGCTACCTGCACGCCCCTTCGCAGGGCATCCGCAGCAGCTCCCGCTGCCGCCAGTTCCCTTCCCTTAGCATCCAGCATCGCTGCCTGCTCCTCACACTGAGCTCGCAGCTGCAGGCTCAGGCCAGATGCCTTCTCGCCGTGCGCGAAAGCGCATGCACGCTCCTCGCACACCTCCTCCAGCTGCTTTTGCGCCTGCGACAGCTGCTCCTGGGTGCTGGCTAACTGCTCCACGCGCTCTCCGCACTCCCGGCGCGCTTGCTCCAGCTGCAGCTGCAGCTCAGCCATCCGACCGCTGTCCTCCTCGGCAGCCTGACGCTCAGTCCCTAGCTGGGCCTTCAGGCTCTCCGCCATACCGGCCTTCCGGTGTGCCTCGGCCTGCGCAGCTGCCAGCTGCAGCCCCAGCTCCCTCTCTCGCACCTCAGCGCCCAGCAGCTGCCGCTGCAGCTGCGCATGCTCCTCCCGCAGTGCGCCCAGCTGCCGCTCCAGCCCCTGAACTACCCCAGACTGCTGCGCTTCACGCTCGGCCGCTTCCACCACCTCTGCCTCCAAGGCCCGCAGCTCCTCCTGCTGCGCCTCAATCGCAGCGGCAGCAGCAGTGAGCTGCTCCTCCATGTCTGCGCTGGCCCGTGTGCGCTCTACACGAGCCGCACGGCCAGCCTCAAGCAGCTGCTCCTGCAGTTCCTTGACGCGCTGCTCGCTGCCAAGCAGCTGCTCACGCAGCAGTTGCACTTCAGCAGCCCGCTGGCCCACCTGCGCCTCTGCAGCAGAGCGCTGCTCCCGGGCTGCCTCAACGGCCGTGTGCTGGTCCTTGGCCTGCTGCGTGACGGCTTGCAGCTCTACTTGAGTCTGCTGAAGCTGCATCTGAGCAGCCCGCAGCTGGCCACGGTGCGCGTCAACCTCAGCAAGCAGCGCTGCCACCGCCTCCTCGTTGGCCTGCTGCTGTGCCGCACAGCGTGCCTCCGCCGCCTCGCCCTGCTCCTGCGCCCTGCCCAGCTGGTGCTGGGCCTCCCGCAGCTGGTTGCCCAGGGTACTGACCTCAGCCGCACGGGCAGTGCACTCACCCTTGAACACGGCCAGCTGCTCTTCGGCATCCGCAAGACGCGTCTCCGCCGCCTCCGCCCGCGCCTGCAGCTGACCTAGCTGGCTCTGTAGGACTGCCACCTCGGACTCCTTGGCAGCCACCTGGAAGTTGGCGGCAGCCAGGTTGGCCCGCAGAACCTCAAGGTCTGCGGCCGCGGAAGCAGCAGCCACAGCGTGCTCCACTGCGCTCTGTTGCAGCGTGTCCGCCAAAGCGCCTGCGCACTGCAGCCTTGCCTCGGCGAAGCGCTCGGCAGCCGCTACGGACCCCTGCAATGTCGCCACACGGCGCTGCAGCTCCGTGTGCGAAGCGTCCCGCTCGCCGAGCTGCTGCTGCGCCACGCGCTGGGCGTCCTGGGCAGCTGCGAGTTGCGAGCGGAGGCCTGTTAGGATGGCGTCCTTGTCCACGACCTGCTGTTGCAGCTGGTCTTGAGACGAGCAGAGCTGTTGCTCCAGCTCAATGCGGGATGCCTCAGACGCCTTCAGCTGAGCTTCCAGGCCGGTGAGTGAAGACGACGACTGCGCCAGTCGCTGCTCCAGCTCGTCACAGGCCGCCTCGGCCTGCGCCAATTGCTGCTGCAGCTCCGTGCGAGTGGCATTGGAGGCGCCTAGCAGCTCCTCCAGCTCCGCACGGGCCGCGTTCGCTTGCGCCAGTTGCTGCTGCATCTCCGTGCAAGAGGCATCAGCGCTCCCAAGCCGCTCCTCAAGCTTCGCACGGGCCGCCTCAGCCTGCTCCAGCTGCTGCTGCAGCTCCGTGCGAGAAGTACCGGAGGCCACCACCTGCCTCTGTACCTCAACCCGGGCTACAGTAGCCTGCTCCAGCTGCTCCTGCAGCTCCACACGGGCCGCCTCGGCCTGCGCCAACTGCTGCTGCAGCTCGCCCTGCTTATCCTTCTCCGTTTGCAGCTGCACCAGCATCTGGTCGGAAGTGCACTGCTGGTCCTCGAGCTGCTGACGCAGCCGAGAGCCGCGCTCCTCCGCAGCCTCCAGTTGCCCAGCTAGCTGCTGGCGAGCTTGCTGCACCTCCTCCGCCTGCTGTATCAACCGCTCGCGCTCTGCCTCGTGCTCTGCGAGCAGCACGCTCAGCGTTGCGCGCGCAGTCTCAAGTTCGGCTGCCATCTTTTGCTCCTCCCTCAGCCCCTGGCCCGCTGCTCCGAGCCGCAACGCAGCAGCTGCCTCCTCCGCTGCCAAATGCTCCTCCGCAGCAGCCACCGCTTCCTCCTCCAGCCTACGGACCCGCTCGCGTGCAGCCTGCAGCTCCCCTTGCGCCGCGCCCAGCTGCCCGCGGAGCTGGCTGAGCTGCACACGGGCAGCTTCCAATGCCGCCGCATCCTCAGCTGCCTGGGCGCGGACGCCGGCCTCCGCCGCTTCACAGCGCGCCTGAGTGTCAGCAAGCTGCTCCTGCGTAGCCTGCAGCTGCGCTTGCCGCAGCGCAACCAGCGCGGCGGCCGTCTCCGCATTGGACTCCGCCTCCGTCCGAGCAGCGTGCAGCTCCTCCTCACGGGCTTGCAGCTCGGCCTCCTTGGCCTCTAGCTGCTTCCCTACAGCCGTCAGGGCTTCCACCTTTGCCGCCATCTCCTCCTCCGCTGCGGTGAGCCGCGACGTTAAGTCCGCGACCTGACACCGGCCCTCCTCAACCGCCTCCTGCGCCGTGTTCAGCGCTGCCTGTGCCTCCGACAGCAGCTCCCGCAGCCGCTGCACCTCGGCCCGGAGCCCCGCGACCAGCTGCTCGCTCTCACCGCCACATGCCTGAGCATCAGCAAGCTTGCCCACCACCTCTTCCAGCTCACGCTCTCTAGCTGCCAGCGCCTCAGCCCGGTCCTGGCACTGCTCCTGAGCCTGGTGCAGCGCCTGCCGCGCATCCTCCAGCGCCCGAATCTGGTCGGCCAGGGCAGCCTCCTGCGCTGCCAACTGCTCACTGGTAATTTCGCGATGCTGCCGCAGCAGCTCCGCCTCCTCCTCCAGCTCCTGGATGTAGACCTGGGTTGCGGCCAGCTCGGAGGTGCGCTCTGCCACCTCCGCCTCCGCTGCCACCTGGCACTCCTCCAGCTCCGCTGCCCGGCGGGATAGCGCCTTGCACTCGGTGTGCAGCTCCTCCAGCTGTAGCAGCAGGCTCTGGTGCTCCTGGTGCAGCTGCTTGGCGCGGCTTGGGGAGGGCAGGGGGCTGTCACCGGCGTGAAGGTTAAGGTGGACGTGGCGGGAGCCGGCGGCAGGGGCCGAGGGCTGCAGAAGGGCGCTTCGTGCAGGGTTGGCGTTGGCGTCCGATCCGCTGAGGGACGACGACCGGGAGGTGGTGGGGGGCAGGGGCGGCACGACGGACAGGCTGCTGCGAGAGGCGTGCACGACGGCGTAGGCGTCGGCGGGGGAGGGAGGGGCGACAGGGCCGTCGGGGAAGTTGGCGGAGGGGTGGCGGTCGTGGTGGTAGGGGGCGTCCTTGGTGGCGGTGGGCGGCAACTGGGCGTGGGAGGCGCGCAGGGGCATAGCGTGGCGCTCGTACTCTTGCAGCATGAGGGTGGCGGTGGCCAGCTCGGAATCCTTGCTGGCGATGATGGCTTGAGCAGCCTGAAGTGGGGAAAGAAGGGTGCATGTCAGCTGGAGAACCAAGTACAAGATACGGAGGGTGATGCCAATGAAGCACAGAACAGCCATGTACTTGTCGTTTGACTGTGGACGTACTGCTGCTTGCGCAAGACTACAGCGCCATCATCACCGCCAACCGTCCTCGCAGTTCCCTGGCGGGCCCCTGTGCCCTACCGGTGAACCGTACCTGCAGCTGGTTTTCGAGGACATCCCGTGCGTCCTTAGCTTGCGACAGCTGCACCTGAACCTCCTCCAGCCGCGCCAGGGCGTCGAAGTGACGCGGCGTGCTGGAGCCTGAGCAGGGCGCCGTCAGGGAGGAGCTGCGCACAATGCCGGAGGGGGACAGGAAGAGGCCTGACAGGCCAGCGCCCGGCAGGGCAAACGCAAAAGCTTCCTGCAGGGAGGGCGGGGCGCGCCGCTGCAGCGTGGAGGAGCCGAAGGGGCCGGCGCCGCCGCTGAAGCTGCTGCTGACAGGTGTGTTGCGGCGGAGGGAGTTCGGTTGGCCCTTTGTGGGGCGGGAGGTGGTGGGCGTGGGGACGGCGGAGGGGTGGGGGATGCGGCTGGAACTGCTGCGGTGTGGGCTTGGTAGTAATGAAAGCGGGGCGTCGATGGAAGTCCGGGTGGGAAGCAGGGTCTTGGCCTTCGTCGTCGTCGTGCTCTTCTTGCTCTTGTCCTTCTCCACGCTCTGCTCCATTGTCTTGCCGGATGAGGGGCGGCTGACGCCGGCGCTGCCGCTGGCACCAGGGGCACCAGCAGCAGCGCGGCGGGCTGCTCCGCTCACGCCCGGCCCGGGACTTGCTGCCGCCTGTGGAGCATCATCAGGCAGGCGGCAGCGGGCCCGGCGAAGCCGTTACAGCAGGTGCCAGAAGGGGTGCCAACCCCCCGGAGCATACCCGGGGGGAGGCACAGCGCTTCGGCAGTGTGCTGATGCTGTAGTTTGCGGAGGCAGGGGTGCAGAAGAGGCAGCAGGCCCAGCAGATGCGCCCGTGGGAATGCAGTGAAGGCGGCCGTCGGAGTGCATGGTGCTGACCTTGTCCTTAGGCTCCGGCCTTGACTGCGAAGATGAGGGTCGTGGCGGTGTTGCCATGGCGCACGGTGGGTGCTGGGTCGCAGTGTCGCCCTCGAGTTCTGCCGGCACAAGCCCACCAAGCTGCTGTTCCTCTGTTTGAGCCGCCATGACCTGTGGCATAAGAGAAGGCCATCCGCCCTGTCAGCACTAATTCCCTGTTGCACAGCCCGTCCGGCTATGCAAATGCACCCTACAACGTGACTCAAACAGATAGTCGTGGCAGAGGGCGTTACTACACAGTGGCCTGGCTGCAAACAACTACCCAAGCCAACGGTACGGCGTGCTTGAAGACTGGCGCCCAACCGCCGTCTCGACAATCCCCTGGCTCCAGAATGCGTCCTACATGCGCCTCTACGTCTCATATGCCCTTCCGTGGCGCACCTGCAGCTCCTCCAGCAGCGCCTGGCGAGCGGCCCGCAACTGGGTGATCTCGTCCTGAAGCTGCCGGATCTCGGTAGCCTGCATTCGGGTTGCGCTTTTGAGTTCATTCGTTCATACGTAGCGAGCAATCAGAATGCATGTCGCAAGCCGCACTTCATCCGAGTTTGTAGCAGTGCTGTCAGGCGCTCACCTGCAGCTGGGCCTTGGTCCTCAGGTTGTCATGGGAGATACGTAGCCCCTCCAGCTCCATCTCGCTGGCGTCGAGCATGTTCTGTAGGGAACATTACAATAGGTGTTTCGTAACAGGAACATTAGCTGCTTGTCCAGCGTAGCTTATACCGTGCTGGGTACCCCTGTCGTTTAGGCCGGCATATCAACATCCGAACAACACACGGGCAGTACGAACGGCCTGTCCGGTAGCCGTAGAACAAGGAAGCGGGAAAGCCATGCCTCCACAATGGCTGTCCACATCCACACTTACCACGCCGAAGAGCCCGAGCCCGTTGGCAGCCAGCCTCGAGGGGCCCTCCACCGCCACCTCCGCAGCACGGCCGTGCTGCTCACTGATGCGTTCCGCCAGCGCCGCCACCTCCAATGACTACAGAGGCAAGGTGAAGCGACTGAGTGCACTACTTCACACACACGCAAAACCAAGTTACCCGCAGCATGGTGTTACAAGCCACCGGCTCACACAAAATGCTCGTGCTATCAAGCGCCTTATATTCCGAAACACCGACATCCACGCTCTGTACTCTTTACAGCCCGAAACACCAAGTCCCATGCTGGTTTACACTTCGCACCTTGTTTTCCAGCTCCTGGTTCGCGCCGTCGAGTTGGCTACGGACAGCGGACAGCAGTTGCTCGGTGTCCGCCACGCGCTTTTCAGCCGCAGCAAACTGCTCATGGGCCTGCTTCGCGGTGGCCTCCAGTTCAGCCTGCAGAGCAGCACGACATAGCCAGGGGCCATAATGCAAAGGCACGTGAAATGCCATTACCGGTATATGCCGCTATGAAACAAGCTGCCACTCCATTCCAACCTTGCTGCCCATTGTGGCTACCGCACCAGCAATAAGCACAGAATCCCTACCTGCAGCCTGGCCGTCTCGCTCTCCGCCTGCTCCCTGCGGGCGCGCTCAGCCTCAGCTTCGTTTGCCTTAGCCGTTGCCTGGGCCTCCAGCTCCTGCAGCCGGCTGAGCAGGGCCTCCACACGCCGGCGCACCTCGGCCACCGGCCCCGCGGCACCAGGGCACCCGGTGTGGCTAGCGGACACGACCACGCAGCCGTCACCCAGCTGCAGCAGCTCCTCAGCTGGCACCAGCACCACATCGTCCTGGGAGCCGTCCGAGGCCAGCGTACGGCTCTGCCGTACAGTGCCGAACGACAAGGAGCTCGTACAGGCCTTGTCCACACTTCCCCAAAGGCTCCCACTCCCAGTGGCACGGGTCAGGGCAGCCTTGGCGCTGCCGCCGCAGTGCGTGTCGAGCACGGGTAGGAAGGCCTCAAGCTCCGAGCAGCGAGTGCATGCAGCGTGAGGTGCAGGGGCGCCATGCGTGTCCATGCTGGCCGCAGAGCCGCAAATGAAGGCGGCAAGGCCAGCCCGTGGACTCAGGGAGCTGACCTCCTCCGTGCGCTGCTCCTCGGTTACGGACGGGGAGGCGACCTGGGGCGGCATGAGCATGTGCTGCTCCACCAACGACAGGCAGATCTGCAACGACAAGCCAACGAGCGGGTCAGAAGAGAAGCAATTTCACTGTGGCTGCCATTGGCGCTTGCTAATTTACAATATGACATTTGTTTTAGACGGGTTCAAGTGTAACATTGCTGCACCTTCTACGCTGAGAGGCTTGACGTGACTGGCGCTGTTCCTGTGGGCGGAAACCTGGCGGAAGGCATCACATGTTGACACCCTTGGGCCCGCCCGCACCTACCGTCAGCAGCCCCTCCAGGTCCCCGACGCTGTACTCGTCGTCGCCGGCGCGCAGGGTGTCCAGCGCGACCCCCAGCCGCTCCAGCGTGACGGGGGAGGTGGGGTGCAGGTCCGCCAGCACGCCCTGCATCTGCGGCTGCGCCTCCAGCACCACGGTCAGCGCCTTCATGGTCACGTCCCGCAGCACGTGCCGGCTGTCCTGCTCCGCCTGCGCGAACAGCAGCAACTTGCCGCCGGCCCAGGCCGCTTGTGAGGACATGATCTCCGACGTCACGGTGCGTGCCTGTAGCAAGGAGGACATGTACAGATGTCACGCTAGGTACGGCGGCGGGCACTTGGGTGTTGGGTGTAACATTTGGGCTTGCTGTCTGCGTCCGGCAGGCATGTCGACATAGCCAATCCGCAACGCGTCACCTAAGACTTGCCTCGAGCTTTGCCTCCAGCTGAAGCTTCAACCGCTCGTGCTCTTCCCGAGGCACCACCGGGGATGACTGCTTCGCAGGCGGCTGTCCACTGGACGTGGTGCCATAAACCACTAGCTCGCTGGCCACCGCAGCCGACAGGCCATCGTCGCCCTCCGCAAGAGCCTCGGCCTCGGTGACCCTTGTTGAGGTGTTGCCGCTCTGGCTGCCCGTCGCCCTTGGCGACCAGGGAAGCTGCTCAGCTGTTGACCGCGCTGAAGCCGCGGAAGCGCGAGCCGCCGTAGGCGACGCAAGCCCTGAGCCGCCGCCGACGCCGACGCCAAGGTACCGCTGCGAAGACGTGGGTGACGCGAGGCCAGCATTGGCGGCGGGGGTGAGGGGCCGTGCAGGGATCTTGGTGACGGACCGAGACACCGGGGGCTGCACACCGGGCTTGAGGATGGGAGAGAAGACGCCACCAGACCGCCCAGAAGTAGGTGGGGTGGTGGGCTCCTTCTTTCCGGGCGTCTTGCCAGAGGCGCTGCTGGGGGACCGCGGGTGGCCAGCGTCCGATATGACCAGACGCGACCGTGAAGCTGTGCGCCCAGGCAGCTCCCTGTTGCTGCGCGCGCCCGTGCCGCTCCCGGTGAGCCCTTGCTCAGCCATCCAGCCTTCCCCATGGTGGTCGTCGTCATCGCCGCCCTGTCCTCCAGCTCCCGTCTCGGACGCACCCCGGAAGGCGCTGGTGCCAGTGGAGCCGGTGGAACCGCGGACCTCCTCAGCGGTGGTGGGTAGGCGGGAGATGCCACGAGGCGAGCGGCCAGAGGCAGCTGGACCGCCACTGGAGAGTGCTGGCGAGCCAGAGCCGTCCAGGCTGGAACGCACCAGGCGCGAGGTGCGTGGGCCGGGAGTGGGGGCGGAGGTGGCGGTGCTGAGCCGGCGGGCGGCGGTAGAACTGGCGGTGCTGGTGGAGAGGCGGAGGTTTTGACCTTGAGATGGCGTGGAGTTGCGGGAGCCGTCGGCGAGCAGGGATTTGGAGTCGCGTGGGTCCGGCACGGGCCCCTGTACGTGCGTACGAACGATGGGAATTGAGTAAGGTGAGGGATGAAGGTGAGGTGACGCGTGGTAAGCTGCATGACTTGCTTGCTGGTGATTACTGCAGTCTGCATTCCACCTACCTCCGCTTCAGCTGCCATGGTCGCCTCGCGGATGCGGGCACGGTCGATGGCCTCGAGCTTGGTCCTCAAATCGGTCAGCTCGTCCACCATGCGCAGGAACTGCGAAGGAGGTCAGAGCAGTTCAAGTTAGGGCAACACCTTAATCCTTCACCCTCGCGCCGTTCACAAACACGAAGGGGCTTGTCGAGTCAGAAGCATGTACGGCACTGTATGACGACGTGCTGGCAATATCTTGAAATAGTGAAGAGTACCTGACCTACCTCTCTGCGCGCCTCCAGCAGCAGGTCCTTGGCGCCAAGGCACTCCACCGGCGTGCTGCCGTGCGAACCTGCAGGGTTACACAATGTCGTTGCACCAAGTACCCGTGCATAACACCTACGTCAGGTGGCTGGGCATACCGTAGATTCACTTTTAAGCCCTTGCTGCTTACTGGTAATGGCACCTACAACCTACCGGGGCGGAAGGGCGGCTTGGGAATGCCGCTGGCTGCTGGACTCTTCCACGTCAAGTGCGCCGAGCTGTTGACACGCCCGCCGGCCTGCTTGGCCTGCTTCACGCGCGTAGTCTCAGACTGCTCAATCGCGTGCTGGGACGAGAACGCCTGCGGTGAACGGCAGGGTGTTCCATGTCATTCATGGTCAAGAGGCAGGCGACAGGCTCCACGCAGCGAGATGCTGCCTACCGTTGTTTGCGGTGAGAACTGGGACGATGGCGACTTGCGGTGCAGTGCCCCACTTTGCCCTACCTTGTCCAGCATGGCTTGCAGCCGTACGAGGTGCGAGTAGAGCAGCTCCTGGCCTTTTGCCTGGCCGAGGCCCAGCTTCTTGAGGATCCGCGCGACCTTGGCGTGGATCGTGGCTACGTACACGTCAATGAGCTCGTTGGCCAGACCAACGACCCGCGAGCATTTGGCCTAGCGGGGCAGATGGCAGTACAATGGGCGCTTGCGTGGGCAGGTAGGTACACTGAGTCGGCAGGGCAGTGTGCTATGCTGTCACACACTACTCCTGAACGGTATGGGCTATGCCAGTGGTGGATTAGGTGGACAGGCAGCCTTGACAGGGCCTAGCTCGCACAATGCAGCTGGCGTGTGGCTTTTCATACCTTGACAAGGTTGGCCTGGATGTCGCCCTTGTGCTGCAGGTTGTCGCCCTCATCCTGGACAGCAACAGGGGCGGCATGGATTTTAACGCTGTTACATTTGCGGGGTTGCTCCTTCGGTGACACACACGCAAGCCGTGCAACCTCCCGAGCACCTTCCACACTTACCCCAGCGATCTTGGCTGCCTTCAGCACCTTGTTAATGATGTCCTGGATCTCACGAACCGAGAAGAAGCGGCTGACGTCTGGGAACTCGCTGGAGATAGACACGGACCCTAGCCCGGCGCCTCCCCTGGCACGTGGAGTCAGTTCTGCGTCTGGCACCCGGGGACTCAGCGACGGGCTTGGTGGCTCAAGGTCTGCAAAGGAAATGCGATTCACGGTCGTTAGTCATGTTGCTGCAACAAGGTGAACGGCAAGGGACGGGCTGAATGCCGGGCTGAAAGCAAACGTTCTGACCTGCCATTGGTGGAAGGCGCTTGCACCCCGACGTCGGGGATGGCATTGAAGCATCACCCATAGTGCCAATTTCTTCCATTTCTTTCCCTTCAACAGGTCAGCTGAACCTCAAACGCTGTTGCGGTAGCTGGGCCGGTCGTTTGCCACCATGTCCTGGGGTCCCCGGCTGGTCGTTGACCTTCAATATGGTTGCACATGCGCCTAAGTGATACGCTGTCTTGTCAGAGCCAGTTGCAAATGTCGCTCCGCTCTCCTGAGAGTCTGTCACCTGTTGCAATTTAGTTTGCAACGGCTTTGGAACCAGTGTCAGTGTCCGAGGTCAACGTAGAAAAGCAGTGCTGTTACTTAGAATGGTATCATCCTGTCACTGCTCTCGCATCAGGGTGTCGAGACGACGCCTGAACTGACGCCGTACACGCCGGTAACAAGCGCTGCACTTGGCCCGCACCCGTAGCAGAAATGCTTGTTACTACTCATAAATGCATCATCAAATATAGTGTCACGTGCGCGGGGAGTTGCTGCATCCCAAAGCCTTTGGTTCCCCTCACGCGTTTTTTGGATGGCCGTCGACTGAATCCTCCTGCGCATGCAGTAAAGGACATCCTGCTAGACCAACATGGCGCTGAATCCGGGGCGTCAGCCTCCGCTTCCGCCCAGCACGGAGCAGGTGTACACCGGGCTGGCGGAAGCTCCGCTGGTGGTACCACCCCAGCTTGTACAGTACTACATGCGGAAGGCGGGGCAAGGGCCTGTACTCTACAACATGGCGGCAGACGATAAGGAGTGCAACGAGGACATGCGGCTGTAAGCCAAAGATCGGTTTTAGGGGAACAGGCATCCAGCTGGGTGCACTGGGGCCTCAAGTGGCGTGCTCGCAGCGGGGCCCACGGCGTCTTAGTCCCAGTTGCCATACACAACTCCCCCTTCCGACATAATTGTCCTTGAGTGCTATGGTGCACTCCAACGCCTTGCATGTTGATAGACCACGGTCGTGGTGCGAGCCTAACACGTGCCCCTGCCCTGGTGCCTGCAGAACCCAGGTGGTGAGCCTTGCAGCGCAGCGCTTCCTATCCACAGTCCTGACGGACGCCATGCAGTAAGTGGATGGCCAGTGAACTACGCTGTTGCGCCAGTGAAGCTTGCATGGGAGGGATGCTTGTGGCTCCCACCGTCCGGTTCCCATAGTGTGGGTGCCAAGCACGGCCCCGTACAAAGAAATAAAGATTGCACGGCTTTCGCCTGTGGCGTCATATGCAGGGGCAGCTATCCCCCAAGTGCCGAGCCTGCACCAATCTGTACGGCCTGAAGTTGAGTGAGCAGCCATCCGCAGTACTGCCGAACCACCTGAGTTTCTTCCAACCTGATTACCGGTACTCCCTCTGCCTGAAACCAGTCGTCCTTACCGTGAAGGTGTATGCATGCCACTTACGCAACTCATGACCAACCGGCCGCAGGTACCACAAGCAGAAGCGTGCGGCGGGTGTTAAAGCCATGAAGGAGGCGGGGCTAGACCCCAAGGACAAGCGGAGGGTGCTGCGCACAGACGACCTGGCTCAGGCGCTGCAGGAGGTGGGGTGTGCTCGTGGTGCATGCAAATGGGAGACTGATGCGCAGTTGTTAGGCACCTCCCGGCAGAGGTGTCACGTGCACCCATCCATTCGCTTCGGTGGGGGCCTTCCAGGGCGCGTAGGGCTTCGCAAGGGTCGTGCTTTGCCAGCGGACACCAAGGCCGATTAGAGTGCGGGTGGAGAGTTCCCGACCTCACAACTGATTCCTTCCTACGCTATCCTGACCACCACCACCCGCAGTACGGCGTCACGCTCCGGAACCCACCCTACTATGTCGACCCCGCTCAGCCGGTTCGGCGGTAGCGCCACGACTGCTGCGCTGACTACGCACAGTGTTGCGTACCTGGGCAAGGCGCTCGAAGGCCACTCCTAGGGCGATGCCCGTTTTGGCCCACACATGCCGTCCGGCCGTCAGATGTGTGCTGGGCTGTCAGGATGCTTTGCGGCAGCAAGCAGGGGCACGGGGTGCGGGCACGACCCAGCCCCCATGTTGGCCATGGTGTGCCTGGGCTTCCTTTAGGTCTCACGCCACACCCTCTATGGCGCCATTATGTGAAGTCGTTTGTGGATGCTGGCACATGGCCGTGTGAGATTTTTGAGGTGCCTCATTGTTTGTTGTCATGGAGCGTGTGCAATGTGCGTGCTGCCGGAGCTCCGCATTCTGGTTGACGGTTGGGGTAGATGCTGCGGGCAACCAATCTTAGTCGGTCGGGGCTTATGGTTACTGGCTCTGCTACTTTGCGTAGCTTCGGGGTATCCGGGTCGTCAGAGCCCCAAGCGTTGCAAAGCATCCTCCGCGGCCCGTGGGTCACTATCCCGGTCGGCACCGAGTTGCAGTATCAGCAAGCAGCGCAACGCTGCGTATTTTCAATATAACTTCTGCAAAAGCGCATTGTATGATTGCAGCCTCTATCTGGTGCTTGTCCAAGGAGTCCAATGGTGCTGGGGTTTGCAGCGCACATCCTGGAGGCCTCAGGCCACCGGCAGCACTGCTCGACTGCAGTCTTGCCACACTTCATTTGTAATGTGATGAGTGAGCTCTTGACCCTGTACTCTAAGCAATCTCTAAAACATCGACAGACCCACCGGGTCGGAATCTCGGGGCGATGGTCCTTCACACAAGCGCTGTCGCCTAGGTTCTTAGTGTCACAGCCAGCAGATCGAGCGTGTGTTGTTGGTGTGCCTACGGTCCGCGGGAGTAGAGCGGACAAGTTGTGCATACTCTTGTGCGGCCCGAACACTCCCAGTTTCAACGGATGAGCGAAGGGAGGCGCCTATCCCAGGGACTCGACCAGGACTACACAGCTGATGCGGTGAGCCTGCTTGACACAAGCAGGGGCGGAGTTGCTGCCTGGCGCAACACCCACAGATCACATCCACTTGAACGCATTCTGGCCCTATCTTCAAGTGTAGTACTTACACATCATTGTTATCAGCATAGATCACAGCGCAAGTCATCCTTAGCACAGGCAACCTGTGCCATACCGCGACTCTCGACCTTCCGGCAGCTGGCGCGTGCTCTTTCCGATTTGGACGCAAACCTACCAGCCTTATAAATTACGACATAAGCTGCCCTTTACCTACCAGCTTGCGGGCCTTGTGGCTGCGCCAAGTGCTTCCAGTCCATCGCCTGTCTTTACGGTACATCCCTGAACCCCACCGGCAGAATGCCGGCTTCGCCGGCTGGCAGCAGGCCGCAAGCCTTGAGCGTGACGCGGGATATGGGCTGCTGCAGCGCGCCGGCTCATCGGCATCCGTTGCGTCCGGAGACTTCAGGTCCAACAGCGGCTGCAGCCCAGGGGGTGCCCGCAGTGTCATCATGCCACACCTCGTGGAGCTATCCCGACAGCGGTCCGCGGAAGCCCTGCGCAGCCAACAGCAGCAAACGCAGTTGCAGCAGCCACGGTCGTTCTCTCCCGCGATGCCACCCGGCGCTCTGGGGCCTGCGCTGCAGCAGGGCCATTTGGAACAGCCCGGCTGCGCTGCGCCGGTGGTCACGCCGCAGGCGGCCGGGGCAACAGGGCACGTGACTAGGCAGCCGCCCTCACACTACAGCATGCAGCACTGGCCTGCGCAACAACGGTTGGCCGTGCAGCAGGCCCCGTCCTCGGCGCCGCTGCAAGGGTACCAGCAGCTACCGCAACAGGAGCAGCAGCGGGTGCAGGCGGCTGAGGCAAGTCAGCCGGCTTACTGTGATGGTTCGACGCAAGTACTGCCACAGCCCATGGTAGGCACGCATTGATACCGTATTATTACCATCCTCTTGAACCCATTCGAGAGCCCGAAGAAACACGTGGTATCACCCTGCGTGTTCAACTGTCCATCCCTTTCCTTGGTGTCCCTCATGTTGAAGTCCTGAAGTTCAGGTTTGACCACCTGCGCCCACTGCTGTACGCCGCAGATGCACCCGTACGCCATTCCCCGCCCGAGCTTTGACCAGCAGCAGGAACAGACCAGACGGCCGCCGCTGACGATGGAGCCCGGTCCGCCGCCCCCGCAACAGGCCGCGATAACCACCGCCACCACCGCCGCCGCCGCCTCAGCACCTGCACGCATGCCGACGCCGGCAGCCGGCGCGTCCAGCCCCGACCCACATCAGCATTACCCCACCCCTCCGCTTCCGCCGCTCCCACCTCAGCGCACGACCTCTCAGGACCTCTCCAGGACGCAGAGCATGGGGGCCGGCAGCCTGCTGCACACTGCGCTCGCGTCGTGGCCCAGCGGGGCCAGCCTGGGCACTGCCCCGGGGCGCACCCCATCGGAGCAAGGCTACGCACAGGTCAGCACACCAGGGCCACTAGCAGCAGAACAGCTAGGACAGCAAGGACAGCGAGGACAGCAAGGACAGGGGCTGGAGGCGGCAGCCGGCGCGGCCGCGGCGGCGGCGGCGGCCGCGGCGGCGGCGGACCCAAGGACACGTGCCAGCGTGGCGGCGATGATGGCGGCGGCAGCGCTGACGGGGGCGGCGACAGGACAGGCGGAGGGGGCGGGCGGCGGCGCCGAGGCAGCAGCGACCGCCGAGCGCTTTGAGTGAGCCACCTCGGGTTTGGGGCGGGGCCTTGCGATTTGACTTGTCTAGCTTGTCGTGCACCCCTCGGACAAAGAGCCCCGTGTGTGGTACCTGCGTTCTAGCTTCGCATGCTCCGCCCAGATCCGTCTGTACTTAAGGGCCTGGACCTTTACACGAATGTACCGTGCACAGGGCATGTACGCGTTGCGATCCCCCTGCAGGCATTTCCGTGCCTATGCCCTCGGGCATACTCCGCTTCCTGCAACTGAGCCTTCGCCGGCTCCTTAACAGACATGAACATGTTTGCACCTACTCCAGGCACTTTTTGAAGACGCCCAGGGGCCAGGCGGCACTTCATCAGGCCCTCCTTCAGCGCGCTGAACGCAAGCTGAAAGAGAGGGCCGCCGCTGCAGCAGCCGCAGCAGCGGCTGCTGTGAAGGAGGGAGCTATGGCACCTGGCCAGCAACCGGCACCTGGACAGACACCACAGAGCGCCCACGTGCAGCAGCAGCAACAAGTGGCGCCGCAGCAGCAGCCCTCCACAGCCCCTGCACCGCCCCTGCAAATGCCATCACATCACCAGCAGCAGCAGCAGCAGCAGCAGCACCCCCTTGCGCTGCCGGGACAGCACTACCAGCCTCAGGACCAGGCGCGCTACGAGATGGCCATCCTGCACCAGCAGCAGGTGCAGCACCAGCTCAGGATGAAGCAGCTACAGATCGAGACGCAACAGCAACAGCAGCAGCAGCAGCAGCAGCCAGGGGGGCAGGCGGTATCGCCTGGACCAGCCCCCGACGGCTCCGGATCGTGGGTTGGCTCGCCAAACCTGCTCCCGGGCTACACCCACGCACCCATGCACCCTACCCAGCCGCCTCCCGCCCCGTACCCCCAACACCTCACCCCTCAGCTATATCAGCCCACGCCCCAGCTGGGGCGCACCATATCCTCATCGGCCTCAATGGGTGAACGCCCTCCTTCGCGCTCCGTGCCTCAGATGAACCCCAGCTTGGCGGCGCTTGCTCCGCCACCGCTCATGATGCACGCACAAAGTCCAATGGGAGCACCACCGCCCGCCATGCCGCAGCATCTCCAACAACCGCCACCGCAGCTGCCGTACACCCAGCCGCCACGCCCACCCCTGTCCATGGCTCCTCAACCGCCACCGCAGCCGCACCCGCCGGCGCCTACACGCTCCGAGCGCAGTGGCAGCGGCAGCGGAAGCCGTGGGGCTCCGACCCCAGGCCTGGAGCAGACCGTGAGCGCCGAAGGCCGGGCTTATGCGGTCCCCGCACCTGGACCGCTCCCTCAGGCCATTACCGCCCCAGCCGCAAGCCCCACAATTGTTTCGCAGGAGGCGGAGAAGCAGGTGCAGCAGTCGGGTGCTACTGGAGGGGCCGTGGAAGGGCAGCGGGGTGGCAGCGTGGGGGCTGCAGGGACGCCTACTGGCGGCGCGCCGGCCGAGCGGGCAGAGGGTGGGACGCCTGCCAGTGGTGGCCGTGGCGACGCGTCCCCGCTCAGCGCTGGCGGGGCAGAAGGGCAGGTGCGGCAAGCGCCTAGCGGCAGCCCGCATCCTGGTAGCGAACTGTGGAAGGAACAGAATGCGACCAGTGCAGCTGCAACGCAGCTGACTTCCAGCGGGCCTACGCCACCGCCGCTGCCGCAGCAGCCGCAGCAGCCGCAGCAGGAACTTGCGGACGCCGCGCTTCTGGCCAGCACCCGAGGCTTGCAGCAAGAGCAGCAAGGGCAGCTCCCCCTCGGCCAGTACGGGATGCAGGCCCCCTCTGCAAGCGCCCCACACCCGACTGACGGCCCCTATGCATACCTCGCACCGTACGCGGCGGCGCAAGCAGCTCAGGGTGACCCACGGCTGGCGATGGCCCCCGGACCGCCCTTCGCTGCCCGCCCGCCGCCTGCGCCGGTGACGGTGCCGTCAACGTTTCCACCTGGCCCCTCCTGGGGGCCCCCGCCTATGGCTTCTCTACCAGCGTATGGGGCGGCAAGCGGCGAGGACCAGCAGCGACTCAGTGGAGCAGCAGCGCCGCCATCGCAGCAAGTGTACAGCGTGTCGTGCCGCGTGTACGGCGACAGCCAGTGCGGCATGGCTCCAGGGCGGGTCGAGGTCGATACGGCAGTGCAAGGCAGTGATGGTGGTGGCGGCGGCGCACCTGGTGACTTATCAAACGCGAGGCTTACCTTGCAGCGCAGCTTGTCAGCCAGCGCTGCGGCCGCTGCAGCAGCAGCGGCAGCCGCAACGGCGACGCCGGCCGCCGCAGCAGCAGCGCAAATGGCCATGGCACCAGCTCCAATGCCACATCCACATGCTGCGATGGCTCCACCATCGGCTGAATCCGGGCGTGCGGGTGGGTACGGGGGCCCCCCGCAGCACCCCGGGTACGGGGGCTGGGCGCAGACGCCACCAGCTATGCCACAGCAACCGCAGCAGCAGCACTGGCAGCAGCAGCCCGGACCTTCCCTTACCTGGCAAGCCTGGCAACAACAACAACAGCAGCAGCAACAGCAACAGCCGCACTGGCAACAGTACCCTGCTGCACGGCCGCCGCCTCCTGCACCAAGCGGTCCGTCCCAATCATGGCAGCAACAGCAGCAGCAGCCCTGGCCGTACCCCCGGCCCTATGGGTACCCTGCTCCCTACTTGCAGCCGCACCCCGAGGCCTCACCCTACAGCGCATACGCTCCGTACCCGCCCTACCAGCACTACGCCAACAGCCCCCATGTCCCTTCCCTGGGGGCACCGCATGACGCCATGCGAGCCGCAGCGCACCCGCAGGTACCACCGTACAGCACATCCCCGGGCCTCAGCACCCACCCCGCGCGGAGCGCCAGCTACGGGTACGGCACGCCCCAAGGTTACCAGACCGCCGCACCTGCACCCTCGCCCTCCATCGCCTCCACACCGGCGGCTGCGGCGGCGGCAGCAGCTTCTGTTGCTGCACAGCTGCCGCATGTGCACGAGGCCGCTGCAGGCATGCCTGCCGGTGCAGCTCCTACACCTATGCCAGCGCCATTACCTGCACCCCCGGACACGCACGCACCAGACCGCGCGCCAGTGCGTACGGGGTCGGCAAGCATCAGCCTCCAGGGGGCACCGTCCGCACCCGGGCGTGTCAGCAGCGGCGCACACACCCCGCCAGCCCTGCCCAGCCCCTTCGCACCTCCGCCATCCTCACGGCGAAGAACAAGCGAACAGCGGCAGCAGCAGCAGCAACAGCAGCAACAACAGCAGCAGCCAGACGCCAGGGCAACCGTTACTGGGGCAACGGCCTCGGGAGAGAAGCCCGCGGCCGGTGGCGCGAGGCAGCCGGCCCTGGAGCCTTCCGCCGGCTCCGCCGACCTTCCAACGCTCGCACCACTCCCTGTGATCCCGCTCATTCCCGTGTACCCTCCGGAGGCCGCCACTGCCCCGCAACCGTCCCCGTTCGAGACCGCGGCCCTCCCGCCGCACCTGCCAAGCAAGCCTGCTGCCAGCGCCCCGCCTACAGCCCCTGCCCACACCGCCCAACCGCAACCCACGCAGCCCAAGCCGCAACTCGAGGTGCAGCTGCCGGCCCTGCCCTCCATTCGCGACATATGGGCCTCGGCTAATCACGACATGGGTGCCACCCAACTGATGGACCTGCCGGGGGAGATTGTAGCTGGGGGGCACGAGGCCGTGCTGATTGAGTCGGAGCCTAGTGGGTCGCTTTTGTCAGCTGGGGACAGCCTGCCAGAGGTGCGCGGCCAAGCGCAGGGGCACGGGCAGGGGCACGGGCAGGGGCGGGGGCAGGGGCACGGTGTGCCGGGGGCTCACGGGGATGAGGTGGAATCAGCAGCCGGGCCGAAGATGCGGCGTGGGCCCAACACGCGGCCGATCAGGAGGTACTCCAAGTGGGAGGTGCAGATGAGGGAGAGAGAGGCGGCGCGGAGGGCGGCGGCGGCGGCGGAGGCAGCAGCGGCGGCCGCGGCAGCGGTGGCGGGACCGGGGGTGCAGCAGCAGGGGCTACCAGCGGCCGGGGGTGGAGTGGGAGGTATCGGGGGTGCAGCGGCAAGCCCTGCGAAGGCTACGAAGAAGGATAAGAAGGGAGGGGCTGGAGGCGGTGCGGATGCTGCTAGGGCTGGGGCGGCGGCAGCAGCGGGCACGGTTGCGGTGGGGCCGGTCGCGGCCGGCCAGGCGGGAGCGGGAGCAGCTGCTGTCGCCGGTGGACAGCCGGCGGGGCAGGCGCCAGGGGTCGGTGAAGCCAAGGCCAAAGCCACAAAGAAGAAGACGCCTGCTTCGGTAGGTGTTGCTCCCTCCCCTATGGGACGCACAGTGACATGCATGTGACTGTGTCACCTGATGCTATCTTTGCTGCCTGGAACGATGCAGCAGCCGGCTGCTTCTGTGTGAAGGTGAAAGCGCCCAACTGCGCATGCCGCTTTGCCATGCAACTTGGTGCGTTGCCTGTCCACACTAAAGATGCAACGGCAGTGGCAATCACACACTGCTTCTTTCGGCCGCAGGAGTCGAGGCCCAAGGCCAGCCCCAAGAAGGCTGGGCAGGCGTTCGCCCAGGCAGCGCTTGTCCCCGTGTTGCAGTCGCCCGGCAGCCAGGCTGGTGGCGGGCCCGGCGCGCTCAGCACCCCTGGGGGCATTGAGCCAGCGGTGGTCGCTGGCCCCAAGGCACCGGCTGCGAAGCCCAGGTCCCGCAAGAAGAAGGGTGCGCCCGCAGCGGCTGCACTGGCTGTGCCCGCGCTTGCTCCTGGCGTGACACCAGTGCCTGCAGTCTTAGGGGCATCTGTGGCAGCCGCAGGGTCGATGGGTGCGGTGGTGCTCCTCGGGAGTGGGGGCATCGGTGGAAGCCCAGGCGCAGGCATCGGCGCTCCCGCTCAAGCACACGCACGGGCGCGCAGCAAGCAGAAGAAAGCAGCCCCAGGTCCTGCTGGTGCCGTGGAGGCTGCCGCTGCAGCTGCTGCAACCGGTGCAGACATGTACGGGCCGCCTGCCTCAGCCAACCTTGGCCAGGCCCCCGGTGGTATTGTCCTGGGTGGCTTAGGTGCTGGTCCTGACGTAGGTGCACCGGACGCTGGTCGCCCCAGCAAGGGCAAGGCGGCAGGCAGCGGTGGGCGTGCGAAAGGGGGCGGCCGTGCGCCTGTCTCAACGCCCAGGCCGAAGACCCCCAAGACCCCCAAGAGCCCTAAGAACCCCAAGGGCCCTACACGTGTCAGGCTGCTCGCGCCGGCCCCGTCCATTACTGCTAAGCCGCGAGAGGACGTGCAGCAGCAGCAGGAGCTGCAGCAGCAGGGCGCGCCTGCCGTACTACCCGCCGTTGCGCCTTGGGTACCCACCTCGGGGGCGGTGGGTGTACCGGAGCTGGCTATGCCCAGCGAGGTGGCCGCAACGGCTGCCGCAGCAGGCGGGAGCGGCGAAGTTGCTGGAGGCGTGGCGTTGCATCAGGAACAGCAGCAGCAGACGGCGGGAAAGCGGCGCCACGTCATCACCCTTCCCATTCGCGCGGTGCGCCCCGGCGTTGCCGCCCATGGAGCCAGCGCTGTGCCTGGTGCGGTGGCTGTGGCAGGACCGCAGCTGCAGCTGCAGCAGGAGCAGCTACCAGCGCGGCAGGCGCAGCAGCAGCCCATGCACGCCAGCCCTGCCCCGCTGTCACCCGCCGCCGTGGGCAGCAGCTTGGGGTCGCTGCGGCAGGCGGCTGCTGCCAGGTCCGCCGCACGCTTTGGCGCACCGCAAGGGGCGCCAGGCACGCCCACCGCCGCCTCCCCTGCACAGAGAGGTCAACCGCATGTGCAGCTGTTCGCCGCTATTGGCGCTGGGGCTGGTGCTGCTGGAGCTGGAGGGGCCACGCCTTCGCCCCCAAGCAGGGACCGGGTCGGGCAGCAGCCGGCAGCAGCAGCAGGTCGGTGGGTGTGGGGCGGCACCACTGCGGTACTGCCTACACCCATGGCGACGCCCCAGCCGCACACTGCGGAAACCGCAGGAGCACACGGTCACGCGGTGCAGGAGCAGCAGGAACAGCGGCAGCAGCAGCCACACGCGGAGCAGGGGCAGTCGCGACCAGCAGGACCAACACTGGTGGAGTACGGCGCACATCCTTCGGCACCTCAGCAGGGGCAGGCGCCTGGTGCCCAGAGGGACGGGCAGGGCAGTGCTGCGCCCCGCGGTGCAGGGCCAGGTGCAGGTCAGGGCGCCGGCGGGGCTGTGGATGCCAACCCGGCTGCGCTAGGGGAGCAGCGTGGTGGGCTGCAGGGGGAGCCTCACAGGAGCTTCAGGGAGTGGTGTGTGCTGTGCGGCTTTCCGGAGGAGGACCTGCCTACCGAGGATGAGGGGCAGGGGGGCGAGGAGGGCAACGTGGCGGGGGCCGGTGAGGGCGAGGTCAACGTGCGGGCTGTTTGCTGCGAGAGCAGCTCCAGCAGCCACCTGCAGGCGGGTCAACGGCTGGCCGATGCACGACCAAAGCAACAACAGCAGCAGCAGCAGGAGCAGCAGCAGAGGCGGGGCCGGGGCGGGCCGGGTGAGCGGCAGTTGCAGGGAGGTGGCGGCAAGAGGCGGCGGCTCAGCGGTGCTGGCCCCGGAGCGGGAGTTGCGACGGGTGCCAATGGTGGTAATGGTGGTGGTGGTGGGGACATGGTCGCAGCCGACAGCGGCGCCGCCGGCAGCACCGGCGGCGGGGCGGCAGCGGGCGAGCGGAAGGAGGACCACAGCCACGTCCATGCAAGCGACGCTGCCAGCGATGCAGCGGTAACCAAGACCGTCAGCGGCATCAGCACGGAGACGGCTGCTAGCAGGGGCGGCGGCGGCGGCGGTGGGGAAGCCACGGGACCCGCCGGCAACTCCTCCGGGGCCCCGGGGCTGGCGACGCTAGGCCACGCCCGTGGGCTGGGGCTGATGGTACGGCCCCACGTGACGCCGCCCTTGGAGCTGTACGACGTACTGGAGCTTGCGGTGTACGGCACGGGGGCGCCGGCGGCTACGGCAGAAACCCTGGCGGCTGTCGTACAAGGGTGGTGGCTGCAGGGAACTGCTGGCCGCGGCGAGGGGGATGGGGGCAGCGGCGTGGGTGGGGATAAAGAGGAGGATGAGGCGGCGGTGACGGTTACTGTCAGCGGCGGCAGCGGCGGCGCCGCCAGTGGGGCCGGTGCGGGAAGGGTCGGTACCAGGGTGCCTGTTCGCAAGCAGCCGGTGCAGGAGGTGGAGGAGGAGCGGGCAGCAAACAGCGGTGCTGGCGGTGGCACGGGCGGCCTGCCGGCGTGGAGTGGGTGGTCGGCGGTGAGGGCGCTGTGCTCGGGGGTGGCGCTGGATGAGGGGCTGGAGCCGGAGGAAGGCATGGCAGGGGAGGAGCAGGCGGGGCTAGGGGACGAGGGTCTGCCAAGGGCGGAGGAAGAGGAGGAGCGCGAGGAGGCCCAGATCGATGGGCCCGACCCGGGGACGCCGCTTTTGATAGGCATTCCGGATGGTGGCGGCGGGGTGGGGGATGGAGCTGACGTGGCGGCGACGGTGGGGGCCGGGGCGGTGCTAGCCGCGCCTGTGGGCGACCTGACTGGGGCGCTGGTGATTGCTGGAGCACCCCCGGTAGGAGACGAGGTGCCGGCAGGCGGCGGCGGTGATGGCAGGAAGCGGCAGCGGGGCAGCAGTCCAGCCCGGCTAACACGGGAGGAAGCAGCAACCCCGGAGGACGAGGCTGACGCTGGGGGTGGAGACAGCGGAAGCGAGGGGCTTGGTGCCCTGGGGGTGCCTGCGGTCGTGAGGAGGGCTAGGGGCGCTGGAAAGGGCATTCCGCTTGGTGCTACTCCGGCCCGTACCGGAGTGGTGGCACGGGAGGCGGGCGCCGTGCCGCAGACGCTGGTGGCACGTGTCAGGGCGTCCCTGGAGCAGGCGGCGGGCGCAGGGCGGTTCGCGCGCGTGTCGGCACGTGCCCTGCGGCGGCACCTGATGGGGCAGGGCCGGACGCCGCGGCAAGGGCAGCAAGGGCTGCAGCAGCAGCAGCAGCAGCATGAAGGTGGGGAGGGAGGCTTTGAGGGAGCTGCAGGGAGTGTGGAGGGCGGGGTGAGCGGGTGGGATGGAGGGTTTAGGAGTGCAGCGGGCACAGGCGGCCTCGAGGGCGGCGAGGGCCTGGGCCTGGGCCAGCACCAGCATCTGGAGCTGGACGATGATCTGTGGATGCCGCTGCACCCCGCCGCGCCCGCACCAGCGCCCGAGCCGGTGCAGGGCCAGTGGGGGCAGGGCCAGCAGCCGCGGCGGCAGCAGCAGCAGCAGCAGCAAGTGCAGCGGCAGGGGGTGCCGGCGGAGGAGGAGTGCGTTCGTCGACTGGCGGAGGAGGTTGAGGCCTACAACGCCGTTTACCGGGAGGTAAGGGAGGGGGAGACACAGCGGGCTTCGGGCAGTAGCTGTTGCCAAAGGACACCTCGCGTGCAGTTGATGCTGGTAGGGATGCGTCCCTCAAGACTTGGTCATTGCCTGCAAGCGCATGCGCGGGAAATAAGCCACGTGCAGTGCCCCTGCATCTGCACCACAGTGGCGCTGGTATGTGGGTAGCCATGCTGCACCTGCTGGTACGGGTTGCATCGCCTGGGGCCAGCCCGGCTGTTGTGTCTCGGTGTCTGACAGCTGACCAACAGGTTTGGGGCACGTCCTGGCACATACAACCGTTTTCCATTTGCCTGATGAATGCAGGAGTTCGACCTGCTGCGGAAGCACGCCTCCAAGAGACAACGCCTTGTGGTCTGACGAGGCAGCTGACAAGGACGGCACAGATGGTGTTCTTGGGCCTGCTAAGCGAAAAGGGCCTAACACGCACACAGCGTGCTAAGTTGGGTTGCTGCTTACTGCCAAACGGGGGGGGGGGTGATGTACGGCAGTTCGGTCAACATGGGACTGGATTGAATGTGGGACTGGATGTATTCATGACTTGTATGTTGCTGGCGCTGGACCATGGGAGGCTGCGGCACCCATTGAGTGTTTTGCAACAGCAGTTGTGTAGACGAGCACCTACTGCGGCGTGTACAATACACCGTGTTGTATGTTTTGTCTCTAGCGTGTGTGGCCTGTTCGCTTGATACTCGGGGTAGTGCGCATGGCCTCGTTGTGTGCAGAGGAGGGAACACTGTGGTATTAGAGCCATGAAGGCGTACCAAAACAGCCCATACAAGCTGCCAGGCTCATCAGGCCATCAGGCCATTCATCCCGCCATGACGCGGCCATGTGCAAGTGCCTGCGTGACTCTTGGTGGCACCGCCACATCCCTGCTACTCGGCACAGCAGTGTTGCTCTTGTTGCCTCATGTGCATGTCAGGCTTGTCTTGGCACGGGAATGGTACTTACTCGCCCATTGCCAGCCAATGGCAATGCGGCTGTCATTCGTCTGGGGCATGTGGGGCATGTCCTTAGGCCGTACGACTTGTATGAGCGTTACACACGCGTGTATCAACGTATGGTGTTCACTGGAGCTTTGGTGTCGCTTGGGCACTGCTGGCGCCATGGGTGCAAAGCCGGTCGTCCTGCTGCTGCCTCGACCTTGAGAGCTGGCAGTTGGAAGCTGGCAGCCAGTCCGGGCTAGTCCCTGCGACACTTAACGTAATCAAAGTGCGCATTTCAAGATGGTTCCTGAAGAGTGCGCATTTCAAGATGGTTCCTGAAGAGCTGGTGCTCCCCGATGTGCCGATACGGTACGAACCGTGTTCGTTGTCTGTTGTGTCGACATGCCCTGCCCCCTGCGCGGGAGCCACCGGGCGTGTACTACAGTTCTCGTTTTGTAAGTCGATTGCATTTGCAGCCAGCTGAGCTGTTGTTCTGGCAGGAGATTGTACCGGTAACAACGCGCTTGGTCAGCCGCCTGTCCCCGTAACAGGCGCACCGCCTTGATCAAGTACGGTACAGGCCGTCCATCTGGATCCAGTACTGCGGTGCCCCCCTACCCCCCCGAGCGCTGCGCCCTGCGGCTGCATGGCCAATGCACTCCACTAGCCCTCCGCGGCATGCCAACGAAGTCCAGCCGTCCAAGCAGACCCCGTGCGTGCATGTTGTCCGCGGCTAGCAGCACACGCACTTGCGCTGCAGCACCTTCGCAGCAACCTACAGCCACACACGAGTGCTGCTCCCTGCCATGCGGGCCCCTCAACCGGCGCCGACCCAAGCCAGCACCAATTCGTAGGCGCCTCAGAGGCGCCCAGGTCCCCTGCAGGGGCAATTGCAATACGAGGACAACGCTTGGGCAGTTGGGCACGCGCCCCACGCCCGGAAGCAGCGCGCTGCGGAAGTGCGAATGCCACAACTTTCAACGCATGGACAACACTTTCACCGTGCGCTGTCCACACGAGGCTCCACAAATTACATCCCAAGCCCTCCACGTTGCAACCGTAAGGCACAAATGTGGCGGATACTCAGGGTTTGCTCTACCCCAGCGCATTGTGTGCAGGGTATGTCCGGCGCAAATCGAGTGCCACAAGGCCGGTGACAAGTCACCTAAGCAGAAGAAAAGCGCACGAACACCAGACACCCGGTGCTGACGTGCTGGGGTGCTCGCACGTCGCACCGCCCACTCCAGACGCGATGTCCGATCCCTTGTGGAGTCATGAGCGAGTCAAGTCACGTACAGCACCAACCTCAGTACACAGCGACACCCCGCACTGCCTGCCATGCCACCACATTCCTCAGAGCCGCAACCCTAGCCGCAGTGCCTGCCCCCATGCGCCTGCAGCACCCACGCCCAGCGTCACCCGGGGCAACCGGCCCACCCACCCGCCCATCCAGCTAAGACACCCTCCCACAAGCTGCGCACGCACTGCTAGCCACTCATCCACAGCGGGTTGTTGACAGCTTGAAACAAACCCGGCGAAGTGATGCACCTGTAGCTTGATCAACTTCCAGGCTGCCTGCCTGCGGTGATTGCTCCTGCTGCTGCCACTACCCACGGCGCCGCGGTGTTCCTCACATCCACGGCAGCCCCGCGCCCGCCGCCCCGCTGCCGGCCCCGCTGCTGCTGCTGCTGCCGTCCACGATTCCCCCCAGCGTGATGCGCCACAGGTCCAGCAGGATGGTGACCAGCATGCCGGCGGCCAGGGAGTCGAAGGCGGCCTCGGAGGCCTTCCACTTGGCCTGCAGGGGAAGGGGAACAGCACTCACGCACACGTGTTCATAGCAAAGGATGGTGATCCCACCAAGGTCCCTGTAACAACGTCACGACTTCCCGTCGGGCCGGCCCACATGTATCTGAGCTTCTGAGGATAAGTGTGGCAGCCGCAGCACATGCACGACTTCAACAGTGCTAGCCAAGGGAAGAGCGCTGCCCCGCTGACCTCTGACCTGCAGACCGTCCTCGGCCTGCCCTCCACTGCACTTTCGCTATCGGACGCCAGCCGCCCTGTCATACACTGCGCTGGACGTGTCTCCCGACGCGTTTCTGCGGTGGCGTGCTCCGTACGAATGAACCCTACCACTCGCACAGCGTGTTAGCCCCTCCGGGCCTCACCTTGCCCTTGTTGTACTCGTCCATGCGGTAGAACATGGGGAAGGACACGAAGAAGTAGATAGCGTAGAAGAGGGAGCCGACGGTGTACATGCGGTCGCGGTCCACGAAGCGGTAGTAGGGGAACTGCGACGGGGTGTGTGTGTGTGTGGCGAGGCAGGGGTTAGTGCGGTCGCCAAAGGACAACCACGTGTGCGGGCTCAGGACGCTCGCGTGCCTCAGCCAACAGTGCGCGGGCGCGCACTGTCAGGCGGTGTAGTCCTTAGGTAGCATGTCCGCCCACAGCATGATGCGGACTTGATCACCAGGCACCCCGCAGACAACCTCCGGACGCTCGCACGAAAGCCCGCACCACCCACCATTCCACCAACCAACAAAACACTAACCACCGGAACGCAACGCAACGCAACGCAACCCTATGGTACGCTCATCGTACCGTCCGGCGCATGCCCTGCCCCTCTTTCGCCCTCCCGCTCGTCCCCTGCCGGTGCGCCGCTCGCCCCGAGGCCCCCCCCCCTTTCTGGCTCACGTGCGCGATGGTGAGGGTCTCCGCGTACGCCGTGGCGTACGACAGCAGGAACACCACCAGGCCCATGGCCACCAGCCGCACGCGACGGGAGCTGCCCGCCAGCCCCGTCTCCACCTGCGTCCAAGTCAAGGAGGAGGAAACAAAGGGTACCCAGTCACAAACGTGTGTAGCTCCATGCCCGCGGGCACCTTCCACCTTCCGCACGAGCACATACAGCGCAGCCATGCTTCTGAAGTCCAAGGCACTTCCATCGGGGCCGCCTTTACACCCTGACCCCGCGGCCCCTACCCACCCTTCGGATGAGCACGTTGGACACGGCGTGGTAGAAGCAGAAGTAGGCATGGGTCATGAAGTACAGCGTGATGGGCACCTGGGGAGGGAGGAAAGCGGCAACATCGCAGTAATTGTGGATTACGGGGCGTACAGATCTAAGCATTCTGCATGGAGCAGTCGGGTCGGATGCGGCCGTTCACATGCGGTCAGCAGAATGGTGGGTTGGGGTCTCAAGAGCGTTGGGGCCTCCTGCCGCCTTCCATACCCTCCACCGCTGCGGACCCCAGCCGTACCCCTGGCTACGCGACTCACGCCGTTGAGGCGCCACGACACAAACGTGTACTCCGCGCCCAGCAGCTTGAAGAAGTAGTGCGTCCAGAAGTAGTTCCCGATGTAGGAGAAGATGGCAATCCAGATGTTGGCCTGGGGGTCAACAGAGAGGCAACGCAGCGATGGGCGGAGGTGGCGACAAGGGCGCATATGAGGCGTCTACGTGCCAGCCGTTGGGCAAACAAGGTCCTGACATGTGGCACAATGCACCCTGCGCATCGCGCCGCAACAGGCGCGCAGCCACACGTAGACATGCGACATGACCCCAAACTGCATTGCGCTTCCTGCACGCACACTCCTAGTGGCAAGACTTTTCGTAGGTTCTTATTTCCATTCGGGTCCGCACCGCCACACGTCTCAACCCGTACACTCGCATTGGGCGCTGCACCACAGACAACACCACCAGCCCCACGCACCTTGACCCAGAAGCGCTGCCACATGGGCTTACCCTGGTCCGCCTGCTCGGGGAAAAGGAAAGGGCGGGAGGGAAGGCCAGTCCCGTCAACTCACGAGCACGGCCGAAACCTCCAACACCCTGTACTCTTGGGGGAACCTCCGAGCCCCAAGTCCCTGCGAGCAGCACTACTAGCGACGGGCAACTGGCTGTGGTACCCCACGCAGCGCCGTTCCTTCCTGCCATGCGAACGCCGCGCACAGCGCCGTGCACAGCGTGTCGTGCGCATAGCTGCCAGCGCGCTGCCGTCAGCACACGGGTGCCTGCCCCTATTTCCCACGCCAGCGGCAGCAAACCCGACCCCTCTTTGCAGGTCCTGGGCGCTTAACCACGGTTGTGGCTGTGGGTCCCTGGCCCCCTTCCTGCCGCCTTACACGCATGGCACCAGGCGCAGGTCAGGCGCGTGCCCGTGGCCGTGGGCTGTGTGCCCCCTGCCCCCGTGTCCCCCAGCGCCGACCCAGCCTGTACCCCATCTCCCAAGGTCACGGTGCTGGGAGCAAGCCACTCGTGCAGCATGCCGCGACACCCAGTGAGGCCCACAGCACAACGGGCTCCCAGCAGCTCCACCTGGCTGCACAGCACTCGCCCAGCCCGCGCCCCTAGGACAGGGAACGATCCCGGTATGCCCCGCCAAGTCCCTAGACCGGTCTCCTCCGCTGCTGCCCCGTGTGCAGGTACCAGCGTGTCCCTGACCCCGTGGCGCCTTGCACTGTTTCCTCGCGCTTCCCGCGTATCCCCACTGCCCCTACAGGTGCACCACCCACCTTGCAGCGAATGAGCAGCGGGAGGATGACTGTTGGAAGCGCTGCTGACAGCCCGATCAGCATGTACCCTAGGTTGCCGCAGTACTGCGGGGGCGGGGGAGCGGTTGCGGGCGGGGCGGCAGGGGACCAGGCCAAGTGGGTTAGTGGGTTAGGTGTAAGGTGGAGCAGGCGATGGGGATGGTGGGCGCCCGGGACAGGCGTTAGTGAGGAGCTAGGCTCGTTGGTGGGGAATCAGTGTTGAGATGGGTTGCAGAAAGCACGGTTTGGGTGGGCATGGCAGGTAGGTAGCTGTCGCGAGCTGGCCGGGCAGTGCTTTATAAAGCAGGTGCGTGACCCTCTGCTGGTGCTGCTGCTGGCTGCTGCTGCTGCTGCTGCTGCGCGCACGGCATGGCGCGTGTGGTGGCCAGGGCTTGCAGGTGGCAGGTGGCCCGTGGGGCTGCGGGTCATGACAGCTGGAACAAGGCCGCACGCACCTCATATAGTTGAAAGGGCACGAGCAGCACGAGCGCCCATATGATCCAGAAGGGGCTGTAGGCGAGAAAGAACACCTCCGTCCAGCGCTTGCTGGGGTCCTTGGCAAGCCAGTGTGGCCCCGTTGTCCCCGCAGCTGCACTCCCCGCACCCATAGCGAACACACGGATGTATTGATGATCTCTTGGCTTAGTATAACACTCTCGATCTTAACTCAATTCTTTCCCGCCGCGCCCGATCAACGGGTGATGACCGCAGCTACGCACACCTGCTCAGTCAATAAGAATAATAGTACTGTAGGACTGTAAAGAGCTTTTCCTTCGGCAGGGCTTGAAGCAAGGGTCGGACACAACCGACCCGCCGACCCGGGGGAACGACATCGGGAACGAGGGAGGAGCTGCAGATGCTATACAGGCTTTGCTTGGCTTTGTAGCCAGGGAAGTCGAAGAACGTGTACAACATAGGACGAGAAGCCCAGAGAAAGAGCTGACTGAGCCTTTTGCTCCGCTTTCTTCTGTATTGCTTTGGCCCGCTGGTCACGCTGTGTTGAACGCACCGGCACCTGCCTCACTATTTCTTGTCTGACAGGCAGCAGAACTGTTGCCTACGGCCCAGCACGGGCTCGCGTAGCGCAGCACGGACTAGGCAAGAGAGCAAGGTGCCTTTCGACTGGGTGAGAATGCAATCAGCTTGTTGTGCTTGCAGCCTGACCGTTGCTTGACTGCTGCCACGTTTTGGGTCGGCTGAACTGGGGCAACCCGGGCTTTAGCAAGGAGATGGGGAGTATACTGAACGATAGGCTGAACCCCTCCCAGCGTTTCGCTGCGGAAAAAGAACAACTACTTGTAATGATCTCACGTGCAGGCTTAGCTGGTCTTCCGCTGTGGAGGGAGGTGATGGCGGTGCCCTCGGAACGCTTGGGGAGTGCGGACAAGCAGTAACAGCAGACCAGTAGTTCACTGCAGCATCTTTTGAGTCGGCGTTGACCAACGTCTCCGCGGCTGCGGAGGAAAACCACCGCTCGGTACCAGACCGGCTGCAATGGGTTGCCTGCAGAGCAAACCGGCAGACAAGGTGCGCTTCCGCTGTAGTGGGCACTGCTGTATGCCTTGCCTGCATGTCTGCTCATCAGCGGTGTGGACCTGTCGAGGTTGTAGTAAAGTGCAGCTCTTTTGTCACGTTCCCGGCTCGCAGTATGAGGTGTCGTCTGGGGCGGCAGCGAGCAACAAGCAGGGGAATGCGTCGACGCATAAGCCCGCTAAGCCTCCTGTTCCAGACTTCGGGCTGTCGTCGACCCACGAGGTTATTAAGCTGCTCGGTCGCGGCGGCGAGGGCGAGACCTGGCTTTGTCGCGACAAAGAAACAGACGCTGAGGTCGCAATTAAGCTCATCAAACGGCCCATTCCAAAGGCTGCGATCCAGGTCATCAAGCGTGAAATCAAAATCCAGGCGGACCTGGGGCAGGGCCACCTGAACATAGTCAGCGCGGATGAGGTGGTCCTCACCAAGACCTACCTGGGGCTTATCATGGAGTACGTGCCAGGTAGGCAGAACTCCGGGGGAATGTCAGGGGTCTGGCAGAGGAAGCCCAGTTAGCACGCTGGGCAGGCGGGCCTGGTGGGGTAGCGGGGAGGCCCGCGGCTTGAAGGGTCGAGTGGGTGGCAGCCGCACACAGGCGGTGCTGCGTCGCTCTGCAACCCTTGGGACCCGGGCAGCCATTCCACGTGGGGCTGCCTGTGGGTAGCGAACAACATGTCGCTTGCGCCCGCTGCGCTACGTTTCTGCTCATGAGGCCGCAGCCGCTGACGCCGCACGGGGCCCTTGCAGGCGGCAACATGGTGAGTTACGTCACCAAGAAGCGGGAAACGAAGAACGAGCGGGGCGGGCTGTGCCTGGACGAGGACGAGGCGCGGTACTTCTTCAGGTGGGGCTCTTACGGTATCAGGCAGCGGCCCCGCACTATGGGGCGCGAGGCTGGAGGGCAGGGCGGGGCGGAGCGGCCAAAGCTGGCTCAGGAACGCGCTGATGCTGTTGTAGCCATGTCCTGCAAGCAGGGGTTGCCTGGAAGGGGCGTGCATTGCGCACGGTTTCAGGGGTACAAGCCTGCGCTGCGGGTGCCTTCCCGGGGCTGCAACGCCCTGGTGTGTGGCTGCTGCGCCAGTCTGACCCCGCGCCGCCGCCATCTTGCTCTCACCCGGGAGACCTGCCTTGCGCACATGCGCAGGCAGCTGATCAGCGCTGTGGAGTACTGCCACAAGAACAACGTGGCGCACCGCGACCTCAAGCTGGACAACACGCTGCTGGACAACCACGACCCCGCGTGGCTCAAGCTGTGCGACTTCGGGTTCGCAAAGCACTGGCAGGTGGGCTGGGGGCACGTGTGGGGTGTTACGTGGTGGGTGATGGTGCTGGTGCGGCGCGGTCGCTGTGATCGTGGGATCAGAGGGGTTAGCAAGGTGGAGGGGGAAGGTCTGCAGGAAGCGATGTTCTTGCCCCGGAGCGCTGGCCAGGCTTGCAAGTGACAGAGCCCCCACACTTTGGCAGCGTCAGTCCGTGCGTCTCCTCGATTAAAATCATTCACCACCCTAACCAATGCTGACACCCACAGGCTGGCTCCAACATGGAGACCATGCGCATCGGCACCCCCGAGTACATGGGCCCGGAGCTCATCAGCAGCAGGTGGGCAGGCAGCACAGAGGAGCGGGAGGCGCAGGGGACGGCAGGCAGAGCCTGGACAGGGTGCTGTTGGGTGGCAGGTGCCACGGGCAGGGCGGGCACCTAGGTGGGCATTGGCGCGACGTAGGAGTGCATGCTCGGGCACCAGCTCGCCGCCGCGCCACTTGAGGGGCCGACAGGGCGCCGCAGCGGTAGGGGGCGGCGCAAGGGATGGCAGCAGCCGCTCGGCTTGTGGCTATGGACGGGGCCTCAGGCCAGCCCCGCGGCACAGCGGCAATGAAGCCGTGGGGCCACGGCGACACTGGCCCAACGGAAAGCGGCTCTTAGTCGGAGGTTGTCGTCCTGCGCTCATGGAGGCGTTGTCGGCGCTGTCGTGGTGCACCGGAGGGGGGCGAAGGACGGCGGGACTGCTTGCGGTGGGCTCCAGGCTGGGCTGCAGTGGTCGCCCGCGGGAGCCCGGTGGCGACGTGCCAGTCGGGAGGGCCCGGTCCCGGGATAAGGCTACCATGCCCTGCAGCCGGCCGGCGGCGGCAGGGCCGCATAATAGCTACGGGGATGATGGGGTGACACCCAGGGTTCAGCTAGTTACCTGGTGCACTGTACCCCCCTCTGCAGGACTGGGTACGACGGCAAGAAGGTGGACGTGTGGGCTGCGGGCGTGCTGCTGTACGTGATGCTGGTGGGCATGTTCCCCTTCGAGACGCAGGTGCGTATATGGCACCTTTTGGGGACAGGGGAAGACCGAGGACCTGGGACCTTGCTTCAAGCTCGGCAGGAAGGGAAGGAGGAGCGGATACGGTAGTCAGGCCCCACGAGACGGACTCGTAGGCCGTAGGAAAGCAGCCCAGCCCAGCAAGGGAGTCTCCGATGTCCACCGCTTGCACACCGCCTGTTAGGCGCCCGAGCGAGCCTGGGGCAGCGCACATCACAGCGGCCAAGGTGCAGCTGTCATGTCGCCCTCTCCACCTGCCCATCTGCCTGCCCTGTCGCTTGCCAAGGCCACGCTGACCCTGTTCTCCTCCTTACTCTGTTTTGTGGCCCGCCCTTGTCCTCCTCAGGATGACAACTTCAACAACACGGCGGGGCTGTACGACATCTGGCTGCAGCAGATTAAGACCAGCTGGCGGGAGGTGCCCAACAACACCAGCGCCGCCTCGCGGCTGACCTCGGAGCTCAAGGACCTGCTGGACCGTATGTTTGACGTCAAGCAGGTGGGCTAAGCGGGGCCGGGGCATGGGTCAACAAGCAGGTGGGCTAAGCGGGGGCGGGGCGTAGGGTGGGCGGCGGGACAATATGTGGAAATACCTGCTTGTATTCGGACTCTGGAGGCTTTGGTGACACGGAGGGCGTAAGTAGGAGCAGCCGTCCAGGTTTAGGGAAGCGGCTCCGGCGCCGCTGCGCTTTGCACGTGTGGTTATCGGGTGGACTGTCCCTGTCGCACCGTTCGCAGGAGAGCCGCGCCTCCATCGACACCATCAAGAAGCACCCCTGGTTCAACAAGCCGCTGCCGGAGCGGTACGCCAACTCGCTGCAGGTGGGCAGCTGGACACTGGGCGGGGGCTGGTGTGTGGCGGGGGTCTAGGTGCGGAGCTGGGGTAGGGGACGCTCTGGCTGGCGTGGAGCGGATGCGGGTGGGCCGTCTGTAGGTGGCGTGCGTGGGTTGCCTGGTGACGGCCAGGACAGCATGTTGCTTTCCTCGCACCCCCTGCGAGAGCCGTGGCCAGCTTTGCGCAGCGTAGATGCTTGACCGTTACACGTCCTGAGGGCACTGGGTTAAAGATCAACCCATACGTTCAGGCGTGCCTGCGTGCGTGCAGCGAGGGCGCACCGGTACGTGCAGGACGCGTGGCGCGCACCACCGTCTTTCAGAAATTGCCAGTCCGCTACCACTCCCATGCCGTACAACATGCGCGGCGTGTTCGCACTGGTGACACCGATGCGGCCCCCGCCAGCCTCACGACCCACACACCTCAATGAAACTGATATTGGGTGATGGATAAGACCAATTTCTATTTTAGTTCTGGCATGTGATTGACCCTCTCGCCGCCGCGGCTGCCTGCAGGAGCTGGAGGAGGAGCAGCACGTGATCGACGAGCAGGTGTCCAAGGGCATCTTCCAGAGCGCGGAGCGGGACAAGGCGCTGGAGGTGGGAGGGCGGGGGAGGGGGCAGGGCAGGAGGGGACGCGACGCTGCGAAGGAGGGCCTATGCACGGGGCCGGCAGAAACAGTACACCCTTGTGCACACACGTTGCAGTTTTCTCCAGCCCACACACTCACGTGGTGGCGTCTTCTCCTCCCCCAGCCGCTTCGTGCCAACCTGTGTCCCCCTCCCCCGCCACAGCTATCATCCTTAGGTCGTCCACGCGGACTGCCCCTGCTCTCGTGGTCTTCGGTGTTCCTCGCATGATTGACGCCTAGCATGCTGCCTCTCCTGCAGGCGCTGCTGGACCGCGCGGTGGTGGCGTCCATGCCCACGGAGGAGGCCGTGACCCGCCTCAGCCTGTCCAAGATCAAGCGGGCGTACTCCATCCTCAACAAGGCCAACAAGAACATGGCGCCCCTGGCGGAGGAGGAGTGACCGGGGAGCGAGCAGGAGGAGGGAGAGGGAGTGGACGGCCGGGGAGGGAGGGTGTAAGGGTGCCGACTGGAAGCTGCTGGGTAGGAGGAGAGGCGTGCTAGCGCTTGCGGAGGCGGACTGGCCGGCGCAGCAGCAGCAGCAGCAGCCACAGCAGCGCGATGGTGCGCAGTGTGGCGTGGGGCTGTGCGCCAGCCGCCAGGAGTGCATGGGTAAATGACTGAGGTGCTGGGTTACGGTTGAGAGGGCGGGAGGAGCGGGACGGAGGTGAGGGGGTGGTACGGGTGCATTGGCACTGCGGGGCGGCGTGTGCGAGCCGCCCAACGGGCAGGGGTTACCGTACTGCCGGAGGGATGTCGGGGGGCGCGGGGTGCAGCTCACGCGCTGGTTAGCATTCGGCATCCGAGAGGCTGCGCCTGCGCCTGCATATGCGGGTAGGTCAGGAGGGCTCACTGCCAGCTGCAGCACGCACCGGATTAGGACGATGATGTACGCTGTCTGCTACTGCCGAGGCAGGGTAGTGCTGAGCAGACATGGCGCCCTAGGTGCATTGCTGGCAGGGCCGCAGATGCACAGGACATTTCGAAGAGTTCTGGGGGGTGGGGGGTCGACTTGCATTGCTTTCGGAGGGCAAGGAAGGACTTCGGGTTGCACCGCTTGGGAGGTACCGGTAGCACCCTGGTACGATGTCGCACATGCACGCGTCTGCAGGTGTGCTAGGATCTGCGTGGCAGGCATCCTGGGGCAGGGGCGGAGTACAGCGGGGCGGAGGTGGGGTTGCCTACCCTAAATTGGAATACTGGTACGTTTCATGCCATTTGGTGGTGGCTTGATAGGGGTGGTGGTTGCGCTGGTGGGCAGAGGGCTCGACCTGCGAGGAGAGATGCCCGCAGCGGCGCCTTGTAACATCGGTCAACGCACGGCTGCTTTTTGTGCCATTCCTCGGGTGCAGGCACGGGAACTGTTGCCGCCGTATGCCATGGGCCCGCAGTGTTTTGACGCAGCAGGGCAGCTGTCCCTCCGCCTTTTTGCCACGTGCATCGTTGCGACATAGGGTACATGGGCGACGGTGCAAGCTGACAGCTGTCTGCCAGAAAGGGACTCGTTCATACTGCAGCTCATAAGCACGTCAACGCTGTCTGGGGCAGGCGGGGTTGCTTGTCAGTACTCATCAAGGCCATCCCAGAGGTGCGCGTGGCGTGCACGTCGTTTAACTGGCGCATCTGCATGCAACGTCCAGGACTTCAAAGTCTCCGCTACATACTTTATCACTTGTACAAAGTACAACGCTAACAAGTAGAGAATGTGACAACCAAGCTCGTAAATGACCGATTTTTGTCGCGTGCTAGGGGTCCAACCCGGCGCTTCGCAAGATGAGATAAAAGTCGCCTTTCGTAAATTGGCTTTGACGTATCACCCTGATAGGTATGGCATCTACGCAGTCGTTTTCAGCGTGCGACATCCCTTTCATGGTTAGGGCTCTGAGCAGGAAACCATGCGGGACCGCGCAGGCATGTTTCAGCGTCTGAGAGCAAACAGACTGAGGCGGCAGCACGGTTCAAGGTAGGGCGAGGCCAAACAGCTGGCTGGTGAGGAGCTCTGGGCACTGCACCACGTTGCACCCCCAACCCTCAACCAGAGGCAACGTGGCTGATGCTACTACACGCGTAACAACTCCCGACCGTCCCTATGCACTCACTGCTTGCAGGCCATCACAGAAGCTTATGAGGTACTGACGGACGGTGAGCACAACCAGGCTTCCGTGTTGCAGAACTTACTGAGAAAGGAGGATGGTAGTTGAGCCAAGTTGCTGCAATTGCACACGGCAAATCCAGCCGTGCAATTATTTACTGCTTTGTTATTGCCATCCATCCCCCAGACACAAAGCGGGCGCAGTACGAAGCATCCGTGCGGTACGGCAGAGGCTCTTACGGAGCCAGCAGTAGCAGCAGCAGTTACGGTGGAGGGCAGTACACGAGCGCGAACACGGACTGGGCTCGAAGCCGGTATCGGCACACAGCCTACGCGGGGGCCCGCCTAAGTAAGTGGCAAGCTGGCCGGTGGGGTCACCGGTAACGCGGGCCAGTCCACCTGACATTCGGTATCCATCTTACCTGCACTGGAGAGCGCACAATTACTGTCTAACAGCTGGGCGGCACCTGTCCACTCTTAGACATGAGCACGTGGCCAGCCTGATGGAGCTGACCCACATGCCGAAACCTATGCCACATATGAAGTATGAACTTTTTTGCTGCAGGCTGGTTCCAGGAGCTGCAGCGGGCGGTTGGGGCGCGCAAGCTGGAGGCGGGGTTCGGCGTAGCGGCGGTGGGGCTGGTGCTGTTCGGGGGCACTCTCATCGACGCCGCGTGGTCGCGCCGGAACCAGGGGGTGAGCGGCGGCGTGCGAATGGTGAACGGTTGGACGGTTAGGCGACGCACCGCCGGTTGTCGGCAGGTAGTGCCGTGTTACGGGGTCGTTGCCTGCTTGGTCTAGGGTGTGCCTGTCGCTATGCTACCAAATTGCCATGGCTGTGTTGCATGTCTGTCGCCTGCATGGCAGTGTGCTCCCCGCACCGCTTGCGGGCGTTGAGCGGCCGTTGCCGCACCGCACTTAGACAGCTGCAAGCAGCAGGTGCACTACAGCAGCTTTGCATGGGTTCACTGCAGTCTGGCCTGCACGAGGGTGCTGCAGGAGCGGCGGCGGCAAGTGGACGGATTGTCGGTTGCTAGCCCGGCAGCAGCGCAAGTTGGACGTGTACAGCAGCAGGACGCACACCTGCTACAGGCACCTCCGCCATCGGTGCCTGCTGGTACTGGTACTTGATATGCGCCTGCTGATACCAGTCCTACATCTGTGCCTACCGCACCCAACATGCCTCCTGTCCAATTGTTTCAAACCGTGCTCGCAGAGGAGCTTTGAGGAGATGCAGGCGGCCCGGCTGTCAACCTCAGCCTCCGGAGCCGGGGCAGGGGGAGCGGACGGCGGGGCTGGGGCTGGCCCGGGCAGCGCCCGGGCAAAGCCCTACAGTCCTGCGGTGGGTTGCAGCACCAGGCAGGTGTCGGGTATCTGCGTAGTAGAGGGGAGGGGCAGTCGTGCGTACCAGTTAAGCCATACAGCCGTTGGGTAGGGCAGCTGTCTGCTGCCTGTTGACTGTCCCCCGTGCGGTGCTGTGCTGGACGCGTCTCGTGTGCAATCAATGCCTATCGCGCATGCACAATACGTAAACAGCTGGGCGCACAAGCACGGATGGCGCCTTCTCCACCGTTGCCGAGTACTAAGGGAGACTGCCGCTGCCCGCCGGCCCCTGTGCCCGCGTCCCAACGCCGTGTTGCTCCCCCCGCCGGCCCGCCCCACCCCCCGCCTGCAGGCATAGCCGCAGCTACCTGCTGCAGCAGCGGGCCTCCAGCCCCACCGACGCCCAGCTGGCTGAGATGAGCCTCGCGGAGCTCATTGCGCACGAGGAGCGGGCGTGCGCGGGCGAGCAGCAGCAGCAGCAAGGAGGCAAGCAGCGGCAGCAGCAGCAGCAGGAGGGCCCTGGGGACGGCACACAGCTAGGTGCACAAGGAGAGGGAGCTACGGCACAAAATGTACGAGTTACGGGGAAAGTTGGGGGAGCATCTGGAGCGGGTGGGGGTGTTGGGTACGGGCACGGGTATGTGGACCGAGCTGTGCTGCTGCGGGGGCCCAGTCCGCCGGGGCAGATGGCAGGGCACCGGGGCTAGGTGCTTGCACGTGCCATGAGCACCAGGACGAGGTGTGTCGGACGCATTCGCGTGCGAGGGAGGTGGTGGTTGCGTATGGATGGGCGTGTGAGTTGCACGGTTCGAGGCTATGTGGTGGGCCTGGAAGCGAGGGCCTTGCGGGGTCCCGCACAGAGCACTGGGCCCCGGCCCTGAGGCAACTGCGCCTTGCCAGTGGCCTTGACGCGACCTTTTGCTTACATGGTGATGGATTTCGCTTGATCTATTTTGGTGATTAGGGTGTTGACCATGGAAGCCTCCTTGTGCACGCGGCCGAGCGGGCGCTTTTCGCGTGCCGTACTCTGTCCCGCGAGAAGTCGGCCGAAGTCGTTTCGATGCTGATATAATGGGGCCGCCTCGCTCGAGGTGGCATCCCACCCCACCTCGTCCGCCAACAACACCTTTTAATCCTGGTACCTAAGTGACACTTGCCAAGCCGGCATCCTCGCCCGCGTCCCTCCCGGGGCAGGGCGGCATTAGCCCTTCGGGGCGTGCCAGTGCACTCCTCCCTGCCCTAGCACTCAACAAACATATTGTTACGTGTTCAGAAGCATGAAGCGTTGCACCGAGGGAGCCAGCGATGGCTCGGTCAAGCGGTCGCGTATGTTAGTCCCGCAATCGGAAGCGCAGCAGGCTCCTGTAGCCGCGAGCAGCTCCCCTCCTCTTGATGTTTATATACATGGAGAGGAGGTTGTGCGCGGCCAGTTCTACGTTGACCGGTACCTAGCCGACCTGGACTGCATTTTTTATGCGGGCCAGTGGGTCAGCCGCAGTGCCTTTGAGAAGGCAGCCCGCAGCACCACCGCCAAGTGGCACTGCAGCATCAAGGTGGGGACCCACTGCGTGCATGCCTCCCAGCCGACGTGGCAGAGCTGTGTGCTCTGCAATGCTGTTGTGCTATCCTAGCCCTGGCGTTGCGGCTTGCATGTGGGTTGCTCGTCTCCGTGTCCCCGTGCCCTCCCCGCTCCTACCTCCCGTCTAGCAAAGCGCGGTCGTCCCGTGCGGTCTGGGTTATGCTTAATCTGTGGATGGTGCGGAGCTGGATACCGGTATGGTGGCCTTTGCTGGTGGTGGTATAGTGATGGTGGGTACCAGACGAGTGACGCTCGTGACGCGTATCGGCAACCGTCGCCTAGCATGATGCGTGCCCGAGGGTTTCTACCCCGCTACTGCTACCCTTGACGTACATCGGCACTGTTGGATTGCACACACGCAGGTGACGGCCCGCTCCAAGCTCTCCCTGGGCGCGTGGCTTGAGGAGCGCCGCCTTCCTATCAAGAAGGGCACCCAGCGCAAGAGCCGTCAGCAGCGGGCGGCCGAGGCGGAAGCACGCCGCACCCCCTCCCCGCCCCCTCTCCCCTCCACCGCCCCCCGCCCCGCCCCCCTTCCCACCTCCCTCCCCGCCCCTCGCCCCGTCCACACCGCCCTGCCGCAGCTGGCAGCCCCCAGCCCCCTTCCTCACTGCCTCCTGCCCGCCGTGCAGCCCCCCCTCCTCCCCTCCTTTCCATCCTTCCCCTCAATCCCCTCCTTCCCCTCCCTTCCCCACCAGCCGCTCCTCCTCACCCCCATGGCCAGCTACCCCCGCGTGATCAGCACCTGCCTGGACGCGGGTCCCGCCCACTCCCGCCCCACCTCCCCCGCCGCCTCCACCTCCTCCACCCAGCAGCACCACCTCCCTCCTGCCCCTCCGCTTGCCGCCCCTGCTGCGGCTGCGGCTGTGTGGCGCAGCCCCAGCCCCTTCCTGCCACCCACCCGCAGCGTCTCCCCCCTCCTCAGCGGCACAGACTCAGTACCCAGCGCCAGCGGCACGAGTACGGCAGCGGCGGCGACCGCGGCGGCGGTGGCGGCGACGGCAACGTCACCGGCGGCTGGCAAGGGCTTGGCGGCGGAAGCGGCGGCGGGGGTGGAGGCGGCGGCGATGGTGGAGGTGGCGGCGCGTGTGGTGGCAGAGGACGTGGGTGTGCCCCTTGCGGGTCCGGTGCTTGAGGGGGACATGGTGCTGGGCCTGGGGTCCATCTTCGAGGACGGGGACCTGGATGACGGGGACCTGCAGGGGGCGCTGACGGATAGCTTCTTTGCGTTCCTGCATGCGGATGACTGAGGGGTGAGGGCGGAGGGGTGGGCGCTCGGGGTGCCGGATTAGGGGTTCGGGCGAGGGGGTGTGCTGGTGAGGAGTTAGGGAGGGAAGCGGGGGAGGCAGGTGAATGAGAGATTGTAGTGGGGCTTCATGGGTGGGTTGTTGGTTGAGAGGTTGTCGTTCGGGCTGTTGTTTCGGAGGTTGTCGTGCATTGTGAGCCAGTGTGAGCATATGTTGAAAAGAGAAGACAAATGTGTGTGCGTTGTGCATGGGAGGCTCGGACGCATGGTAGGTCGACAGCTACTGCACTGCGATAAGGTAGATAGCATGTCATGCACATAGTAACGGGATCAGTAACGTGAGCCCTGACGTGTTGCCCATCCGGCAGCAGTGCAACCAGGCGGATTTCCACATCTGGAATGCATTTTTAGTGTTACTTCTTCATCTGCGTGCAGCATGAACCTTGCTAGAAGTTTGCCTAAGACTGTTGTGCCTCCGTTGCCACTCCACTGATTCGGGGAGTGAGGGAGCACCGTCTTCTGGGTCGCCTTTTATGTGTTTTGCTGATGTCCAGTACCAATACACGTCACGGTTCATGGTCGCATGGGGCGCCCGCACTAGGCTGCCGCCCTACCGCACCTGCGCCAGCGCGCACCGTACATCTGCAGATGCCCAATGTGCGCAGAGGCTGGATCCTGCTGTAAACAGCCAGGTCCAACCGTGCACGCGCACGGATAGGTCGCCTCTCAAGGGCTGTAACTCTGTTGTACGCCGTGACAATCTCCGTTGAACGTGATAATGACATTGTTGTCCGTGATCCATGACAAGGGCCTGCAAGGGCACACGGCACGCAGGGGCAGCGGGGTGTCCTGCACGGCAAAACAGCCACGTGTCGTCGCCCGACCCACACTGTGGGCCGCACACCATGGGAGGCAGGGGTGGAATTAGGTGGAACCTAGGAGGGCTCCCACTTGGTTCTGCCCCAGGGTCCTCCTCTGCACGTTTTAATAATACAGGCAATTCTGTGAAGATGCTGGCCGCAGAAGGCAGTGGACAGACAAGGCTCACACGTAGGACGAGTTGGCGGGTGTGGTTGAGTCGGCTTTCCACGGCGCCGTGTGGCACATGGAGTGGGTGAGCGCACGTGGCCTTGCGTGCCTCTGGGTGAGGGTGGCCCAGGGGCTAGGAAGTTTCCACGGGAGCGTGCTGTGCATCGGTGAGAGAGGGCGGCAAACGGTTTGGGGGCTATACCGGTATGAGCGTGGACCATGCGACAGCTGTTGTGTACGAGCACTTCGGCGTTCCGGTATAGATTGTCATAACCTACTCCATTGCCGTATGGCGAGACTACCAAATCAGGAGAAAGCCTTACATTCGGCGCCTCGCAACTCGGGCAGCGTTCGGGCCCAACCTGGCCCAAGCGCCACGGTCTTGCTCCTTCAGCGTCACGCCAGAATGTCCATTCAGCATTACAATTGTTTTCATAACCACGCTGCACATTCCATTAGTCGCTCCGGACCCCGGGAGGGAACGCGTTTCTTGGCCTTCTTGGCATCTCAATGCGAACTTGTCACAAGCCATCGCTCCCAGCAATCACACTTGTTTCCTTGGCTTCCATGCCTCGTCAGCTGTGTCAGCCGTGGGGAACCCACCCTGGGCGCCGCTGCAGCATGCCATGCTTCGTGGGCTGTCGCACGAGAATGGTTTCAACCTGTTACATGCACCTATGGCAGGCGAAATTCCCAAATCTTCCCGGGGTGAGTACCAGCAAAGTTGAAACCAGTGTCTCGTGCTCCGCCTTTAGCCGTGGTCGTGCCCCAAGGCGAAGCGCATGTTTCCCACACAACGCCTAGACTCTCGAGGATCCCACTAGCTCCCTTGGGTCATGTTTCAGAGGCCTGTCCTTCACCTGCCTGAAGCACGTAATTGACCTATGTGCATCACAGGGCCCTCGTGGCTGCTGTTGGTGCTAGGCCCGGCTAGGCCCATGCAGGCAAGTGCGGGAGACGTGCATGTTGCCACGTGCCAAAAGTTGTTATTTACAGGTTAGCACCCCTGACAACAGCGCGCGCGCAGCCGCGCACCCTGACGTGTCGTACACCTAGGTACGGCTCCACGCGGTGCACGGCGGAGGCTTCAGTGCTTTGACGATTGCGAAACGAAGGCGACTCACGAAGGCTTTGCTACCAACACAGCCGAGGAGGACAAGCCTGAAGCACAGATGGCAGTCATCAAGCACATACCAACCACTGCTAAGATGAATACGCTCTGTTTGCGCATGCACACGGACCAATTCGTATGGCAGGCAAGGCCAGCGAGCGCTACGTGGCACAGTTCTTGCATGAATTTTCACCACCGATGCCCCAACAGCTTACCGGTATTGATTAACCCCTGTCACATCCCTTTACCCACAATCATTATCACTGGCTGTACAGTAAGCTCAAGGCGCCGGCGAAGGTGGGCTAGTGCTAGGTCGACGCAAGCTTAACCTCAATAGCCATGTACGGGCCTTCTAAAGCAGGCATGGACAATGGTGCATACCGTGACCAGGTCCCTGGTATTTGCGATACCCCAACCCGCTTAACCCACAGAGTTCTTCATGAAGCGGCCCTACCGGCCCTGGTCCAGCACCTATATTTATAGGACCGGGCCTATACACGGCGATGCGTTTATGGGTTGTTGCATTTCCACCGAGCTACTCTTAGGGCCAGAAGACGACTGGCAGCAGCAAACCAAGCAGCTGCATGTACAGGCGCGAATCGGCTCACACCCATACCCCAAATACCAACAGTTGCAGGCGCTGCATGCCAGCATGCCCCACACCCACCAGGCAAGCCGGCAAGTAACACGGTGCAATTATGATGAAGGCCTTGCATGGCTCCTGACAATCCACAAATTACGCAACCAATTCTTCTGTTCACCCGAGCCCCTGGCATTGCGCCCTGATTGGAATGGCAGCACACAGCGCACACTGTACGCTGCAAACACGCCACTTGCGTAACGCGCCCTTCACTCAAAGTCCTCAAAGTCCATCCCCTCAATCATATCCAGATTTGGAAACACCTCATCTTCCATCTGCGCAGGGCCCTCGGCGGTTGGCGCCCCGAAGCCAATGCCACAGCCGCCGGCCGCCAGCCCACCCAAGGACGTGGCTGCCCCGTCCCGACCACTGAGAAGCCCCGCGTTGCTGCCCTGAGGATTAACACACGCCTGGCGCATGGCACTCGCTGGCGTTACCGGCCGTGGCGGCCACTGCTGCTGGAGCAGGGGCCCCGTGCCCATGGGGGCAGGGGCGTGGGCATGGACAGGGGCCACGGCAGGTGCCGTGATTGCAGGTGAGCTGGCACAGCTGGTGCTCAGACTGGGACTATCAACCGCGGTAGGCGCGGAAGCAGCCGCACGAGCGCCGGCGGAGGCGCCGGCGGCAGAGCCACCGCCGCCGTGCGGCCTGCTGCTGCTGCATGCTGGCTGCGGCTGTGGCCGCACAGCCGGCTGCTGTGGCGGTGGCGGCGGCGGGTGGAAACGCAGCAGATCTTGCAGCAACGGCTCCGCAGGCGACAGATAGCTGTGTGGCGCGGGCGCCGAGCACTCGGGAAACAAGTTGGAGTTGTGCTGTTGCTGTGCGGCTAGGGCTCCGGGCCAGGGCCCAGGCGGAGCCATCCACGTCTGCTGGTGCTCCTGCCGGTGCTTTGGACCGGCACCTGGTTGGGCTGCTTGCTGCTGCTGAATCCACGAGAGCGGCTCTTGCTGCCGCAAGACGGATTGCTGCAGCGAGGGACCTTGGTTCGCCCGCTGCATCAGGAGCTGCTGCGGCGACGGGGCCAGGGGCCCTGGTTCCCGGGAGTGCAGGCGGTGGAGCGCTGGGCGCTGATGCAGCGGCGGAGGCACAGCGCCGAGCAGCTGCGGGAGCAGCTGAGCCGGCTGCTGCAGCTGCTGCTGATGTGTGGCAGCAGCGGGCGACAGCATTAGCCGCTGCTGATGGTCCTGTTCTGCAACGCGTTGCCAATCGTGCGGCGCAGCCCGCAGCCTGCTGAGGGCGCTGTCTGCCTCCGCCTGCAACCAGGGCGGGGGCTGCAGCTGCCGCTGCTGCTGTTGCTGCTGCCGCTCTTGCTGCCGAAACTGCGGATCCGGGTGCAGGGCAGACGGCTGCTGCAGCTGCAGTGGAGGCGGCAGGGACAGGTCCAGGTGCACGGGCGCATCGCGGTGCGGCTCCCCGAGCTGCCGCTGAGGCTGCAGCTGCAGGTGGGGCGAAGGTGCCTGCTGCCCCCACTGCCCGCTGCTGCACCCCGTGCGCCCTGCTGCTCCCAGGCTGCTGGCACTGGACAGCTGGCCCGATATGGACCCAGATGGAGCAGCCGTGCTGGCGCTGCTCTGGCCGGCGACCGAGTGGACACGTGTGCCGCTGGCACCGCCTAGCCCCATGCCTGCGCCCATGTCCGTGGCTGGAGCAGCAGGTGGGCCCATGTGGGAGCCGGCTGGCGCTGCCAGAGCGGCGCGTGCGTTCCTTGGTTGCGGGTGCCCATGGGACGCCGTGGAGGGTGGTGGAGGAGCAGCAAGGGGGGCCAGACCCAAGGGCAGCTGCAGCAAGGAGGTGTGCGGTTCTGGCTGCTGCGGCAGGGATGCGACCGACACGGCGGGACTGCTGCCGCCATGGGTCCTGCCGTGCGGTGGTCCGAGCGGGGCCCCGTCCACATGCGCGCCAACCAGGGGCCAGCTGTGGCGGGTGACTAGGGTTCCTGCGGGGAGTGGCTGCGGGCTGCGGGCCTGGTGCAGCTGCTCTGACGCGCTCGGCCGCGCCGCCAGCCCCCATTGGGGCTGCGGTGACGGCGGCGGCGGCGGGGGACGCGGCGGCGCTGACCACAGCTGAGGCGCCACTTGCTCCGGAGGCAGCATGGGTCTAAGCGAAGCGAGGGTCGGGGAGCGGCCGGCGCCCGGCAGCGGCGGCGGCAGCAGGCCGAGGGGCAGGACCCTGCCAGGCCCTGGTGGCGCTGGCGGGTCACCGCCAGGGCCCGGAGCTGGGCCGGCACTGGTGAAGCCGCCAGCGGGCCAGGCGCGAGGCTCCGGGGGCATGCCGCTTAGCAGCAGGTTTACTCCCGAACCCCGCTCGGCGCGCATGGTGGGGCTGCTGAGCAGCGTGTTGTGGACAGCAGCGGAGGTGATGGCGGTGATACCCTGGGGCTCCGGGGCTTGCAGGGCGGCGCCGGACAGGCCCGCAGCCGCCACCGACTGCGCCAGGCTGAGGAGGCCATAGTCCGTCCGCGGCCCCGGCCCTGGGGGCCCACGGTTGCTGGGCCCGGCGCCGCTGCCGCCGTCGGCCACTGCCTGCGCTGCCATGTGCTGCCGCAACGCCGCTTCCAGCACACGCTGCTGCCTGCTCCTGCGGCTGGCTCCCTGCAGATAGAACAGCAGGGGGGGAACGGGAAGGTGCGTCGTAGTCGGGTGGTGCGGGACAGGGGGGTAGGGTCAGGCGGGGGCCACGTGCACACACAGGGAAGGCGGAGGGCAGGGCGTGGCAGGTCCGTGGTGTGGGTGAGGTTGATTGTAGTGCTGCTCGTGTAGGGCGATGTGGAGGAGTCCCAGGACTTCGCAAGTGTCACGGAATTCCGCCGGCGTGGTCGGGAAGCGGGACGGGCCAGAGTCGCACACACCTTGAGCACTGGCAGGCCGTGTTGAGTAAGCCAGTTGCCCAGGTTCAGCTTTTCATGGCCTGTGATCTGTGGGGGCAGGCGTGGGGATAGGGAGTGCATAAGGGCGGTAGCGGGACGCACAATGCAGCAGCAGAAGTAGCAGTAGTACAGCATAGCGGCAGCGATGCACACGGCCTGCTTCTGCGTGGCATTGCTTGTCATGGCACCCCCGCGCGGCATAGGCGCCGCCGTACCGTCGACATACCGGTACACCCTAACCCTCACCCTGCGCACGTAGCCCCCGTACCTTGATGCTGCAGTGCCACTTGGCGGTGGTGGTGCAGCCCTCCTTCTCGAAGCGGCTATTGCTGACCAGCTTGCCATCGTACCAGATGCAGTCCATGCCCGCCATGTACAGGTCAGGGTAGAAGGTGCCTGGGAGGTGGGAGCGGAGGGCGGTAGGGCGGGTGCATGGGGTTGCATCAAGTCGCAGTAGTGGGAGTGGTAGACACTGGGATGCCCTTGCGGGCTGTTGCCTCGGTTATTACCGGTATCGGTCGGTACCCCTGAAGCGGTGTTGCACGCATGGCAGCGGATACCGTATGTATCCGCACACTGGCACTCCGGCATGGCCCTGTCACCGTGACGCTGGCACATGCATAAGACAATCTACTGCTGGATTTGACACTGCTTCAAATCCGCATGCTTTCCTACTCCGCAGGGCTACGTACGCCACATCCCGCGCACATTGCGTGAGTGCTCCACCCCGCCGCCCGCCGCCTGGTCCTACCGTGCACGGTGTGCTCGCCGCGCACGAACACCTTGACCGGCTCAGGCAGGGGGGACAGGGGTGCGGAGGGGCTGCCGGGGACAGGCGAGGGTGTTCCGCCTTGGGGGCCCTCGGCTGCGGCCAAGGGCGCCCCTTGGGGGTCCACAAGTGGCACGGCGCCAGAGTGGCTGTGGAGCAACGACGGGGCAGGAGGCGCGCCTGCCGCTTGGAGGACGGGGACAGGAGGTCCGGCGCCCAAACCCGACATGCCCGCAGACTCCGCAGAGTAGGGCAGCTGCTGGGGTGTCAACACAGGAGCGCGATAGCCAATATGAGGTGCGCCAGCCGATGACGCCGTTTCGGCTAGTATGTTGACATGCTCGCCGCGCCGATCGGTTGGCAATGCGATTCCGCATACATAGGCCAAGGGTTGCCGGCGGGCCCTCATGGCGCTGTTGCTGGGAAGCCGGGTCGAGACCAGCGCCGTACGCGTTGAAGGGATGCGAGGGGGGAGTATTGTCTTTGCGTGGCTGCATTCATGCGGAGACCGCGTTGCAGTTTGGTTGCTGGCAGGCTAAATGTGTCTCAGCAGCCGGATGCTGAGCGGCTTTCCGTGGCTCCAAGGGCGTATCATCCCCGAAAACATGTCACTACACAGCTTTCTTGTGTGTGTGCCTTAATAGGTTTACCTGTAAGCAGTGTGGGTACTAACTAGCCCACCAGCCCGGCTGGGATAGGTCGTTGGGGTCGTTGCTTTGCTTGGCGTGAAAGTCGCTCGCGGCCGTACAGACTGCTGTAGACTCGCTAGCAAACGGACACAACATTGTTATGCACCTGGCAGGTAGCTGCGCTGGGTACACGCGCTCAAGGTTTCTTGGTTCCAGTCAGCGGTGGGTCCTGCCTCGTTCTGCCCGCAAACCATGCAATCTTGTGAACGATGTTGTGAAACGTCTTGAGTAAACTAGTTTTGCAACTCATTATAAGCAAGGTGTAGGCATTTCGTTGCCGCAGGAAATGTCCTTGCTTGGTCGCAAACGACGACTTTCAACATCTCTTGTGGTGCTTTTGACCATCCACACAATAACCTAATATGCATCTAAACCATCTAACCCTGCAGCCAATCCATTGCGAAGAGTACGAACCCCCTCTGTAGTTTTTCTGGGCCACCTCCACCCACGACTGCTGCAAGCATTCAGCTAATACTTGTACGTTGCACCGTCTCGCAGTGGCCACAGCCAAAGGCCAACGCAGGGGGCCAAAGACCCACATACAAGTCGTCCAGTACTACTGTCGAAGGACGTCTGCATGCGTGGCGCTTGGCCGGCGGACGGAGCACAGACGCCAGCATGCCGTTAGTTAGTTGCATCCAACCGTACGTTGTGCTCCGGCTGAGTTCCTGATGACCTGAACCGGGGAGTTGTCTGCTGACCTCGGTCAGCGAGCGGTGCGTGTAAGGAGCAGGCTGGAAAGCTGGCCACAGGCAGCAGCAGCTACAGACATAAAGGGGAGGCGCGCAGCGCGCCCGCTTGCTTGCTGCTTGCTTCGCGGGCACCCGCTCCGTCTGTGTGCCAATACACGCGCCTGGATACAACCTGAAACCTGTACCCATGCAGCAGCCGACCACCGCGTCAGCAGCCAACTACGGTAGCATGCATGATTATTACCAGCGGTGTAGGGCGGCGTGTGTTGAGCAAGGCGTGGTTTGGCACGCATGTCTTGGTGCGTGCGCAGTGGCGCGTGAAGGGCTGCTGCTGCGTGCTGGCGGATGCTGCTGCCACGGCGCGCGGGAGCTCCCCTGCATGGGCGGGAATTCCCCTGCCTGGCTGCTGCTAGCTGCTGTACTTGCTTACCGGTACTCCAGCGCTGTTGTGTATCAGGCTGTGCAAGTAGGTGAAGTAGCCCACCCTGCTGACACCCTGAGTCCGTGCCTGGTTAGTTGGGGCAACTGGCGCACGGACAGACCCGACCAAGGGCTTCATGTGGGCGGTTGCCGCCAAGTGTCGTCCGACCTGCGCCCAACCGGACACTGAGATAGACCTTGCGCCTAGGAGTAGGCACAAACGTACGAGTGCACGCGACAAAGGTATGGTAGGCTCTCTGACACACATCCCTGGTTGCCAGCGTTCCTATCTTCATCGGATGGTTCGAAGCATGCGCATTTTGGGCTGATATTCTCCGAAAGTCACTGGGGCCCCTATCCGAAAGACACGGGCCCGTGAGGGGGGCCGTTCGGGGGAAACG
>VFQN01000311.1_pt1 | contig 96795 bp, 92 predicted proteins | sample 3512371 | NCBI WGS metagenome assembly VFQN01 (sample SAMN10412370, study PRJNA504923) | tailings metagenome | isolation source: Replicate 2 from Balatoc abandoned mine | place: Philippines: Itogon, Benguet | collected 2017-08-28 | reverse complement strand
TCGGAACTGCCCTTTTTTATACCCCGGATTCGATTACTTTAGTCGGACAATAGTGATACTTTATGATTATCTGTTAGGTAATTGGTTCAGGTATTGAATAGTGGTTTCCGTCATTCCATTTCCATCTGTAAGCTGCCAGATAGCATCCTGAATTTTTTCCTGATTTTCAAACCAGACAGGATCACCGTCTTCAAATTCCCGGTAATTGATTTTTTTATTCTTTAACCTGCTAATAAGATTCGATATAAGTTTTGAGGAACTAACCGGACCAAACTTATACCTTGCTGTAGCATCCGAGGTATGCCTCGCACTGTTCAGGCAAAACAGCAGTAAGCTAACCTGGCATTCAGCACCACCGGAACCTGTATTTACAGGCGGTAGGGTAACCAAAATGCGTTCCACCAACAACCCATCCTGAAATCCTTCAGAAGCAGAAGTAATAATTAATCCGGGTGGAAATTCAACAGTCAATGGGCCTGACACCGATGAATCCCTTTTGAGGGTCATTTTCACTATCACATTAAAGCCCTGGCCATCAAATAGACAATCGCGGGAGGTGGCACCATCTTCCTGGCCTTCAATTTCACCAACCAGTCGTACGCCCGCAGGTAAGTTGAACTGGGTTCCTTCAGGTTCACCCGGCATTTCTCCCAGTCCGGGTATTTTACCAGGGGTCTCCTGGCCATTCCCTGTGTCTACTTGCTCAGTATCTTCTTTTTTACATCCGGCAGGAGTAAAGTGGCAGGTACAAAGAATCAGGTACAGGATCCACTTACGTAAAGGAATTGATTTCATAAGAGCACAACTTGAATATAAAAGCAATTCAAAGTTGAGTGGAACACCGCAGAGAGGACAGTATTATCTATCAGTTGCTATTAGCGCCGACGAATAAAAAATCAAGATAAATTTGGCAGGTATCTGTGTTTATTTTTTCATGATCTTTTGCGGAGAATAAATACCCAGTTTTAGTTTTTCAGCTATCAATAAAGAGCGATCTATTTTTTTATCGCTGGACTTTACCATGTTAACAAGTGCCATCAGTCCCCTTTTATTGCCGTCTGTAAGTCCGGAAAAAATATTATTAGCCAACTCATCCGTTGCCAGGACCTCTGCCAATTCTTCCGGCATGTTGAATTGAAATTCAGCCGTATCAATCGTGATGGCAGCTTTCACCGTATTGTTTGCTTTTATTCCAAGTGCTTTCAGGTGTTTGGATGCAATCATTAGATAATGTAGTCCATCCCGGGTTTTCTGAATCGCCGCATGAAGCTGCACTGTTCCATTCAGAATACAGAGCACTCTTTTATTGGCATTTTTGGTCAACCGTTTAATATCCTGCGTATCCAGTTCTATAAAATGCATGGATGCGCTATTAAATTTTTGTAAGGTGTATTGTTTCTCCATAAGAGGCTGCCTGATATTCCTTAATTTCAGAAAAACACTTCCATGATGCAACAGCTGAGAGATCATATTTGTTCCAGGCTTGGAAGCGATTTGGATAATCTGGATTATGTATTATCTCATTTTAGCGAACGAAAACTAAAGCGAAATGAATGGTTGCTAAAGGAAGGAGAGATATGCAGGCACGTGTATTTCTTATCCAGTGGGGCTTTTCAGGTTTTTGTCAATGAAGATGGGAATGAGAATACCCGGGATATCGTTTTGGAAGACAACTGGTGCATCGACCTGATCAGTTTTGGATCTCAGCAACCCGCCACAGAACAAATCAGGGCAATTGAAGCTGCTGAAATTTGTTCAATAGACCGGCCCAGTTTTCAAAAGCTTCTGGAGGCAGTTCCGCAATTTGACAAGGTATACCGACAAATTCTGGAGCAATCCTATGCCAACTCCGTTTACCGGATCAATTCATTTGTTTCCTTAAGTTCATTGGATCGGATTAAATGGTTACTGAAAAACAGACCCACTCTAATGACCAGGGTGAGCAGTAAACTGATTGCCTCCTATCTGGGCATCAATAAAGATGTATTCCGCCGGTTGAAATCGCAGCTATAAAAACATCGACTTTTATCATTTTTTACCGGTATAGATACTTCGACTTTTACAACATTAAAAAATTAATGTATGAAAGAGTATCTTTTGTTATTTCGGAATGCAAGTAAACCGGATGGTTATTTTGCCAGTAGTGAAGATATGGCGAGCGATCTTCCCAACTGGCAGTCCTGGATTGGTGCCATAGCCCTGCAGGGAAAACTGTTTCACACAGCGCCCATGGAATACCAGGGAAAACTGGTTGCTGCAGACCTGTTACAGGATGGTCCGCATAAAGAATCGGACAGCGTACTGGTTACCGGATTTCTCATTTGCAAATCTGATAAGATAGAAGAAGTGGAAGCCTGGGGCGCAAGCTGTCCCATACTTAAGTATCCTGGCAGTTCTGTTGAAATTCGACCGCATATCCCATTCCCCAATCAGTAAAACAGGCAAAAATGAACAAGGTATTAAACATTGGAAAGTATCTGCTGCTTATGGCCATGCTTATACATTTGCCCCGTTCCATAGGTGGTCAGTCTGAAACAGTTATGATGAACAGTGAACTGGAAATGTTGAATGTATTCCGAAATATCATGGTAGCAGGGGCCCTGATGGGTTTTGCGAGATATGTTGCAAAGGACAACCGAGTTGTGGGTTGATCTGCCAGTATAAGCAGCGATTTTTAAATATCAATACTATTTTTATGCAATTTTCGTTAGAAGTGCATTAATCCTATAAGATGAAAACTACTTTATACTTGCTAGCTGGATTCCTACTGGTAATATCCTCCTGCAAAAAGTTAGCGGAACTCACCCAATTCAACCTGAATTACAATACTGAAACTACCATTCAGGCGGGTCCGGCTTCCAACCTTCCCTTTGATGTATTTACACCAGAAATTACAACTGCTTCGGAATCAGAGTATGAAGGGAAAAAAACAAGTAAAAATCTGATTCAATCCATTTTAATTCGCAAACTGGTATTAAAGACCGATCAAAGTTCCGGAAGAAATTTCGACTTCCTGAACAGCATTAAAATTTACATTTCCGCCAACGGAAAACCTGAAATGCTGATCGCCTGGAAAGAAGGCATTCCCGAAACTATTGGTAATGAGTTAGTACTGGATTGCAGTACGGAAGAATTAAAGGATTTCCTGGTACAGGATAAGTACAAGTTGCGATTAGAAGTTAAAACTGATAAAATCGTTAACCAGGATGTAAAAATCCGCATAGAATCATTGTTCCGTGTAGATGCCAAAATTCTCGGATTGTAAGTAATTTTACAGTCTATGAAAATCGAACATCTCGCTATCTGGACATATAAGCTGGAAACACTGAAAGAGTATTACTGCCAGTATTTTGGAGGTATATCCAATAACAAATACATCAATGAAAAATGCAGTTTCAAAGTTATTTTATCAGCTTTGAAACCGGTGCCCGACTGGAATTGATGACCAGGACAGATATCATTGACCAACCCAAAAGCAGTAGTGAACCTATGCAAACCGGTTATACTCATTTTGCATTTGGGGTGGATACGATGGAAGAAGTGGACATTAAGGCTAGTGAGCAGGAAGCCCATGGCTTTCAGATTCTGAGTGGGCCGAGGGTAACCGGCGACGGATACTATGAATTTGAAACAATGGATCCGGAGGGAACAGAATAGAAGTGGCTACGGGAAACCTAAAGCAATAACCTATTTATTCGGCTTCCTCCAATTCCAGGGCGGCGTAGGATTGGGATCCTTCCATAGCCCCGCCTTTCGCATCCTTGCTGTTTTTTGCAGAGCTGCATATTCTTCACTACTGGAATACTTAATAAAATGCCAGGCAAGTCCTTCTTTAACCAGTGCTTTATTAATGTTTCGTCCGGTAGCATTTACTACTTCTCCAATAAGACGCTTGTTTCTGTCTACCTGATTGCTATGAATAATCCTGACTAGCTGCCCAAAGCAGTTATCGGAGGTGAATTTTTTAGCAGCTGCGCCATACGGTTGTTGCCTCCGCATTTCCGGACAGTCAATATGTTCCAACCGGATCCGCAAGGGCTTGTTCTCGTATAAAATATCAATCGTATCGCCATCCGTTACACCAATTACTTTTCCGGAAAGGTTTGAAGGATATAGTTCCTGCTTTACTGGTGAAGTTAGAAAGCAGGAGAATATTGCTATTATCAGGTAAGTCAATTTCATTACTGATCGGAAATCTATCAGGCATAAAGATACGCCGCTCCAATCAGAGCTGCATGCTCTCCCAGAGAAGCTCTTTTTATTTCATAGTCCGATCCCAGTTGCTGTTGAAGTATGGGAAAAAACAGCTCAGCTGCATTTGAAATGCTTCCCCCAATTATTATTGTTCGTGGTACTGCCGGAGCATACCTGTTCTGAATCAAATCATTCAGATTTTTACCAAGTTCAGAAAAACAATCCCTAGCTGACTCATCCTGGTTCGATAATTCAGCCAACTCCTTCACCCCTGAAAGGATGCTTCCTGTTTTCTGTTTATACCTCTCCAGGAACCACCTGGTAGAAAAATATTCCTCCGCAACAGATTCTTTGTAGGGGAAGCAATACAGGTCTCCCTCTTCATAGATGCCATTGCGAAACAAGGCTGATCCCAATCCTGTACCCAGTGTTATTCCTAAAACATCGGTAGCCCCCTTTGCAGCCCCCATCGCAATCTCTCCGCGGATATATGCAGTTGCATCATTCACCATCCTGATACCAGATATGGGTATTTTTAACTCATCACTCAATAACTCCTTCACCGGCAGCTCATATAATGCTTCATATTTATGAAGCCCTTTTATCAGGCAGATTCCATTTTCATAATCAAATGGTCCAGGCATAGCAATCCCGATTCTTGCAGATTGAATGTTGGCAAGCAGCCAGCAGGCCTGTATCGCAGCAGTCCATCCCGCAACAATTTCAACCGCCGACTGATGTGGATTTACTGATTGCCGAACATAGGTTTGATCCATCAGTTTTCCTGATACCGGATCAACCATGCAAACTGTAATATGCGTTCCGCCTATATCGATTCCTGTTATACAATTTTCCATGTTACTTTGCCTCCATTCCCGGGGGTAATGTTCCAACTCCCCATGTAGTATTCGGTTTGGCTCCCAACCAGATTTCCAACGTGCCGCCTTTGGAAAACTCTTCATGAAGAAACCAGAACTGATTCAATTCCTTTCCATTCAATTTAGCTGACTGAATATAATCATGACCTGGTTGATTGCCATAGGTTTTTATTACAAATTCTTTTCCTTTATAATAACGATTATCCAGCTTTATGTGGACCTCCTCAAAAATCGGCGATGTTATCTCATAAACGGGAGTTTGCGCCTGGTTGCCCCGGATATCAAATAGACCGATTGCCATCAATGCACTTACCGCACCCATCTGCCCCTGGTCTTCGTCATGTCCGCCATAACCCAGATCCGGAGTGATTCCTCCATAGGCCTGTTCTTTTACCCTCCGCACCCAGTACTGCGTTAACCAGGGCTTCCCTCCATAACTGAACACGTGTGCATTACTACAGCCAGGCTGATTCGCATAACTCACATAGCCATCCGTATAACCATATACAAAATCAGCGGATTTCGATTGTTCAAAGGCGTAATTCAATTTGTTACAGAAACTATCAGACCCACCCATACGTTTTACCAGATCGGGAATGGCATGTGATAATCCCCAGGTGCCCTGCCATGCATTCGCTTCCACCCAGCCTGCGCCACTTAGCAAATCTTTATGCAACCATTTTCCATTTTTGTCTTTTGGCAATACCAGTTTCACAGAATCATCAAAAAGGGTGGTCCAGGTAGCAGAACGTTTTAAAAAATACTGATAGTCTTTTTTCTTTCCCAAACGGCCAGCCATCTGTGCCGTTCCCCAATCCTGAAAAGCAGCCTCAATACTGATGCCGGCATTACCAGGCCACCATCCCTTTTTAATATAAAATTCCACTTCCTCTTTGGGTCCCAGCATCCCACCTGGCAACTGGTTTCTTTTTATTGTTTCATATGCATGTGGTGCCGCAGTTTTTGTCAGCAATCCCTTCATATAAGTGCTCACGATTAAGTTGGCCGCAGGGTTGCCTGTCATTATATAGGAATAACCACCACCAGATGGACCTCTTGGCAACAATCCTCCATTGTTGGCATATTCAACCAATGATGCCGAGAACTCATCCAGCAATTCAGGCCATGCCAGTCCCCATAGTATATTAATATTCCATTGGGTCAGCCAGAATGCATCCGAGCTATACATATTAAACTTAGGCTTGCCGGAAGCATCCTTCGGGATCGATTTAATTTTAAATACAGCATCTGTAAAATACCCATCCCGCTTTCCGGTAGTGCGATCCGGATAGTCACCATTTACATCATTGATTTTCTGCCGACCCAATAATACATGCCAGAGATCTGTATAGAATTTTATTTTTTGTTCTTTTGTTCCGCCACTCACCTGCATGCGGGAAAACCATTCATTCCAGGTTTCCTGGGCAGCAGCCCGCACCTGATCAAAATTCCATTCCCTGCATTCCGTATCCAGGTTGTTGCGGGCATTTTCAATGGTGGTATAAGACAGCCCGATTTTCATCTGCAGCTGTTCGCCTTTTTTCACCTTATAAGCTGCCGCCAGTATCAGGCTATCGCCGCCTGCAGTTGTTACATTTTCATTTTGCTGCTTACCAGACCATGCATCAAGTGATGCAAAGGGTTTATCAAACCGGATCACAAAAAACACTTTCACCTCTTTGGGGCCTCCCCAATACCGGTTCACGGTACTTACTGAACCCTGGATTTCCGTATCCGTTACCCGCTCAATTTTCGCATCCTTCATGGTGCAATTGGAAATATGTCCATGCAGATTAATAATGATACGCGCTTCTGCATCCTTCGTATAACGATACCTGTAATAATTCACTCTTTCGGTTGCTGTTTGCTCCACCCATACCTGATGATCCTGCAACATTACCCGATGATAGCCGGGTTGAACAATTTCATCATCGTGATTGAATTTTGATTTCCAGCTATGCAGGCCTTTTGCAAGATCAACCTTATTCGTAGCCGGCATAATTTCCACACCCGATTGCATCCAGGCATGCAATTGTTCAAATCCAAGAATTTCTGTTTCATTGTAATTATAACCACCGCCATACTGATTTTTATTACGGGTCATCGGTGCTGAACTGGCCAGCCCAAATGGAACACTTCCGGTAATGAAAAATATATAACGGCCACGATTGGATTCTATATAAGGGTCTACCCAGGATACATAATCTATATCATCTTCCGGCGCTGCAAATACCTCGATTTCAGACAAGCCCAACTCTCTTCCCGTACCATCATGCGCGATGAATTTTATCCACTCGGTTTTTCGTGCAGGGAAATGAACCGCCTTTCCTGTTCCATCAGCAGGAATCTGATTTACCCATACAACAGATCCATCACTGAACAACAATTTGCCTCCGGCAATATTATGGCGAAGTGTAGGACGGTCATAAAACACCAGTTTGTTCACCATTCTTGCCTGCTTCCAGCGAAGCTCGAACCAGGGTAGCCGGATATGCCCCCAATCGGTAGTATCTCCCGCACAGGCCCATTCACCCAGGCCATCCACTCCTATGATTCCATCTGTCAGGTGGTTGCCGGAATAAGCTGGACCATCACTGGTGGAAACAGTTACTGTTGCTTCCGGTGCAATATTACCCGGACCAGCAATGCCCTGAAAAGAGGCAAGCAGAATCGTACTAAGTAGAAGTGCAGATCGTATCATTTAGTATTGTTTTTTTTGTCCGGCCAGCAACAAACCAGCCCGATCCAATGAAAGTTTTGAAATATGCCACCTGCCCAAGTTGGCAATGAAGAGGTCGCTATTGTTTTTTCCTCCAAAAGCAATATTGGTCGGATTACAAATGGTGTGCGACTCCCAATCATGTACCAAAACTGTTAACGCACATTTTGTATCCAGTGAGTAAATTGTATTGGGTGCATAACAGGAGATCAGCATATTTCCTTCCTGGTCCAGCGCTATACCATCCGGACAGGTTTCGGGTATTTCTATAATGGTGGTTCGCTCACCTGCAGTGCCATCCGCAAGAATGCTGATCGCTTCCACTCCCGGCAACCAGGTACTTACCACAAGTAGTTTATCCCCTTCAGCAGAGAGCGCCATTCCATTGGCAAAAGCAAAGGGACCAGGATGCCAGATTTCTCGTTTACCATCTACCGAAAATTTAAAAATGCAGCCATTCTCTTTTCTGAATTCACCACTATCGGAAACATATAAATTTCCCTCTGCATCAAAGACAGGAAAATTCGGCGTACGAAAATGTCTGTCGTCCGTACCCTTCGCAAATAGCGATAACTGTCCGGTATCTGGTTGATATCGCCATACACATTTATTTTTCAGATCGCAAACAGCCAGCCATCCATCCGGAGCAAATGCGATACCCAATACAAAACCACCGGTATTCGCAACTTCTTCTACAACCCCTTCGGAGGCTATCCTATAAATTTGTCCGGCTTCTCCTCCTGCCCATAGAATTCCTTCCGAATCAATGGCGATGCATTCAGGATGATCAAGGCCATCGGCCCAGATGCTTATATTTTCAATGGAGTAGGTTTTCATACGCGTAATTTTGCCCAGCGTTCATTGGTACCCGTTATACTGAACCAGTCTGGTCTGCCCATATCACGGTCATAGGTATAACCACCGGTTTCTTTAAAATATTCCTGGTATTGTTTCAGTTTATCTTCATCGATTTCCACTCCAAGTCCGGGACCTTCCGGCAATTGGATAGCACCGTTCTGATACTTCATTTTGCCCCCTTTGATGATATCATCTTTCAGGTGGTGATAATGTGCATCAGCGGCAAAGGAGAGTGATGGAATTGTTGCTCCCAGATGCAACATGGTAGCCAATTGAATACCTAATTCACCAGAACTGTGAACAGAAATACCCAGGTTCATTTTCTGACAACATACACCGGCCATCCATGCCTGCCGCAGTCCACCCCAAAAAGTCGTATCCAATAAAATAACATCAATAGCATCTGTGCGAAAACAGGCAGCCAGCTGCTCGAAATTTACTACTACCGTATTTGTTGCTGTTGGAATGGAGCAACGGGATTTCAATCTGCGCATCGCCTCCATGCCGTAACAGGGATCTTCAAAATAATCATTGGGCAGATGTTCGATTGCTTTTGCCACCCGAATGGATTCTTCTACCGACCAGATGGCATTTGGATCAATGCGAACCCGATGACCGGGCAGGGTTTCGGAAATCGCCCTAAATACCTCGACTTCATGATCGGGATGAAAAACACCTGCTTTTAATTTGTGCGATGTGAATCCATGTTCCTGATGAAGCTGCAATGCATGCTTCACCATTTGTTCCACAGTTTCTTCTCCGCCAATACCGCCTGATTCATCTGGATGCCGGAAAAATAAATAGGAAGCAAAAGGAATCTGGGTTCTGATCGTCCCGCCTAATAGATCACAGGCCTGTATACCCAGCTTTTTGCCCATAATATCCAGGCAGGCAAATTCAATGGCTGCATGAATTTGTAAGCGGTTATTATAAAGTGAGGCAGTTGGGTTACAAATCTTCCAGAATAATTGTTCCAGCTGCATGGGATCATGCCCTATCAGATAGGATTTCAATCCATGAATCGCAGCTTCCGCAGATTCACCACCGCCGCCCATTTCACCCAGTCCAATAATTCCTTCATCTGTATATACCTGTACTATGGTTCTGATAAATCGTCCCCAGTGACAGCCATTGGCGTGCCGGATCGGTGCTTCTAGCGGTACGGCTACAGTGGTTGCTTTTATATCGGTAATTTTCATACTTACTATTTTGCGGATCCCTGAATTACGATTCCTAAGCCTCCATCTATGCGGATTGCCTGTCCGGTCATAAAAGCAGCATGATCTTCGCATAAGTAAACAATCAGCTTGGCCACTTCTTCCGGCTTACCAATTCGTTGAGTCAGGTGCATTTGTTCACAAGCCTGCATCATCGCATCCGGGTCATCTGATAACTGAACTGCATCTCTTAACATGGGAGTATCAATAGTACCCGGACAAACAGCCATACATCTGATGGCCGGCGCATAATCTACAGCGATGCTTCTGGTTAAACCTAGTATGGCAGTTTTGGAAGTGGTATAGGCAGCTACTTTCTGCTGACTATGAAAAGCCTGTACACTGGAAACATTAATTATTACACCTGATTGTTGCTTTTCCATTACAGGAAGAACTGCCTTGCTGCATAGAAACATACTTTTCAGATTCACATTCATCACTTCATCCCAAAGTGCTGTATCCGTTTCAGTTACTGAACCATACCGTTGAATACCTGCATTGTTGACAAGTACATCAATCCGTTTCCATTTCTCCAAAATAGCATCAACTGCCGTTTTAATGGAGAGTTCTTGTGTAACATCACAGGTATAAAAATCTGGTACTACCGGCCAGTCATTGATTGGCACCATATCCAACACGGCCACTTTTGCACCTGCAGCTAGAAATGCCTGAGCAGCAGCGGCTCCAATGCCCTTGCTTCCACCGGTTATAAGTACTACTTTATCTTTCATAAGTGGATGCCTTTAATGTTCAGGCAGGAAGCTACCCGCAGTATGAATTATTTCCAAAAACCCGCTATGCAGTTTTACCTCCTGAATCGTGCTGCACCCGGAAGGAATGGGGGTCAGAAAAAAATGATAGGTAAAGGTTCGGGACTCACCCGCATCCAGGAAAAAGCAAGCAGGTTTTTCCTGAAAACGGCCATTGTACCTCGCAAATAATTCTGTCCAGTTTACATGCAATGCAGCCGTACCAAATTCCATCCCGCGGTAAACAACCTCTTTGTTTTCTTCATGAATCCAATGATGGATCCATGCATAATCAGTTGCTTTCCAACAATAACCTAATATGAGATTACTACGTTTATCCATCGCAGTTATCCAGCCGGTTTCATTGGCATCCAGGGAATAGGAATGAATAGTTTCAACAGGCTTTTGCCCATTTTCGAATAGCACTGCTGCTCCATTTGACTGTACAGAGGTATCCGGGTTCAAAAAAGGTGCTGCAATAGTTGGATGCTGCACCAGGTTACAGGGCCTGAAAACACCGGAGGTATTTTTTATTGTTTCAGATACCGTACAAACCGGAGCCAATGCCGATAAATTCACTTCCCGTGTAAACTCCAACTGGTCAACTTCGCTACCGGAAGCCATAGACAATTGAAGAGGATTGCTATCGATTAATTTCCATGTTTGCAGACTAAGATCCCCATGTTTAACGGTCTGATTATTTTTTTCTCCGGTACTCGGATCTCCCCACCGGGGTGTACAGATAAAATGTCCTTCGAAACTGGCTTCCGGATTTTCCGGACGTGGAAATGAAAAGTTCAACGGATTGATAGCTGAACTGCAATGTGTAAGTGATAGCAGGGATCCACCAACTTCATCATAGCAAAGGGATAGGAACCTGTTCTGAAGGATCCACTCCCTTTTAGTGTATGATGTTAAATTAACCAAAGCCCTCGTTATTAAAAAGATGAGCGGAACGGAACCGCTGGAAATCCATCAATATTCTGAAAATTGGTAACCGGATAATTAGTGAACGCATACCGGACGGCAACCGGATTTTTTACTTCTTTGCTCACCAGTAAAAGCTGGTTGTTGCGGATCATTGCCTCGGCTGGAAAAAATTCTTTGTTCTTTCCTGCCACAAAAAAATGCCTGGGTGGCTGTCCGTCATTTGTACCCAGTCCGGATCCAATACTTTCTTTCCTGAACGAAACTACCAGCGTGTCTTTATGTGTTGATACAGATTCGAATTCCGGTCCTTTATGCACCAGACCGGTTATACCGTAATTTTTTGCCAGTGCAATCTGTGCGAGCCGATAGCCAACCTCCTGCTTATTTCTTGGATGAATATCATTGGGATCCGCTATGTCCATGGTTACCACCATTTCTGTTGCCGGTGTAGTTGCACGCACTGCCGCCTGCGCTTCCCTGAGTTCAGCATACTCAAATGCCAGCGGATTGTTTTCCTGCCAGTTATAGGGCGCTACCTGTACATAATAAAATGGCAGCATGCCCTGTTTGAATAAAGTCCGCCAATTTCCAATCATGGTGCTTAGCAGCCGGGTGTAAATCGCTCCGTCTTTCCGGTTAGACTCTCCCTGGTACCAAAGGAACCCGGAGATTGAAACATGCCGTAATGGATAAATCATGGCATTATAAAGAAGCGTTGGCCTTGCCACTTTATCAAAGGTTACCGTTGCGTCCAGCACCTCTTTGGAACGGGAACTCGTATCATACGGATACAGGTATTTCGTCTGTAATTTTTTATCTGCCTGTAAACTATCTCTGGATGTCCAGGCTTCCGCTGTTGAAGCACCAATACTGCTTACTACCAGCCCAACCGGAATTCGTTTCTGCAGATAGACATCTCGCGCGAAAAAATATGCCACCGCGCTGAAATCCGGAACTGTTTGAGGTGAACAGATAGTCCATTGCCCCTTTCCATAACGCATAGGTGTAGCCGAGAAATTAGTCTCCAGATCAAACAACCTGATTTCCGGATAAAATGCATTTGCAATTTCCTGCTGATAATGCATGGTTCCCAATAGCCAGGGCAGAAATGGTTTTAGTTGCATATCCATATTGGACTGACCGCTGCAAAACCAGACATCCCCTATAAGTATATTCGTAAGTACCAATTCGGTCTCTTTCGATTTAATCCGGATGGCATTTGAAATGGCTTTCCCTGGTATCGCTGCAGGTACCGGAATACTGATTTCCCAATGCCCATTCATATCAACCGTATCAATTTTCCAGCCTCCTGACCAGTCTGCCTGTACTTCAAGAATGGTACCCGGAGCTGCATCACCCCATACCACCAGTGGTTTGTTTTGCTGCACCACCATATTGGATTGAAGATGTGTGCCCAGCCTGAAGGATTGACCCTGGCAAACCATACCTGTAAAAAACAGGAATGCAACCATTGATGTGGATCTGATTTTATTTTTCCAGCTCATATTTCAGTCGAATAAAACGTGGGCGATAGAGTTGAGGGAAATCTCCGATTTCGTCAAAGAATTTAAAGGAATTGATATTGTAACTGATCAGCAGTTCTCCCGGCTTTGATAATACTGGGTGTGCTTTTGCATTATAGGGAAAAAAGTTGGGCGAATCTTTCAGGTCATCACTAACATCATAAATATTGATAATCGGTCCAAAGGGCCCATTGGGTGAGGTTCCCAGGCGGATACCTACTTTGTTACTGATTCCTTCGCGCTGAAATACCATAATATAACGGCCATCCTCAAGTGGAGTTACGCTCAGTTCATTGGAAGCATTGGTGGCGATTGACTGTACCGCATTGGCATCAGCTACCCATTCTGTTCCATTCCAGAATCTCCACAGATCAAAGGATTCTATATCGGCTGGCTGAACCCTTGCCACCATCACCTGTTTATTCTGTCCTTTACATCCATAGATATACACATATCCATCGGGATTTACTGCACCCCCCTCCTTGGTATTCACCAATATACCGGCACCAAAACTTCCGACAGAATCAACCGCACGATTTAACCAGAAAGGAATATCCACCTGCCGTTTACCAGGAAACGGAGGTTGTTCTCCGGCAGGAATTATAATCATGGTATTGCCCATCTCCTTAAATCCAAATACAGGTTGGTTGGGTATATTCTGAATACGATATCCAAAAAGATAGATATTGTTATTTTTTGCCGTGTTTACAAAACCATCGCCCAGCCAGTAATACTCACCTGCCGATGTTGCAGGTGTTTGTGGTATGAATAAAGCTGCGGGTTTCCCCTGGCTGTCTTTATCCCAATGAAAACGGATAGCGCTGCTATCGGGCCTACCACCCTGCAGTATACCAATCGAATTATTGATCATGCTAAAACCCGGCTGAAGTGAGTCCCCGATAATTTCACCAAGCATGGTATCACTGAACCAGATAAGGGCTTCTTCTTTTTCGGCTGCACCCGGTGCTTCATTACCACTCCGAACCAATGCAAAAATTCCATCCCCACCAAACCATCCGGATTTCCGCTTAAATAAATTACTCCATTCAGGGGCTGCTTCAGCAGTGAATCGAATCGAATCAATATTGGTATTTATTGGTAGGGCAGTTTCAGCCGGTTTGGAATTACAACTACCAATCAAACTGGCAAGTCCTATAACAAATGCTGGTTTCATGATCATGTTTTAACTAGAAAAATCAGGGTGCAGGCTCAAAGGTGCTGATAAATACTTCCTTATCTGTTAGTCCGAATATGGTGAGATCGATCAGTTGTTCCAATACCAGGCGCTCATTGGAAAGAGAACGAACAGTATAGGTTTCAGTGGTACGATTGCTTGGATCAAAGAGCGATGAATAAACCTGCGTAAATGTTTTTTCATCCTCACTTAATTCCCATCTTTCAAATACATTAAACCCATCGAAGGTGCAGGCTTCTGCTCCGAAATTTACGGTGTAGGTACTGTCGGATCTCCAGATGAAAATATTATCCTTTTCACAGTCTTTCATATCCTCAACAGCGGGACTAATAGATGTCCACATCCTGCTTTTCAATACCCAACGGCGACTGTAAATAGTCTGTTGTCCGGATGTGGTGGTATATACCGTCAGGTCTTTTTCTGCAGCTAAACCCTTGCTGTCTTCAAAACGAAAATTGACACCCACTAACTGGTCAACTTCATCGTCCTGCAGCTGATAGGAAAAATGATACTCATAGTTGTCCTCACCCACACTAACCGGTTGCGCGGTAATGGTGCCGGTTCCGCCAAAACTATTGTCTTTTTGCAGATTAACTGTTTTGTACATCGTAACGGTACCTGCTCCATTCGGTGCATAAATCGATAACGTTGCCTCAACAGTTCTTCCGGATTTTCCGGTTACATTATCCGGACTCAATGTTAATACAGGCTGATTAGGATTGCCCTTATCTTTTTCACAACTTGATACTGTGAAGATGCCAAGCAGGCAAATTGCAAGGATGAAAGAATATGACCGCATAATCGTTTATTTAAAAAATTGTAATTCAGTTTAGTTTTTAGGTTTCCAGAGGTCCTGAATTTCTTCAAGCGTTTTTCCTTTTGTTTCCGGTACCATCCGCCATATGAACAGAAAGGCAAGGATGGACATAATCATATAGATCCAGAAGGTATACGCACTGCCAATTGACTCAAGTAACATTGGGAACGTCTGTGATACGATGTATACAGAAAGCCAGAGAAAAAATATAGCTACTCCCATTGCCCTTCCCCGAATGGAGTTGGGGAAAATTTCAGCCACTACCACAAATGTTAATGGCCCCAGAGAAATGGCGAAAAAGGAGATATAAAGCAGTATTCCGCCCAACACCCAATATCCGGCAGTCGCCTGCTGGTAAAAGGCTGCTCCAACAAAAGCCAGACAGACTGCCATGCCGGCTGATCCGATGAGGAGTAGTTTTTTTCTTCCCAGGCGGTCCACATACCGGATTGCTACCAGTGTCATCAATACATTGATACCACCCACCCAAATGGTTTGCATCAAGGCAGATGAACTACCATCACCTGTTGCCTTAAAAATTTCGGGGGCATAGTACATGATTACATTAATCCCGGTTATCTGGCTGAAGATGGATAAGAATATTCCGATAATCAACGCGGTTCTCAAACCCGGACGCAGCAATTCAGAAAAAGTTCCCTGTTTTTCGGAAAGGGAAGATTTGATGGCTTTCACTTCTTCCGTAGCACCGGCTTTACCATTTACTTTTTCCAGAATATCCGTTGCTCTGTCCCACTGATTTTGGGCAGCCAGCCAACGCGGACTTTCAGGAGCACGCAACAGCAGCAGTATAAAAACAATGGAAGGAAGCAGGCCGGAACCAAACATCCAGCGCCATCCGGTATCCACATTCCATTGATGATCGTGCATTCCTGCAATGGCTGCATTTACAAAATAAATCAACAGAATGCCGATTACGATACCCAATTGATAGATGGAAATCAGTCTGCCTCTGATGGAAGCAGGTGCAATTTCTGAAATGTACATGGGCGATAAGATGGACGCGATACCGATACCAATACCGCCGATCATTCTGAAGAAGATAAACATATTCAGACTTAACGGTATCATAATACCAACAGAAGAGATGGCAAATGCCCAGGCTGATATCATGAGCACTTTTCGTCTTCCCAGTTTATCACTAAGGCCACCGGCGATCATCGCACCAATCATACAACCGATAAGCGCACAGGAGGCTGCCCATCCGGTCATAGCTGCGCTGAGCTGGTACTTTTCTTCAATATAACCAATTGCACCTGCTACAACTGCCGTATCATATCCAAACAGCAGACCGCCAATGGCAGCAACCATCGTACATTGATAAATAAATCTGAGTTGTGCTTGCATAGGTTAATTAATTCTGTAATCAATCAGGTTTTCTTCCCGAACAAAAGCCTTTAATGTTGCACAGGTACTGCCTTCTGCAGAGCCGTACGGCCGAATGGTATACTCCCCAACCGAAGCAGGAACAATAAAGGTTTCCGCATAGTGAACGATGAAGGGCTCAAATGCGCCAGTCGGACTTTCAACAACTGCTTCCCTTCCTTCAATCAGGTTAATCACATTCACCACATTACCCGTATGATGGTTCACTTTTTTGGAGAACCAGTGCCGGCGTGTTTCAATAAAAGATCCTTCATGAAGACCTGTACGCTCTTCCTTCCAGCCATCGCCTTCATTAATTATTTCAAATTGATTGATGATATTGGCACGGGTCCATTCAGTTGTTCTATCCCACTGAATCGCGTTTTTACCATGCTCCAGTGAAATGGGACGTGGTTTACCATCGAGCCCCATTCTGCCCCAATCCCACAGCTTAAATGTGAAAATATAAGGCGTGGCACTGATTTCAAGCACCACACTATTGGCACCGGAACAATGAATGGTACCAGCCGGTATCAGGATATGATCGTGTTTCTGAATCGGCCATTTCTCCACATATTTATCGGCATCAAAAGAGCCGGATACTTCCTGCGCTGCTGCCAGATCCGTCAGCATTTCTGCAGGCTGGATATTTTCTTTCAACCCCAGGTAAACAAAAGAGTTTTCCTGCGCTTCCAGGAAATAATAACTTTCATCCTGCGTATACGGCATGCCAAATTTTTCGCGGATATATTCTTTCAGGGGGTGTACCTGCAGACTCAGGTTACCGCCTTCCATGGTATCAAGAAAATCAAAGCGGATAGGAAACTCAGCCCCAAATGCCTGTTCCACTTTAGGACCCAGTAAGGATGCTGTTTGGAAAAACACCAGGTTGATCGAAGGCGTTTCAAAAAGTATATGATCAAACCGAATCAGCAAACTGTTTTCTTCCGGCACACAATCAAAGCCCCAGGCGAAATTTTTTTCATCCCGCTTCAGATCACAAACTTCTTTCAGCCATTGACCGCCCCAGGGTCCAGGATCAAAAAACGGTACTACCCGAAACGGACGATTTACCACCTGTTCCAATGCCTGCAGGAGAGCCGCACCTGTAATCATTTTGGGTTGATCAGGGTGTGTGGTATCCAGCATATAATCACAGTTGCCAAGAAGCGTACGTTTTAACTTATCACAAACCCGCCAGTCTACAAAGAAGGCACGTTTGTATTGATAGGCAAAGGCATCCGTCTTATTATCCGTACCAAGATTGCTGATTTCATTTCTCCGGAACCGCAACTGAATTTCCCATCGCGGCATATCTGCATATACCAGTAAATCTGCATCCAGCGGAACAAGACTTGCTCCGGTTCCATAAATAATAGTAATTGGAGCGGCATTGGTTCTTGCAGTTTCAGCAAGTGATTCCAATGCCCGGGCATCATAAAAATCTGCCATTGTTAGTGGGCTCAAATACCCGAAAACCGGATCATCCGTAACAAAAGGATATACTTTTTTTTCAAGCTCTTCCGAAGGCAAGAGGGCAGTTGACACATCCACCAATACTGCTTCAGGAAAGATTAATTTCAACTGATCAATAACAGGGTCTATCAATACTCCATGATAACATTCCAGTTTCAGTACAAGCTGATTTTTAGAAAGGCTTTGTATTCTGCTGGTAAGTTCCTGGGCAATTTCATTCCATCCCATGGCTCCATTATAGCCATGTACTATTACTTCCGGAAACTTATCAAAATTCGAATTGTACAAGACGATTTATTTTAGTTAACTATAATTTTATCAATAACCTTCGTTCTGTCCCAGATTGGGATTCAGATCCACTTCCCGCTGAGGCAAGGGAAATAAATAATTTCTGCTGGCAGGCGTAACACCGGGCTTAGCCAATGGAACACGTTGCTCCAACTTTCCGGTACGTACCAGATCAAACCAGCGATGCCCTTCAAATACCAGTTCCATACTGCGTTCTTTCAGAATGGCATCCCTGAACTGCTCCTGACTTAACCCTGTATAATCAGGAATTGCATTTACATAATTGGTACCATCAAACCTTGCACGCTTGCGAACCTGATTGATATAATCATGTGCAGTCTGCGAATTCCCCAATTCATTCTGAGCTTCTGCATACATCAGCAATACATCTGCATAGCGGATTACGGGAAAATCATTGGAGGAGTTATTTCCCTGGGGCTCCATCTGGCGATCCCAGTATTTTTTGACATATGGACGAATGGTGAATGGTCCGTTTGCACCATTTATTTCGGTAATAAAGGTAACCGCTCTCCTGCGGTCATCCACGTCAAACTGATTGTACAGGTACTCCGTTGGGAACTGCCATCCCTGCGCATTCTGAATGCCTTCCGCACTTAAGGCAGCAGGTAACAGACGTACATTAAACTGTCCAACTTCCCAAAATACGATCGCACCTCCCGCATCACCGAAACCAACAGAGAATATTGCTTCTTTACCACCCCGGCTGCTCAATTTAAAAACGTCGGCAAAATCTTCCCATAATTCATATTGTTCTGAGTCAATTACTTTCTTAGCATAGATGGATGCCTGTTCCCAATTTTTACGGGTCAGGAATACTTTCGAAAGAATAGCATTGGCAGCACCTGAAGTAGCACGCCCACGACCACTACCCGGATCGTAACTTAGCGGAAGAACCCCAGCCGCATCACTCAGATCCTGTTCGATTTGTGCATAGATCGCGTCTACAGAAGCTTTTTCCGGCAATAGCGGATTGTTTTCTTCAATCAAGAGTGGCACCTGACCAAAGATGCGTACCAGATTAAAGTACATTAGACCGCGCAGAAATTTTGCCTCCCCAACCAGCCTGTTGCGGAGCGTGGTATTCATTTCAATTCCGGGAATTCTAGCAATAGCAATATTGGCGAGGGTAATCGTTTTATAATGCATGCCCCAGATTTCCTCCATGGAAGGATTCTGTGGCGTATGCGAAAAACTGGAGATCTGATCAAAGTTTGCCGCACCCAGCTGGTTGTTCAGCATTTCGTCAGAAGCCAATCCCATCGTTACCCAAAAAGTACTGTGATAAACGCCTGCAGTATTTCCACCGAAAGCAAAATTGTCTACCGAATTCAGGTATGCATAAATAGCATTTACAGCAGCAACCGCATCGGATTCGGTTTTATAAAAATTGGTAATGGTAACCTGATTTTTGGGATCCTCTTCCAGGAATTTTTTACAGGAAACAATACTCATCATAGAGATGCTTATCAGAAGCAGGGTGATGATTTGTATGCGAAATGATTTCATATTAAATAGCTTTAATCGTTTAGAAAGAAGCGCTCAGTCCGATCTGGTACACTTTTGCCTGTGGATAACCACCCAGATCAAGTCCCAGTAGCGTGGTACTTTGTCCAAATGTGTTGGCTTCCGGATCATATCCTGAGTAATTGGTAAAGGTTAACAGGTTGGTACCACTGATGTATAACCGAAGATTAGTCATGCCGATTTTCGAAATCATACCGGAGGCCAGGTTGTAAGAAAGCGTCACATTGCGAAGCCTTATGTAAGATGCATCTTCCACGATAGCAGAGGAAACAACTCCCACATCCAGACTTCCGGCTGATAAGGCGCGGGGATATTTGTTACCCGGATTTTCAGGAGTCCAGCGGTTTAATCCGGCATCGGCCAAAACATTCTGCTGACCATTGAAATTTAGCAGGTCGAGGTTGTTGAAATTGGCCATCTTATTTCCTTCTGAACCCTGGAAGAAAAAGGAAAGCTCGAAATTTTTATACGAAAGATTATTGCCTAATCCCCAGGTAAATTTCGGTTGTGCAGAACCAAGAATGGTACGGTCATTCGCATCAATTTTTCCGTCTTTGTTCTGATCAACATATCTGCGATCTCCTGCGCGGGCACGGGATGCCGGATTCGGTGCGCCTGCTTCCTGTCCAACTAAAACCGGACTGGAGGCAGCTTCGGCATCGGACTGAAAAATACCATCAAACTGATAACCATAGAAGGTTCCGATACTTACACCTTCACGTAACAGGATGGCATTCTGTAAAATCACATCCGTTTCACTATTCAGGTTGACAATTTTATTGCGGTTCAGTGAGAAATTAAGAGCGGTAGTCCATTGCAGTTTTCCTTTCGTATTGATGGTGCGCAGATCCAGATCTACCCCCCAGTTATCGATATTGCCTATGTTCAACAGTGTGGTGGCAAAACCGGATGACAATGGAATGGGGCTGGACAATAAAAGATCATTGGTTCTTTTCTTGTAATAATCAGCAGTGAGCGTAATCCGGTTATTGAAAAGAGAAAGATCCATACCAAGGTCCAGTTGCCTGGTTGTTTCCCATTTCAGATTACGATTCACAAAACTCAATGGTTCGCGACCGGTAAAAACCTCGTAACTGTTACCTGCATTAAATACGCCTTCTCCGAATGGACCCACCAGCGCCAGCGACTGATACGGAGGAATTGCCTGGTTTCCAATGATACCATAACTAACGCGGAATTTCATATCACTGATGGCATCCACATTTTCCATGAATTTTTCATTGGACACACGCCAGGCAAATGCACCGGATGGAAAGAAGCCGTATTTATTTCCTTCCGCAAATTTGGAAGAACCATCTACCCGGCCGGTCAACGTAAACAGGTATTTATCATCCAGTGTATAATTCACCCGACCCAGGTAAGATACCATGCTCCATTCTGATTCACTATTGGCTGGCTTCTGCGGATTTAATGCAGCTCCTATATTATGATATCCGGTTCTGTTATCCGGAAAATCAAAGGCATATACAAAGAGCTGTTCATTTTTAAATTGCTGCATGGTGTAACCCACAACAGCATTCAGGTTATGTCTGCTACCAAAATAATTATTGTAAGAAAGTGTGTTTTCATTCAGCCAGGTATTTCCGATCGACTTACCAAGGGATGCTTCTCCATTGCTTGCTTCAGTACGCTTCAGGAAATTAGGGCCAAAACTATTTTCACTGTTGGTATAGGCATCCAGGCCAAAGCTCGTTTTGAATGTCAGGTGTTTATTGAAAGCATATTGCGCATAGGCATTACCGAGGAATCGGGAAAGGGTTGTGGTAGAAGTATACTCTTTTGCTTCTGCAATTGGGTTGCCCAGGATTTTACCACGGTCATTCTCAAATGTATACCCACCGTCCCGCGTTGAATCGTAAACCTGCAATACCGGATTAAACAACAGTGCTGAAGTAACTACTCCCGGTACAATCTGTCCGCCATTGGTAAGTACTCCTGTACTGGATATTCTGGAATAGGTGATGGCAGTTCCAACAGTTAGTTTATCATTGACTTTCTGTTCAAGGTTGGTGCGGAAAGAATAGCGTTTAAAATCAGAGCTCTCAATGATTCCTTTCTGGTCGAACATGGATCCGGAAACAGTGTATTTGGTTTTATCGTTTCCTCCGGCAAAAGAAAGCTGATAATTACCCATTGGGGCATTCCTGAAAAGCTCCTCCTGCCAGTCGGTGCCCTTTCCAAGGTTTGGAGGATTCACGTACACCGGAATCTGATTGGCATTCAATCTTCCTTCATTTACAAAATCGGCGTACTGGGCAGCGTTCAGTAATTTCAGTTTGTTGGTAACCTGCTGCCAGCCGCGATAGGTTTCAAGTGTCAGGACTCCTTTACCGGAACGTCCTCTTTTAGTTGTGATAAGTACCACACCATTGGCACCACGTGCGCCGTACATCGCAGTAGCGGAGGCGTCTTTTAATATCTCGATGGATTCGATATCACTTGGGTTTATGGAAGAAAGTGGCGAGATACGCGGACCTCTGGTTCCACCCACACTCAGGTCTGCACCATCACTGTTTACCAGCATCCCGTCAATCACATAGAGAGGTTCGTTACCGGCATTGATGGAGCTGGTACCCCGAATACGGATGGAGGTTTCCGCACCCGGTTTACCGGAGATTTGCGTAACCTGAACACCGGCTGCACGGCCCTGTAATTGCTGATCCAGACTGGTTGCCGGAATTGCTTTCAGCTCATCTGCCCGAACCGAAACAACGGAACCGGTCAGATCGCTTTTTTTGGCGGTACCATAACCGATTACTACCACATTACTTAGTTCACCCGGATTTTCTGTAAGCCTGATTTCCATCGGCCCGGCTTCAACCGGAACTTCCCTGGTGATATAGCCTACAAATGATATAACAAGGATATTTTTTCCAGGTACAATAGGAACTGAAAATTTACCCTCCGCATTGGTAGTAACCGTATTAGCATCGTCCTTCAGTCCTACAGTTGCTCCCTGCAAGGGCATACCGGAGACTGTTCGAATAGTGCCCGATATGGATCTTCCCGCATCCTGGGCAATAGCAGCGGAAACTAGTAGAAGCAAGGCCATACCAAGAGCGGTCAGCCGTGAGATAAGTGCAATCTTTCTCATTTAGCAAGCATTAATCGTTATTAATCGTTGTTCGTTATGTTCGTATGTCTGTACATATTGACCGACAAAATCTGGCAGTAATTTTTCCGCCATCAATTATCGGGCAATATCTATCGTATAAGTGAACCGGTCAGCCCGGTAATAGCCAAGATTGTATTCAAAGGGCCGGTCGCCGGGATCACAAACCACCCGTTTCCTGAACAGTATGGGATCACCCGGTTTTACATTCAGCAGCTTGCTGATTTTTGTATCAGCCAGTATGGCGCTGATTCCTTCCCTCGATAAAGCCGCCACTATATGGTGTTTTTTCTCCAGGGTTTCATACAGGGGTTTGGAAAAGTCATCGTCTGCCGTGAGCCCTGTCCGCGGATGGAAATAGGAAACGAAATGCACCACCGGACCGGATTCAGGACCTTTAACGCGTTCCATTTTCAGGACTTTAATCCCTTCCCCTATATTAAACAATTGCTGGATTTCCTTATCCGGCAATACCATACTGACTTTTATGCTATAATTCTTGAAAACCATGCCCTTTTCATCCATTTCATGGGTGAAACTGGTCCATTTATTCAGGTGAGTGCTGATATTATTTTTGGCAACCTTGGTCCCGACTCCTTTTTTGCGGATCAAAAGCCGTTCATATACCAATTTGTTGGTTGCCTGCCGAACGGTGCTACGGGAAATCCCCAATCGTTTGGCAATATGGATCTCATTGGGTAACAACTTTCCATTCTGGTACTCAGGCTGATCAATCAGCTTACGTAGCATTTCTTCTACCTGAACATGCAGGGGCAAAGAACTGGTATGGTCAATCGCAAAATCCATTTAGATGTCTATATGTTCGTACATACCAAATGTAATAAACTTACAATTCCATCCAAATTTTATTTTTCTGAGCGCCTTACTGAGTTTGGGTGGATACTAATGCTGCGGCCTCAGCATCCTCATATTTCTTTATCAAACTAACCAGTTCTTTTTTCATCTGTCTGGAAAGTTTCTCATAGCCTGGCTGTCCATACAGGTTATTCATTTCCGAACTGTCGGTTTGCATGTCGTACAACTCCCAGCCCTCCACGCGTTTGTAAAACCGGATCAGTTTATACCTGCCATTGCTGATCCCAAAATGCGGAGATACCGAATGCTCACCATTTTCATAATAATGATAATAGAGGTTTTTACGGCCTATATAATTCGATTCTTTAAGCAAAGGAAGCAGGGTTTGTCCCTGGAGTTTCACAGCAGGCTTTACCCCTGCCAGATCCAGCATGGTCGGCGCCAGATCCAGATTCATTACCAGGCTGCTATCCACCCGCCCTGGCTGAATCATTTTCGGAAAGCGCATAACCATCGGGGTACGGAAGGATTCTTCATACATGAAACGCTTATCGAACCAGCCATGCTCTCCCATATAAAATCCCTGGTCTGATAAATACACCACCAGGGTATTTTCAGTAAGCTTGTGGCGGTCCAGGTAATCCAGCGCCCTGCCAATATTTCTATCTAAGGAAGCCGCAGTTGCCAGGTAATCCCGCATATAACGCTGGTACTTCCATTCCACGAGTTCTTTTCCAGCTAATCCACGACTATCAAGGTCTTGTTTGATGGCGCCATAATAGGCATCAAATGCTGCCCGCTGTTCAGGTGTCATGCGCCGAATATTGCCATCCTTATCTGCAGCCTCCTTTGAAGGAAACATTTTCAGATCATAGCCCATGATCATAGTCTTGTCCACCGTCATATCCTGAACTGCTGCTGCTCTCCGACCCTGGTAAGCATCATAAAAATTAACAGGTAATGGAAAATTCACTGTATCAAACCGACCCATGTCCTGAATATCCGGCATCCAGGTGCGATGCGTTGCTTTATGGCCGATCACCAGGCAGAAAGGTTTACTGGTATCTCTGCCATCCAGCCAGTTTTCGGCAATATCTTCAATGATCGTGGTGGCATAACCGTTAATTCTTTCCCGGCTGTTATCCATCTTAATAAAATCAGGGTTGAAGTAGGATCCTTGTCCGGGTAACACCTTCCAATAGCTGAATCCCTGCGGGGCACTTTCCAAATGCCATTTGCCAATCCACGCAGTCTGATAGCCTGATTTCGTCAGGTCTTTTATAAACGTATGTTGTGAGCTGTCGAACCGCCCGCTTACATTGTCCTTGAACCCATTTTTGTGGCTGTACCGGCCAGTTAATAAAACAGCTCGACTTGGTCCGCATATAGAATTGGTTACATAGGCCCTATTAAAAAGCATGCCTTCTTTTGCGATTCGATCGATAGCAGGTGTTTGCGTCAGCTTACTACCATAGGCGCTGATGGTTTGAAAGGCATGATCATCTGAAATGATAATCAGGATATTCGGACGCTTCTGTTGCGCAACTGAAAATCCAGCAGCCAGGATTGCCAATCCTGTTAAAATTTGCTTTACCATATGGCATTCTCTTTGCTTAAAAGTAATACAAACAGGCAAACAGGCGTATCTTCAACCGATTGTGCGATTAATATTGAAAAAATTTCCAGTACATCATGACACGATTCATTGTTGTTCTCGCGGTACATTTTCTGTCACTTTTCAGTTTTGCACAGGAATCGAAAGCTGATAAGCTTTCCTGGAGCGCTGTACAAAAATTACAACTATCTGATTTCAGCATAAAAACAGCCGCACCCAACGAACCTTCTTCTCATGCAGAATTTTCCATCACGTATAAAGCAGGAGGCCGGGAATTACTTTCTTCCAATCTGAACAAACGTGTGCTGAATGAATTCATTCGTACCGGATCCTGGATCGATACTACCCAGGATGTTCAACAGGCGGTACGATATCAGCAGGCTTCTTTTGATCTCTGTGAAGTGTATGTGCGCCAATTCAGAAAAGCCTTGTACGATAATAAACCCAAAATCAAACGACTCTCTTTTGTAGATGAACTGAATGAAACCTATACCACAGCTTATTCGAAACGCAGGTTGGAATACGACCTGGAAACCAAAGCAGGTACGGATCTGGCAGCACAGGAAAAATGGGAAGCTGTTATCAAAAAGGAACTCGATCAATTGAAAGAACACGCTGTTGAAAAGTAACTGATATGTTTGCTGCTTTATTTAATTATTGTGCGCAATTAGTGTCTTTCACGAGGGAAGAGAAGCAAATAATTGAAAGTTATTTTAGTGTCCGGCAGCTACCTAAAAAGTTCACACTCATCAAAACTGGTAAAATTGCCAGAGAACTTTATTTCATTAATAAAGGACTGCTTCGGCTGTATTATACCAAAGAAACGGAAGATATCACCGCTTTTATTTTTCGGGAACACCTCTTTGCCAGCTCCTATGACAGTTTTCTCCGGCAGACACCCAGTATACAAGGCCTGGATACGCTGGAAGATTCCGAATTGCTGGTAATCACTTTTGATGATCTCAATACGCTTTATAAAAAAGTGCCCCGTATGGAAACCCTGGCAAGGAAAATTGCAGAACAACGCTTTATCAATGCCCAACTGATTTTGTCCTCCTACATTCTCGAGAGTCCGGAAGAACGGTGGAAAAAATTTGAAGCAACCAATGGAGATCTCCTGCTGCGCGTATCGCATCATATGATTGCTTCCTTTCTTGGTATTACCCCTGTTTCGCTTAGTCGCATCCGGAAGCGACTTAAAACTGAATCCGGTAGTTGAAATTCGGCCAGAAGCCCAATTGATTTTGGGTGCGGATTTTTTCCGACCTGCTATCATACCATTTATTGAATACATTTTTTCTATTCGTAACATTCTGAAAATCCACAAAGAACTCCTGCATGAATTTCTTGTTGTTCATGCGATAACTTAGTTTAATGTCCAGCCGGAAATATGCTTTTGTTTTTAGTTCAAAAGCACGCGTTTCATCATAAATTACGGATCCGGCCTCGCGTGATGATTCAACATCAATAGGAGTATATCTCTTTCCGCCTGCAAAAACGCTCTTAAAATCCACAGCAATAGTATGCATGTCATTCAACCGCCACTCCTTTCCCCCCAACAGATTTAACAGGTATTGGCTATTAAAGACGGTATTGTACTTCACCTCATCACTGCCTTTGTATTTCGAATCATACAACGATAAAGTTCCCAATGCATAATACCCGTTTGAGAATGGCTTCTCAGCCGTAAATTCGAGACCATAATTTAATCCGCTGCCCCTGTTAACCAAACTGTCTTCCAGTCCGGCTCCATATCCGGCACCAATATTCAACGCCGACCAATTAGAGGCATGCCTTTCCACCGGCACATTTTGTAATAATTGGCCATAGGCCTCCGCTTTATATTTCCATTGATTGATGGATTGCTCCCACCCCGCCACTAAATGGTGACTTTTAGTAAATCCCAACTCCCGGTTGGTTTGTATATACATGCCGTTTTCCAGGGTTTCATGGAAATACGTCATAAGCGATTGGATCTGACTGTGCCCACCATATGCCAGTGAAATAGCAGAATTGGCACCCGTAACATATCTCAAACCGAGCCTTGGGTCTATCGAGCTGGTTTTATTTAACGCAAGGTACTGACCATAAATACCACTGTTTAACGTGAATCGTTTGTTGAACCGATGCTGCCATTGCAGGTAAGCCCTTGCCAACAGCGTTTTATTTCTTTCCTGCAAAAATGGAATAAAGCCGTGTTGCCAGTGCCTGATGCTGTCACGATACCTGTAATGAAGCTGATCTGCCGTTATACCGGCCATCAGCCGATCAGCTGCTGAGAATTTCTTATTGATTACCAGGCTTGCCACATAACGCCACTCCCTTCCATCTTCCCGATAATTTTTATGGGGAAGGCGGGCTTCATCCAGAGAGTCCTGTCTCGTAATTACCTGACTCCCCGTAGCAGCCAACGTAAATACAGAGGAGGTACTGCTATTGAAAAAATAAGAATGCTTCAGTCCAACGACGCCCATTTTTGATCCATTGTATAAATTGCTATAAGGATCATTGTAGAAATTACTGGTATCCTTTAATTCCCCTTTGAAATCGATATTACTTGAACCTCCCATTCCGAACAAACTGAAGAGGCCGGCTTTTTTAGTTGGCATCTCAATCTTCAGACTGATATCCTGATATGCAGGTACGGCAGCTCCGGTACCAACATCTACACCTAATGCACTTATTAAACCGGGTATACTGTAGCGGTAATATAGCAGGTAGGAAGCCTTGCTGTTTTTATTGAACGGACCTTCTGCTCCAAGTTCCAGTCCGTTGAAACCAACCTGCGCGGTGAACTCCCTTTTTGCACTGTTACCCTTCCTGAGCGACAAATCAAATGCTCCCGCAGTAGCATTTCCAAATTGTGCAGGGAATGCCCCGGTATAAAAAGCAGATTGACCTATAACATTGTTATTGAGCATACCTACTGGTCCGCCCGTAGCACCCAGACTCCCGAAATGATTGGGATTGGGAATGTCAATCCCCTCCAGCCGCCACAACAAACCGAGTGGTGAGTTACCCCGAATAATGATATCATTCCTGCCATCATTCACACTGTTTACACCGGCAAAATTGGATGCCATCCGTGCTATATCATTTCTACTTCCTGCAAACCGGCGGGTATCCCCGGCATTAAATTCAGTTGCACTTAGCGTAGCCATCTGTCGTGTTGAAAATTTTTCCTTTTTTGCCAGCACCATTACGCTATCCTGTAACACACCCAGACTTTCCAATAATTCAATGGTAATTACGGTTTCCTTTCCAGCCTCCATAATTATATTCCTCAAAAAGACGGATTCATAACCAAGATGTGTAACCGACAATTCAACTCGTCCAAATGGTACTTGTGAAATAACAAACTCGCCGTTATTATTGCTAATAGCTGCACGATGTGTACCTGAAACTGAAACCGTTACACCAGCAATTCCATTTTTTGATTGCTGATCTATTACCCTTCCTCTAAGGGTCTGTACCTGATTCTGAGCACTGGCTGCAGTTGCGACCAGGAGCATCATGATAAATAGAAAACCGGATTTACCATTCCGGAAACCCTTAAGTGATTGAATTTTCATGGCGCAATATTACCTGTAGATTATGGCCTGGATCTGTTAAAGCAGGTTGAACTGCATTATTTGCGGATGAACTGCATTGTTATTCTGCCAATGACATATTTCTTTACAATAGTTAATGGATTTCATCAGGATGCATGAATAGTTTTGCAATATCAAATTACCAGTTATGAACAAGGAAATCAAAACCGAAATTATTATCAATGCCAGCAGGGAAAGGATCTGGAAAGTATTGACCGACTTTGAAGCGTATCCGCAATGGAATCCATTTGTTGTCAGAATTGAAGGCAAGCCTATTATAGGAACCCGTTTGAAAAATACCCTGCAAAATGGCGAAAAACAATTTCAGTTCAAACCAATTGTAACTTCCGTTGAGCCTGGAAAATCTTTTGCCTGGCTGGGATCACTCTTTATAAAGGGCTTATTTGACGGCCATCATTCCTTTGAATTGGAAGATCTTGGAAACAGCCAGGTTAAATTCATTCATTCGGAACAGTTCAGTGGAATACTTAGTGGATTTATTCTGAAAAAAATTGGGGCAGATACAAAATTGAATTTTATTAAATTCAATGAAGCAATAAAGAAAAGAGCGGAAGCTTAACTGACTTCCCTTTTCATTTTCGTGCTTCCATCAGCCGGTTCAACGCAGCGATCACTGTCTGCGGTTTTTCATTCTGAATAAAATGACCACTTTCCACCAGCTCAAAGCGACTGTTTTTATTTTTTCCAGACCAGCTGCGAAGTTCATTGATCCAGATTTTCTTCAATGGCACTTCGGCCTCAGACCATTCTTTAAAACTTCCGGCAGCCAGCACTTCTATCTTTCCTTTATACTGCTGATCTGAAATGGAAGCCTGCATCATGGTGGGCGACATCGCATCGAACTCATCTTGCGCTGCCTGGTTGTTGGCAAATCGGGTGGTAAAAATTCCGGTGTAGATATCCGGATATTCTTTTGCCATCCGGTCATAACTTTCTTTTGTTGCCGGATCCACCAATAACAATCCTTTTGTTTCAGTTGGATACTTCCCTGCAAATGTCCTGGCAAATGCACCGCCCCAACTCCAGCCACCAATGATATATGGTCCTTTTATACCGGCCTTCTTAAGTGCTTCATATAATTCTGCGGCAACCCGGTCGGCTGTTCTTGGCTGTGAACAGGGAACTGACTGCCTGTAACCCGGACGGTCATACGTAATTACAACGGCTTTTTTTGCCAGCTCCGGAACAATCATACTCCAACTGGTATGGTCACTGTTACCTCCGGCTTCCAACACAATAACCGGACCTTTGGTGCCAGATTTATACAAGACCATCTCATGCCCATCCACGAGTACACGAATCGTATCTGGCCGGTTCGAAAAAGCAGCAATTCGGACCGAGGTTCGTCTGTAGCGACTCGAATCCAATTGTACAGACTTCTGATAATTCGCTACCGCCTGGTCATATTTTCCAGCGTTCGCCAATGCTTCTCCATAACTGTCATACACATTCGAAGAGTTGGGAAATAATTTCGTATTCAACTCAAATAGTTTCAATGCCCCTGGTAAATCCTGTTGTTCATTCATGCGCTCATACCCCCATCTATTGATCGATCGTTCTGTACCTGCCAGCGCATATTGTTTTTTTTCTGCTTCAGAAATGGCCGCAAAATAATCCGCCGCTTCAGCTATGGAACTGCTCTCTATCTTTTTGCGAATTGCATGCGCCAATGTTGTTTTTTTTGGCTCCAAAGGAAGCCCATATACGGTCGCGATTATATCCCTAAACAACAATGCAGTATTATTGGAAGCATTGTCCAGTACTGTAATAAAAATTCTCTCTTCCGGAAACCTGGCTAGCTCTGTCATAAATCCATTTATTCCACCATTGTGCCAGATCATGCTAATCATCCTGGTACTATCCTGTGTTGGAATTTTTTCATTAAACCATCCATACCCTGCTTTCATATTGGGTTCCATCTCCAGGTAGCCATCAAACATTTTTCTCTTCAGAGAATCAGCCAATAGCCTGTTCCCATACAATGCCTGGTTCCAGATCATCAGATCCTCCACGCTTGAATACATAGAACCTGCTGCATACGGCAGTCCCATATTCAGGTAAGACGCATGTTGATACCCGGATAACTTATTTTCATAACCAGCAGCCCTTCCTGGTATGATGTATTCATGCATATCATACCCCGTTTGCTTCATGCCAAGTGGCTCCAGAATTCTTTCCTTCAATAACTGCTCATAAGTTTTTCCAGTCATTTTTTCAAGAATAGCACCCAGAATAAAATAACCTGAATTGCTATAGGAGAATTCAGCACCGGGCGTAAATTCAAGATCACCACTGCAATAGATACGAACAAAATCTGCTACACTATAGGGCTTGACAGCGTTGGGAAAAAAAGATTCATTATCGGTATAATTGGGAATACCGGAACTATGGGTTAACAAATGATGGATGCTTACCTGGCTGCCTGTTTCTTTTCTGTAATTGGTAAGATAATCGGTGATTTTTCCATTCAGACTTAGCCTTCCCTCCTGTACCAATTGAAGAATCAGCATTGCTGTAAATTGTTTGGTCACCGACCCTAACCGAAACCTGGTTTGCGTAGTGTTGGGTAGCTGCCATTCCTGATTTGCCATCCCGACTGCACCCTTATACACAATGTTATTTCCATTCGCTACCAGTACTGCCCCGCTGAATAGCCCGTTATCATTGTAATACTTCACCAGATTGGCAATACTATCTGATACCGATTGAGTTTTTGCTGTCAATACACTAACTGTAAAGCACAGCAGGAGCAGGTTTTGTTTCATAATACTCATAAGTTAGCCAAAAACCATGAGTATTATAATTATATATCATATTTTAATCACAGGTTGCCCTTACCTTCGGGAATATGTCAGCTATTTTACCAGGCGGATTTGGAAATTTCAGTCACTCAGAAATGGACCTGCTGCAATCCGTTTTATTGTCAAAAGAAATTACAAAGGGAGCCAGTTTGCTGAAACCCGGACAAATCTGCCAGTCGCTCTATTTTATCAACTCAGGTTGTTTCATTCAGTTTAAAGAAAAAGATGAAATCGATCAGCAAATCATTGACCTACATGTGGAGCAGGAATGGATGCTCAACCAGCAAAGTTTTGTAAAACAGCAACCTTCCGAAACCCATATTCAGGCTTTTGTTGACAGTAGCGTACATGAACTTACCATTACTGCCTTGCATGATCTGATCAGACTGTCGCCGGTTTTCTTTCAACTGGCAAGCCTAATCGATCCAACACCATCCCGAATAAAACTTTTTGATGATCAGTTGAGTCCGGCTGAAAAATACCAGTTTATACTGGAACATCGGCCTGCCTTATTACAGGCATTCCCGTTAAAAGTTATAGCCTCTTATCTGAAGATGACACCGGAGACCCTGAGTCGGGTTCGCGAGAAATTATCCAAAGCCTGAACCTTCTTGATTTGAATCAAGTGACTACCTGAAGCTGTCTCGTTAGTTTTAATTTCACTTGTATTGTAAACCCCATTCAATAGAAAATATGACCGACAACATCCTCAGCATTCGCCCCTTCCTGGGCGCCAAAGATTTTGAACGTTCCCGAGAATTTTACCGGGATCTTGGTTTTGAAGAAATGGAGCTGGAAAAAAATCTCTGTGTGTATAAACTGGGCAACCTCTCCTTTTATCTGCAGAATGCATATGTAAAAGACTGGATAGATAATACCATGGTGTTTATGGAAGTGGCAGATGTGGAATCCTTCTATCAGGAACTCAGCCAGCTAAACCTGTCTTCCAAATATCCGGAAGTTCGGCTGGTACCCATCCGCTACAACCACTGGGGAGATGAATGTTTTCTCCACGACCCCTCCGGTATTTTATGGCATTTCGGAACCTTCAAGACTACTTCTTAAACAAAGAGTCTGCAATGCGCAAACTTTCCAAAATAGCATTCTTCACTTTCTCTACTTTTTCCTGTTCGGTTTTGAGATAGGTGAGCCGAACTTCCTGGTTATCGCGGGCCGAATCAACATTGAACTCTTCCATCCAGGTATTCATGCCGTATTCTGCATAGTTTAAATCCTCCTGTAAGTCCATCAGGGCCTGTTGCAGGGCCTCCTTATTGGCGCCGGATGTTTTGTTCAAACTATCCAATGCTGCCTGGGCCTGTTTCTGGGCTTCTTTGATCTTACCCATTTTCGCCATACCCACATCATGTCCCTCCATTACCAGTTTGAACAGGCTATCCTCAGGGGTTTTAGCCACATCCGAAAAGCCATCGGTACGATGTCCTGCATGCTCATCCGCATTATTACAGGCAGTTAACAACAAAATACCGGCGGCCAAAAGGAGGGATGCTTTCATAATTTGTGGTTTTCAATAGTGCAAATATGCAAGGTTTTAGCATTTCATCCCACCCTAATCCTTGCATTATGAACTATTTTGCAATTTCAAACGCTTGCTATGAATAAATTGGAAAACTTTGTTACCGGTCGATGGGTCACTGGCGATGGAGAGGGCCAGGCCCTGTTTAATGCGGTTACCGGTGAAACACTAGCCCATGCCAGTTCAAAAGGGCTCGACTTCAAAGCCATGACAGATTATGCCCGCACGGTCGGGAATCCTGCCCTTCGCAAAATGACTTTTCACGAAAGAGGACGCATGCTTCGCGCGCTGGCCCTGCACCTTCAGAAAGAACTACCCCGCTTTTATGAAATCTCTTACCAGACCGGCGCCACCAGGGCCGATAGCTGGATTGATATTGAAGGCGGGATTGGCAACCTATTTTCCTATGCTTCCCTGCGAAGAAAATTCCCCAACCAGCCTTATACCATGGATGGTGAAAGCCATAACCTGAGCAAGGCCTCCACTTTTATGGGCACCCACCTCCTGGTTCCGAAAGAAGGAGTGGCCATCCATATTAACGCATTCAATTTCCCGGTTTGGGGCATGCTCGAAAAAGTAGCTGTTAACTGGCTGGCCGGTATGCCTGCAATTGTAAAACCCGCCACTGTTACCTGTTTTCTGACAGAAGCAGTAGTGCGCTCTATTGTTGATTCCGGTATCCTGCCCCCCGGTGCCCTCCAACTGATCTGTGGTTCCGCCGGCGATCTGCTGGATCATGTGCAAAGCCAGGATGTGATCACGTTTACCGGATCTGCCTCCACCGGGTTGAAACTCAAATCGCACCCGGTTATCCTGCGCGAATCAGTGCCTTTCAATATGGAAGCCGATTCCCTGAACTGTATCATCCTGGGTGAAGATGTGGAACCCGGATCACCTGATTGGGATGTCTTTATTAAAGAGGTGCGCAAGGAAATGACAGTGAAAGCCGGACAAAAATGTACTGCCATCCGTCGTGTTTTTGTACCTGAGAATAAGATGGAAGCAGTCTGGAAGGCAGTTGCTAACGCTCTCGAACAAACGACAATCGGCAATCCGAAAAATGAAAAAGTAAGGATGGGGGCGCTGGCCGGACAAACACAAAAATCTGAAGTGCTGGAACAGGTGAGCAAACTGCTGGCAGGTTCTCAGCTTGTTTATGGTTCTCTTGACAGTGTGCAGGTGATTGATGCAGATCCTGCCAAAGGAGCTTTTATCAGTCCGCTTTTATTGGTGAATGATAAACCCTTCCAACAGTCAGCCTCACACGAAGTGGAAGCATTCGGTCCGGTTAGCACCATCATGCCGTATAAATCTGCTGATGAAGCCATTGCGTTATCAAGATTGGGTAAAGGATCGCTGGTAAGTTCTATTGTAACAAGTGATACTGCCCTGGCCCGCGATTATGTATTGGGTGCTGGTCCCTGGCATGGCCGCATCCTGGTATTGAACCAGGCTTGCGCGAAGGAGTCAACCGGACATGGGTCACCCCTGCCCTTATTGGTGCATGGTGGTCCGGGTCGTGCAGGGGGAGGAGAAGAAATGGGCGGAATCAGAGGAGTGAAGCATTATATGCAGCGCCTGGCCATCCAGGGTAGCCCAGAAATGATTACCGCCATCACGCAGGTGTATCAACCGGGGGCCAGTGGCCGTGAAGACCGGATCCATCCTTTCCGGAAATACTTTGAGGAACTGCAGGTAGGGGATCAGTTGCTTACAGGAAAACGCACCATTACTGAGACAGATATCGTAAATTTTGCTAACTTAAGTTGGGATCATTTCTACGCCCATACCGATCACACTTCCCTTGAAGGAACTTTGTTTGAAAAACCGGTAGCCCATGGATACCTGATACTGAGTGCCGCAGCCGGACTCTTTGTAGACAGCAGTGCCAAAGGTCCCGTACTCCTGAATTATGGAATCGAGGAATTGCGCTTTGTGAAACCTGTATATGCCGGTTCAACCATCCAGGTGCGCTTTACCTGCAAGGAAAAAATCGACCAGGAGAAAAAACTGGATACCGATTTGCCAAAAGGAATCGTTAAATGGTTGGTGGAAGTGATGGACGAGACTGGTGAGCAGGTTGCGATCGCTACCATTTTAACAATGGTACAGAAGCAAAAGGATGAACCAAGTAAATAAGCAAGCGTTTTAAACATAGTAAAATAGAAACCTATGATCCATGAAGTTCAGGGCGGCCATGTACAAGCGGAAATACATAAAGGCATCGCTACCATCGAGTTTTTTCACCCCCAGGGAAATTCCCTGCCGGGTAAATTATTGAATGAATTGGCAAAAGAAATTCATTCTGCAGGTCATAATAAAGAAGTGCGTGTGATTGTGCTTCGATCGGCAGGTGAGAAAGCGTTTTGTGGTGGAGCTTCCTTTGATGAATTAATGGCGATTACCACCCCGGAAGAAGGGCAGGCTTTCTTTAATGGGTTTGCCCAGGTGATCAATGCCATGCGTAAGGTGCCGGTGCTGATCATCGGCCGGATACATGGAAAATGTGTGGGTGGTGGAGTCGGTTTGGCAGCTGCCTGTGATTATGCCATCGCTGTGGAAGGGGCTGAAATAAAACTGAGCGAACTGGCAGTTGGAATCGGACCCTTTGTAGTTGGACCAGCAGTTGAAAGAAAAATAGGAACCTCTGCATTTTCGCAGTTGGCTATTGATGCCGCGATGTGGAGAAATGGTGACTGGGCCCGCAGAAAAGGTCTCTTCGCTGAACTGCACCCGAATCTGGATAGTATGGATGAATCCATCTTCCGGCTCTCCACTACCCTGGCTGCTTCCTCACCAGAAGCAATGCAGGAAATGAAAAAAATGTTTTGGAAAGGCACGGATCACTGGGACCAGCTTCTAACGGAGCGCGCTGCCATCAGCGGCCGCCTGGTGCTGAGCTCCTTCACCCGGACAGCCATTCAGAAATTCAAAGAAAAGGCAGTAAAAGCCTGATCTTTTTTACCAGCGATCTTCTTCATTCTCCGGCGGCGGTTGTTGAAACTGCTGCCGGGTTTTTATTTTCTGGAGTTGTCGTTCAATGATCAGGTCGGCAATAATGAATGCCGCATCCTCTCCAACTTTTTCACGAAGCAGGAATTTCAATTTGTTTTCACTGATATCAACCCTGTAAAGAACCCGGATCAGTTCAGAAAAATCAACCTGTATCAGCTCATTCACCCATACTGCCAGGGCAGCCCGCAGTTCTGACCATCCATCGGTCTTGCGAACCAGTTCCAGCCCGGTAAGTTTTACCAGCTCCTGCTGAACTTCCTGTATTTCGTTTAAAGGTTGTTGCATTTTCAGTTTAACTCCGCCGCGGCGGATGCCACCCGACCGGTGAGGGAAGTTAGAATTTTTCGATGACGCCGAGGGCGAAAAGGGCGTAGTCATATTTGACGGGGTCAGCAGGATCGAGGCGACGCAGCCAGGCTGTGAGCTCAAGGGCTGCCTGCCAGTCGAGGGCCTCTCGCTGCAGCAGGCCAAATCGCCGCGCCACCCGGGCTACATGCAGATCAATGGGGATCACCAGCTGAGCTGGAGAAATGCCTTTCCACAATCCAAAATCCACTCCTCCATCTGCTGGCCGAACCATCCAGCGCAGGTACATGTTCAGGCGCTTGCAGGTGGAGCCGCGAAAAGGTGCTGCAATATGTTTTCGGGTGCGCGCAGGAACTTCAATCGCATCTGCCTTCTCCCAAACGCCTCCAAAAAAATAACTGTAAAACCCATTCAGGCTTCCTGTCATATCCTTATCGCGACTGCCCATGCCCGTTAGAAAGGCTGCTTCCAGTGAATCCTGCCTGGAATAATGCTGCTTCAGAACCTCCACGAAATACAGCAGGTCGGTGGCATTAAAGGTTCTGTGTTTGAAAGAAAGCAATCCGCGTAAATCATCTTCCCCATGGTTAAGCACAAACTCATACGGACGATTATCCATCCTTTGCATCAGCTCCCGGCTCTTGGCTATGATGGTAGTGCGGTTGCCCCAGGCAAAAACAGCTGCAAACAAACCTGCTATTTCAATATCCGGCCGGGCAGTAAATAAATGAGGAATACAAACCGGGTCCGCCTCAATAAACGAAGGCCGGTTGTATTCCTCCACTTTTCTATTCAGAAATTCTATCAGATTTTTTTTCACCCAATCGCTCTTGCCAGGTCTTCAATCAGGTCATCCGCATCTTCTACCCCTACGCTCAACCGGATCAATGAATCCGATAAACCATTTTTGATTCGCTCTTCCCGAGGGATGGAGGCATGGGTCATGGAGGCAGGATGATTGATCAGCGACTCTACGCCACCCAGGCTCTCCGCCAGGGAAAACAAATGGGTGGATGACAATACTTTTTTCGCGGCCTCTACTGAATTGTCTTTCAGTTCAAAACTCATCATACCACCGAACCCGCGCATCTGTTTTTTCGCCACTGCATATCCGGGATGATCTTCAAAACCACACCAGTATACTTTTCCCACCTTAGGATGATTGCGCAACCAATGTGCAATTTTCTCTCCATTTTCACAATGCCGCTGCATGCGAAGGTGCAGGGTCTTGATGCCGCGGAGAACGAGGAAGCAATCCATCGGTCCGGGTACCGCGCCACAACTTTTCTGGATAAAATACAGCTGATCGTACAATCCCTTTTCATTCACCACCAGGGCGCCCTGGATCACATCACTATGGCCTCCCAGGTATTTGGTGGAAGAATGCATTACTATATCCGCCCCGTTATCCAGGGGGTTCTGCAAATAGGGAGAGGCAAACGTGTTGTCCACACAGAGCAAGGCGCCCCGGCTTTTTGCAATGTTTGAAATCGCCGCGATATCACCAATATTCATCAAGGGATTGGTGGGAGTTTCCAGCCAAATCAGTTTGGTAGCTGCACTCATGGCAGCCTCTACCGCCTCCAGCGAACCCATATCCACATACTTGAACTTAATGCCAAAGCGCTCAAATACTTTAGTAAAAAGGCGATAGGTGCCTCCATACAAATCATTCCCCGTAACCACTTCATCTCCCGGAGCCAGCAGTTTCAATACCGCATCGGTTGCTGCCACACCACTTGAAAAAGCCAGGCCATACTGACCATTTTCAATAGTAGCCAGTGCTTCTTCCAGCGCCTTACGGGTAGGGTTTTGGGATCGCGCATATTCAAATCCCTTGTTCACACCTGGTGCTTCCTGCACATAGGTGGAGGTCATGTATACCGGGGTCATGATCGCACCGGTGGATGGATCCGGCTCCATGCCGGCATGAATAAATTTGGTACCAATTTTCATTGAGCAATAATTTTTTATGTAGCGAATAAAGTCCCGAGTACCAGTACCCTCCAATCGTAAACCTGATTGGTACCAGTACCTCCAATGGGCCGGTCAAGATAGCGCTTTTGGAAGATTCCCCGATCAACCAGCAGTTCCCGGGCAGCAAAGATCTTTTGCTTCACACGCGCATCCTGCATCCAGGTTGCCTGGGGAGGCTCATAGCCGATTTTTCGTTTTTGCCAGGCGATGGAGGCGGGCAGTTGCTCCTTCATGGCATCGCGCAGGACCCACTTGGTATATCCCTGCTGCATCTTTTGCCTGGATGGAAGACCTGCCGCCAATTCCATTAAGTTAGCTTGCAGATAAGGCAGGCGGATTTCTCTCCCAAAGGCCATGCTGTTGCGATCCGCATAGCGCAGTAATTCAGGCAGCCGGCCCATGGTCAGATCAAAGTATAAAATATCCTGCAGGGATGTTACAAGTGGCTTATAAAGCTGTTCCTTGCGGAAACCTGCTTCCAGATAGTTGATATTTATATAAGGTATGCGTCCAACAGCACTAGCCTGTTTTTTAATCAATTGCTCCTGCGCCACCTGTGGAAACCAGGCAGCAAAGCGATTTCTCCATCCCCAGCCTCCCGTCCAGCCATGTGCTGTAAAGGCTTTCAGTTCTTTTTTGAACTCAGATCGGGGCCCGGTTCTCCAAAGCTCCTGCAGGAACCAATGAATATAAGAGTCGTATCCACCCAACAGTTCATCTGCGCCCTGGCCATCTAATAAAACAGTCACGCCCTCGCTGGCTGCCAGTTCCATCACCTTAAACTGTACCAGTGCACTGGCCGATTCCACAGGCATTTCCTGGTGATAGAGCATGCGATCCAGGCTGCTTAAAAGATCCTCTACTGTTGGCGTACAGGTAACAGACCGGATGCCTAACTGGCTGGTCAATTCCTTAATCAATCCGGATTCATCTTTTTCGAATCCAGGAAACAGGGCTGAAAAACCGGTCCAGTTTTCGGCACCCAATTCCTTAACAAGTGCGGCTATGGAAGAGCTGTCTACTCCTCCACTCAGGGAGGACCCTACCGGTACATCCGACCTTAATCGTTTCCGGATGGATTCCTTCAGCAGGGCACGAAATTCGTCGGTCGGGTGCCGCCGGTCGGGTGCCACCGGTCGGGTGGAGTGAAGATCCCAGTACCGTTCAGTTTCAAGTTGCCCCCATACCCCGCTACCTGGTTTTAGCAGGGCCCGATGGGCCGGTGGTAGCTGAAAAATATCCTGGTAAAAGCTTTGTTCCGGATGAAGTGGGATGGCCGTGACACCAGCACCTAAATAGAGTAATACCTGGTGTGGGTCTGGTTTTTTTGGTACGCCAACTGCCCATAGCGCTTTCATTTCAGAGGCGAAAAGGAACCGCCCTTCCTGCCAGGTAAAAAATAAGGGCTTTTCTCCCATCCGGTCGCGGGCCAGGAATAACTCAGCCTTTTCCGCATCCCAAATGGCGAAGGCAAACATGCCATCAAACCGTTCCACACAGGACACTCCATCTTCCTGGTAGGCCGCCAGTATCACTTCTGTATCAGAGGCTGTCGCAAAGCGGTAACCCTTTGCCAGCAAGGATTCCCGCAACTCTTTGAAGTTGTAAATCTCTCCATTATAGATGATGGTAAACCGGTTGCCATACTGCATAGGTTGAGCAGCGGCTGGAGAAACATCAATTACTGATAATCGCCTGTGGCCAAAATAAACCCGGTTGTTATCATCTTTCCAAAAGCCTTCACCATCCGGACCACGATGTGCCAGGGCAGCTGTCATGGCCTTTATCTCGCGGATTGGTTTGTCCGGCTCCGCAAGGCAGGTTGCTGTTATGATGCCGGCTATTCCACACATGTTGTAAAAATCAGAAGAAGCTGATGGGTACGCGCACCATTTCAGTGTCCCATCCAATGAAAAGACTCACACTTCCATTTGTCTTATCAAAATACATACTGAAGGATTCCAACGCATCTGAATTGTGCTGAACAGGTACTTCTGTGCGAACTACATCCTTCTTCGGGTCATATAAAAAAGCACCCCAAACATCGGTATCCTTATTCAGGATGATGGTCCACTTATCAGTGGTTGGGATGGCATACAGCGTATAGCGGCCTTTTTTCACTCTGGCGGAACCAATCTTTGCATCACGGTACAATTCAATTTCTGTGGCCTCATTGGCTCCCAGTCGCCAGATACTTCCGTATTCCACCAATTCTCCAAACACCTTTCTGCCATTTTTCTGAGGGCGACTATAAGTTACTCTTGCCATCAGGGGTTCATTGGCCTTTTCCTGTATCCGCAGAATCGGATAATTAACCGGATAATAACTGAAGTCCAGAGGAGATTTATCTACCGGTGGAAATTTGGATTGGGCATTAAGATGCAGCTGCATACAGCAAACTAATCCTAACAATATTCCTGTCTTGCGTACTTGAGCTATGGTAATCATGCAGTTCTTCCTTTTCAACTTCAAAAATAAGGATGCGATCCAACAATGCTCGTCGGTTTTTTATGACAAGAATCAGGAATCCCCCGGTTTTCGTCTTATATTTTTGCAAAAAAATTCGAATGCGACCTCCTATCCACTATGTATCTGCTGAAGAAGCCCTTTCTGTTGTGCAATCCGGTAATCGTGTATTTGTGCAGGGCAGTGCCCAGACCCCCTCTTACATGATGAAGAAACTGGCGGAGCAAAAGGACCGGCTGCAGGATGTAGAGTTAGTCAACATTTCTGTTTACGGCGATATGGTAGTGGACAAACCGGAATACCAGGGTCATTTTCATATCAACTCGCTGTTTGTATCAGCCAGTATCCGCGAAGCAGTACAGGCTGGTCGCGCTGATTATGTTCCGGTATTCCTAAGCGAAATTCCGGAGCTGTTCAAGCAGGGGATCCTTCCTATTGATGTTGCTATTGTGCATGTATCCGTGCCGGATGCACATGGATATTGCTCATTGGGTGTTTCTGTAGACATCGCACGTTCAGCGGTTAATACTGGCCGTTATGTTATTGCCCAGGTGAATCCAAATGTACCCCGCACCCATGGAGATGGCATGATTCACGTGAATCGTTTCCACGCGATGGTATACCAGGAAGCACCTCTTCATGAAGCAAGATTCGGAGAAAAATCAGGAGAAGCAGAAAACAAGATCGGAGCCTATATAGCCGGAATGATTGAAGACCGCAGTACGTTGCAAATGGGGATAGGTGCCATCCCGGATGCGGTGTTGCGCTGCCTGGGAAATCATAAAGACCTGGGCGTGCATACAGAAATGTTCAGTGATGGTATCATTGACCTCGTAGAAAACGATGTCATCAATAATAAATACAAAGCCATCCATCCGAATAAATCAGTGGTAGGATTTGCGCTGGGTACAAAGCGTTTATACGACTACGTGAATGATAATCCGGCTTTTGCATTCCTGGATATCGATTATGTAAACGAGAGTTCAGTTATCAGACGCAATCCCAAAATGGTAGCCATCAACAGTGCGGTAGAAATTGATTTAACCGGACAGGTATGCGCTGATAGTATCGGAACCTTTCAATATTCGGGCATAGGCGGACAAATGGACTTTATGAGAGGTGCGGCCTTGAGTCCGGGTGGTAAACCCATTATTGCCCTGCCTGCGCGTACAGCAAAAGGCATCTCAAGAATAGTTCCTTTTCTTAAAACAGGAGCCGGGGTTGTGACCACGCGTGGACATATTCACTATGTGGTAACTGAATATGGCATTGCTTATTTATATGGAAAGAATCTAAGGCAGCGGGCGAAAGCCTTGATTGATATTGCTCATCCGGATGATCGCGAAATGCTGGAGAAAGCAGCCCATGAGCGATTTAAGATATTTCCGGTCGAGTAAGCTGACGCCGGTACTCATCCCCCACATGCAACAGCAATTCGGGGAAAAAGCGCTGGAAGCAGGACTGCAGTAATTCATATTCCGCTTCAAAGGCTTCAAACGCAGGCTGGAAGTTATCAAGATACTTCGCCCTTCGAACCAGTCCTTCCATGCTTCTTTCGATGCCCCATTTCTCTTTATAGTTGAGCAGCCAGTTCTGTTCTTTCATGTAAGGAAACATCCGATTGAACTGATCCGGGAAATGAACCGCTTGTCCTTCCAATTCACCGTACACCCACTGACTAAAATCATGCAGGCTGTTTCCTGGAAACACCAATTCATCAGTTGCAAGGAAATGATCGTACACAACATCCACAAATGCTGATGCATATAAGCCTACAGCAGGTTTAAAAACCTTTTTGGCGATGGCATTCACCGGATGATCATCTGTAAACGTATCGATAGCTCTATGCAATTCGATCCCTCTGAGTATGGCAGAAGGGTATTCAAACTTCTTTTTACCTTTCACGAAATCGCTGATCAGGTTTCCTAACAGCAGCTCCGGCTGGCGAAAAGAAAGATAGGCATGTGCTAAAAAGTTCATTCTTAAATATAGGCAGTTTCCACTTCTCTAATTTAACCATGGGTTAACCTCGATTTACTTTTTATTTAACAAATTTTATCAACTGCCCGTCCAGCCTGCATTTCAGCGGTTTTTTCACTACCCGGAACAGCTAATCTTTTCAGGTACTTATCAAATATTTACTTTAAGCAACCACCAATCACTATTTGCTTGACATGGGTCTGTAACCTTTCTACTTTTACATCGTCAAACTATTCAAACAGACATTAATCATTAAACCTTTCAAATTTTATTTTATGAAAAAGTTTTTCTTAATCGCCGCTACAGCTTTTGTTAGCCTGGCCAGTTTCGCAAGTGTTGATCCTATTACAGGAAAAGTTCTGGAAGCATTCCGCACTGAGTTTGCTTCAGCAAAAAATGTACAGTGGAAATCCCTGGATGATGCCGGATTGTATCAGGCAACCTTCTCCTTCCGTAACACTGAACTAAGTGCATTCTATGATGCAGAAGGTTCCCTGGTAGCAACTGCACGTTACATTGATATTGCAAGCTTACCAATTATGGTATCTAAAGCTATCCAGGAAAAATATCCTGAGCATGTAATGAAGAATGTGATTGAGCACATTGCAAACGGAAGCACTACTTATCATGTAACCTTACATGGTGTGAAGTCAAGCATGATCGTATCTGCTTCACCTGCAGGAAATCTCAGTGTATTCAAAAAAATTAAAAACAAACTGTAACCTTTATTGACGTTCTGCGTCAAATATGTATCACTCAAATATTTAAACCTTAAGCAATGAAAAAGTTCATGACTACTCTGGTAGTAGTAACACTCAGCCTCACCAGCCTCTTCGCAAACAACAGTAAGAATCGCAACAACGTTGACGAGCGTGTAGAGAAAAGTTTCAAAAAAGAATTCGCATCTGCACAGCAGGAAAGCTGGAGCCGCGTAAACAACCTGAACAAAGTTCAGTTCACAATGAATGGCCAGGTATTATTCGCCTACCTCGATGATGAAGGCACCCTGGTTGGTGTATACCGTAACATTCTTTCTACGCAGCTTCCCATTTCCCTGATGACGGAAATTAAAGAAGAGTATTCCAACTACTGGATCTCTACCCTTTTCGAAGTAGCCAATGAAGGTGTAACAACCTACTATATTACCCTGGAAAATGCAGACCATCAACTGGTTCTCAAAAGCGAGAACAGTGCCAGTTGGACAACATTCTCCAAAACAAGAAAGTAAACAGGACGGTTTTTTCTCTGAGGTTTTGTTGGAAAGTCAGCCCCACCCCGTAAGGTGGGGTTTTTTATTTTACCTTTGGCCTCGAATAAATTTTAGAAAACATGAGTAAAGGTCCCGTTTCTCAATTCATCCAGCATCATTACCGGCATTTCAACGCAGCTGCTCTGGTGGATGCTGCCAAAGGTTATGAACAGCATTTGCTGGATGGAGGAAAAATGATGATTACCCTGGCGGGGGCGATGAGTACCGCAGAGCTGGGTGTTTCACTGGCTGAAATGATCCGCCAGGATAAAGTGCACATCATCTCCTGTACCGGTGCCAACCTGGAAGAAGATATTATGAACCTGGTTGCACACAGTCATTATAGAAGAATTCCCAATTACCGTGATCTGACTCCACAGCAGGAATGGGATTTACTGGAGCAGGGATTAAACCGTGTAACCGATACCTGCATCCCGGAGGAAGAAGCTTTCCGTAAGATCCAGCACCATATTGCCAAACTCTGGAAAGATGCAGATGCTGCCGGTGAACGCTTTTTCCCACACGAATACATGTATAAACTCCTGAACAGCGGAGTAATGAAGGACGATTATGAGATTGATCCCAAAGACAGCTGGATGATCGCTGCCGCGGAGAAAAATCTGCCCATTATTGTTGGTGGCTGGGAAGATTCCACCATGGGTAACATCTTCGCTTCCTATGTGATTAAAAATGAGGTGAAGGCTTCCACCATGAAGAGTGGGATTGAATATATGGTATGGCTGGCCGACTGGTATCGTCACAACTCCGGAGGAAAGGGTGTAGGCTTTTTCCAGTTGGGTGGTGGTATTGCCGGCGATTTCCCCATCTGTGTAGTGCCTATGATGTACCAGGACCTGGAATGGCATGATGTTCCTTTCTGGAGCTATTTCTGCCAGGTGAGTGATTCCACCACCTCTTATGGATCCTATTCCGGTGCAGTTCCCAATGAAAAAATCACCTGGGGTAAACTGGGTATCGACACTCCCAAATTCATAGTTGAAAGTGATGCTACAATAGTGGCACCGCTGATATTTGCGTATATATTAGGATGGTGAAAAGTGAAAGGTGAAAGGTGAAAAAGCGGAGTGCTACATTCACTTTTCACCTTTCACCTTTCACGAAAAAACCGCTCGCAATTGCGAGCGGTTTTTTTAGTTTTTTCTGTCTCTCCTGTCTTCCCGGCGATCTCGGCGGTTTTCTTTGCGATCCCGAACATCTTCCTTGCGGTCTCTTACATCTTCCCGACGGTCGCGGACATCTTCTTTCTTATCGCGGCGGTCTTCCAGTTTGTCAAGGGCGCCTCCATCATGACGGGCATCTCTGACATCCTCCCGCTTATCGCGTACATCTTCTCTTTTATCCCGGCGATCCTCTTTGCGGTCGCGGCGATTTTCTTTACGATCTGCCACATCTTCCCGGCGGTCTGCAACATCTTCAGCGCGATCCAGTTTTTTGCGGGTCGACTGAGCCGCAGCATCATTGGAAATTCCGGCAAACAGGGCTACCGCAGCAGCTAATACAATTGTTTTAAAGGTGGTTTTAGTGTTCATGGCGAATGTTTTCTTAGGTGGTTATTATCGTATTTACGTATATATTGACCGCCTATTGTTCGCCAGGTTTAAAATCCACCAAAAAAATTTTACCTGGTCATGGTAGGAATCTCCAGGTCGCGTTTCATCATCTGCTCGCGATTGGCCATTTCCCAGGCAGTATAAAATACCAGTTGTGCCCTTTTCTTCAGCAGGGTATAATTGATTTTGTCGGGGGTATCAGTTGGTTTGTGATAATCAGACTGCAACATGCCATCGTAATAGAATATTACAGGAACTCCTTTGCGGGCAAAATTGTAATGGTCGCTGCGGAAATAAATCCGGTTGCGGTCATTGGGGTCGTTGAATTTATAATCCAGGACCATTTTAGTGTACTTTTTATTGGCTCCTTCACTCAGGGGCTTCAGTTCAGTACTCAGTTTGTCATCACCAACTACATACACATAATTCAGGGTGTCAGCAGTTGTACGCTCGGTATCCACGCGTCCGATCATGTCAATATTAAGGTTCGCGGTAGTTTTTTCCAACGGTACGGCGGGATGATCACCATACCAGGCAGAACCCCAAAGTCCTTTTTCCTCACCACTAACTGCCATGAACAGGATGCTTCTGCGCGGACCATGACCAGCTGCTTTTGCTTTCGCGAAGGCCTCTGCCATTTCTACGATACCCACAGTTCCGGAACCATCATCATCTGCACCATAGTAAATAACATTGCCTCTTTTACCTAGGTGATCATAGTGTGCGGTAACAACCAGCCATTCGTCTTTTTTATCGCTGCCTTCAACATATCCCAGCACATTGGTACTTTCCAGGAACTGTACCTGCTTGCTCATCTGGAGCATCAGGTTAGCCTTATAAAGTTTGGCGGGAGATGCAGTATTTTTTGCATTGGCAGAAATACCAGACCAATCGCTGCCGATCAGCTGTTCAGCAACTTTGGAGGAAACATTATAGAGCGCTGCATTTTGCTCTGGTGCATACAGGTTCACATACATGTTTGCAGGGGCAGCACCCACTTTACGTGGAAAATCATTGGAAATAATCAATACTGCAGCAGCTCCTTTTTCAACGGCTTTCTGGTATTTTCCAAACATACCCGAGGGGGCCATCATGCCTTTCTGTTCTGATTTATAATCAGCAGGAGCTCCGTCGAGGATCAATACTGCCTTACCTTTTACATTCAGTCCATTGTAGTCATCGCGACTTCCATCCACAAGTCCGTGACCAGCAAACACAAACTCAGAGAAATAATAATCTCCGTTTCTTGTCATGCGTGGGTTGGGCTGGAAATCCTGGTAAAGGCTGAAGTCCTGGCCATTTACTTTCATGGCGGCGCCAATCAGGGAGTCTTTATAAACAGGAAAACTCATCTGGTAGGAACCGTTATTCCCAGGCAGGAGCCCCAGTTTTTTAAACTGCTCTTCCAGGTAGGCGGCAGCTTTCCGCTGACCTTCAGTAGCTGTTTCACGGCCTTCCATTTCTGGTCCGGCAATGATGTACAAATGTGTTTTCAGATCCTCTTCCGTAATGGTAGCCGCATATTTCTGCGGGTTAGCTTTTTTCTGTGCGAAGCCAATCGTCGCCGGGAACAATCCCAGTACTAATAAGATTTTTCTCATTGCTTAAAACTGTTGAGGGGGCAATATAGGGAGAATGGAAGAGGGAACAAAGGAGGAATGGAGGAATGGAAGAGGGGGGAAGGGAAGAAAGGAGGCATGGAGACCGGACACAAAGGAGACGGGAGAAGGGAAGAAAGGAGACCGGAGACAAAGGAGACGGGAAACAAAGAAGAAGGGGGCAGGGAACAGGAAACAGGGGGCAAGAAAGGAAATAAATAGCGAATGAGCTAAAAGAGAAACTGAACTCCTTTAAATAAGAAACGGGAATGATAATGGTAAATGGAAGTCACAATAATGAGCCTATTATTTGGCAGATTGAGCCAATTATTGGTATAAATGAGCCAATTATTGACTTTTTGAGCCAAATTTTAAAGAAAATGAGCCAATTACTGGATATGATGAGCCAATTCCAAAAATTACAAAATTATATAAATCAATTAGTTGTATATTTTTATGAAGAATCATAATGTGCTGATCCTCTTTAATCCTCCCTAATCCTTCGCCATCCTCCGTTATCCTACGTTTATCATTCAGCCCAAGACTAACCCAGGTCCGACCCAGATCCGAAGATGAAACAGCAGAAGGGAGACAAAGGAGGCAGGGAAGATGGAACACCGGAGGAAAGGGGGAATGGAAGAGGGAGGAAGGGAACGGGAGGCAAAGGAGAAAGGAGACAAAGGAGACGGAGGCAGGTAAGCGGGAACACCGGAGGAAAGGAAGCATGGAAGAGCAAACAAAGGAAAAATGGAAGAAAGGAAGAGGGAGGGGATTCTTCTCACCTCTGTCGTCTGACGTTTCACCCTTCTTTCACCTTTCACTTTTCACTTTTCACCATAAAAAAGTCCCGCTGGACTAGCGGGACAAGTTCTTTGAGACGATACATCAACTGATGATTGTTTTCATTGGTATCGGATTGGACGGTTTGCTTAAAAACAACTGGACTAAAGCTTTTCAATGGGTTGGACACTGTTTTTCATTGGATGGACTTAGTTCTTTCATCTGCTGGACTTGATTTTTTCATTGGATGGATTTCAGGTTTTCAAGGTTTGGGTTCGATTCTTCAAAGGGTTGGATTAGGATGCTACGTGTTCAGGGCGGGGCTTCAATAGGGATTGGTTGGTTTAGAGCTTAGGGGCTAACCCCGTTTGCTGATGTAAAGATGCAAAGTGATTTTCGCGGTGAGAAATCATTTCGCCCCATATGCAAAAACCGTCGATAAACAGGCGTTTATGACGGTTTTTTGGAAAATCAGGAACCTGCAAATCGACTAGCTGCAGGCAATTTTATTAACCCGGTTGCCATGACGGCCACCTTCAAAAGCAGTAGTGTAAAAGGTTTCAATCATCTGGATTGCATAGGCAAGGGCCACAAAACGTGCAGGCAGGCAGATGATGTTCGCATCATTATGTTTGCGTACCAGTTTTGCCACTTCATTATCCCAACAGAGCCCGGCTCTTACCTGCTGATGTTTGTTTGCCGTGATAGCAACCCCATTGGCAGAACCACAAATCAATACCCCAAATGCAGCTTTACCTTCCTCCACAAAGGAGGCAGTAGGGTGTGCGAAATCAGGATAGTCAACAGAATTCGGGGTGGTTGTACCAAAATCCTTCACTGTAAAACCCTGGCTTTCCAGGTAGGTTTTGATCGCTTCCTTGTATTCATACCCTGCATGATCACATCCTATCGCAACCGGTAAAGATTTATCAAAAACTGTCATATAGGTTCAGTTTAAATTATTCGCGAATCCTCCCTTCCTCCTTTGTCTCCCGTCTCCCTTGTCTCCTCTTCCATGCATCAGCTCCATTCATCCGTAGGCTTCACCAAAAACTCATCCTTCTTATTTACACGTGCCGCAATACTGATACTTATTTCATATAAAAACCACAACGGCACTGTTACAATCAATTGACTCAATACATCCGGAGGAGTAATTACAGCTGCAAGAATCAATATCACCACTACAGCGAATTTACGATAGGTTCTAAGAAACTGTGCCGTAACAAGACCAATCTTCGCAAGAAAATACACAGCCAGAGGTAATTGAAATAACACACCTGCACCCACTACCAATGAAACGATATTATCAATGTAATCCGCTACTGTAAAGGTATTGGCGATCATCGGGCTCAGGGTATAGGATGCAAAAAAGTTTACCGTATACGGTGCAATCAGAAAATAACCAAAAGCAACACCGGTAAAAAACAACACGGAAACCCAGAAGATCATACCGCCTGTTTTTTTAATTTCTTTTTCCGTGAGGGCAGGCCGGATGAATTTCCAGAACTCCCAGAAAACGTAAGGAAATGCAATGATAAAACCACCCACAAAAGCGATAGTAAAGCTCATCATGAACTGACTGCTCATCTGGGTACTGATCAGTTTAAGATTGATCTCGTCCATACACATGGCATCTCCCAACCCAACCCAGTTACTGAATTTGCAGAGCACGCGATAGGTAATAAAGTCCTTATTAGCTGGTCCCATTACCACTTCGCCAAAGAAAAAGTCCATTTTCACGAACACAACTATAGCACCTATAAGGATTGCCATCAAAGCCCGCATGATATGCCACCGGAGTGCTTCCAGGTGGTCAATGAAAGACATCTCAGCACCTGTTTCTGACCTTCTCTTAAAGATTGATTTTGCCATAAGTTTATAAGGAGCCCGCTAAATTAAGGAATCAAAGCCTGCTTATTACATGAATCCGGGTTACATGCAATAAATTCGGAACATATTCGTTTTTTTGTGATAAATCACCCAAAACCAATTGACCTATGGATAGAAAAGCCATGTACTACAGTACACACGCCATTAAGATCAACAAGGACAGTTATCGCCACAATCTGCAGATTTTACATTTTTTCCGATACCTGGTTTGTGTTTTACTGAAAGGTGAATCACCCATCGAACACCGCCCGGGATATGCCCGCAGATCGCGCCGGTTCTGAATTTTTTACTAACCCATCCCCCATATTCGAAGCAAAGCTCCGCGGAAAGCGGGGCTTTTATTTTGGTGAAAGGTGAAAAATAGCCTGATCCCTGTTTCACCTTTCACCTTTCACTTTTCACTTCCTACGAGAACAAGTACTCCACATCCTCCCTTGTCAGATTCTTCACGAATCCTTCATCGTCGGCGATGAGATCACGCGCCAATACTCTTTTCCGCTCCTGCAATTGCAGGATCTTATCCTCAATGGTATCCTTACAGATCATGCGATAGGCGAATATGTTCTTGGTCTGACCAATCCGGTGCGTCCGGTCAATGGCCTGTTGCTCCACAGCCGGATTCCACCAGGGATCGACAATATATACGTAATCCGCAGCCGTCAGGTTCAGACCCACACCGCCCGCTTTTAAAGAAATCAGGAAAATCCGGCATTTGTCGTCGTTCTGGAAACGCTGGATGGCTTTCTCCCTATCAATTGCTGAGGTACTTCCATCAAAATATTCATAATCCACATCCAGTTCCTTCAGTTTCTGCCGGATCAATGCAAGCATACCCAGGAACTGAGAGAATACCAGGGCCTTGTGGTTACTGATGTTTTCCGTGATCTCGCGACCCAGCTCTTCCAGCTTGATCGAATGATTCTCAAATTTCTCCTGCTCATTCAAAATTGCCGGCGAATCACAGATCTGGCGGAGTTTCATCAATCCCTGCAGGATGGTCAGCTGCGATTTCTGCATGCCCTGGGCCTCAATCGTGCCCAGGATCTTATCGCGGAAATCATTCCGGTACGCATCATAAATCCGCCTTTGTTCATCTTCCATTTCACACCAGAGAATGGTTTCGGTTTTTTCCGGAAGATCTTTGGCTACCTGCTCCTTGGTTCTGCGCAGGATAAAAGGGAAAAGAATTTTACGCAGGTGGTCTTTCCGGTCCTGCTCTCCAAACTTGTCAATCGGAATCGCAAACTCCTGGCGGAAAAATTCCATGCTGCCCAGCATGCCCGGATTCAGGAAGTTCATCTGGGCATATATATCAAATGTGTTATTCTGCAAGGGAGTACCGCTCATGCACAACCGATGACGGGCCCTCAATAGAGAGGCTGCTTTTGTCACCTTGCTGGATGGGTTCTTGATTGCCTGGGATTCATCCAGCACTACAGCGTCGAACTCCATGTCCACCAGCATTTTGATATCGCTGCGCAAAGTGCCATAAGTAGTGATGATCACATTCTTGTTTTCCAGCAAGGCCTTGTTCCGCGTACGCTCTCCGCCATGATGAATATGATAGGTCAGGGTGGGAGTGAATTTTTTAATCTCGTTCTCCCAGTTGAACATCAGGGTAGTCGGACAAACCACCAGTGCTTTCAAACGGTGATGCGTATCGCGGTAATGTTGTAAGAAACTCAGGGCCTGGATGGTTTTACCCAAACCCATATCATCCGCCAGTATGCCACCCCAGTTCACTTCACTCAGGTAATTCAACCACTGGAAACCAAATGCCTGGTAGGGGCGCAGAATAGGCTCCAGGTGCGCAGGCGGATCAACTTCGCGGATGCTTTTGAACCCACGCAGGCGATCGTATTTTTCTTCCAGCTGTACAAAAAGTTCCTCCTCATTACGCTCATTGTACAATTCATCAATCACACTCATGTGATATTTCGACAACCGCAGGTTCTGGGCCTTGCCTTCCCCTATTCTGAACAGGAGTGAATAGCGCTTGATCCATTCTTCAGGAAGAATACCCAATGAACCATCATCCAGTTGTACAAATTGCTGCTTGTTGGCGAGAGCACGCTTTACTTCCGCCACCGTCACTTTCTGATCGCCAAATAAAATATCCACTTTGGCATCAAACCAATCGGTATTACTGCTAATCTGAATCCGGGTCTGAGGCTTGGCGGTATTGAACCGGAAATTCTTTAATGCTTCAAATCCGTACACCGGAATTTTCATTTCATTCATGGCATCCACGAAGAGGAAGAACCAGTTGTTGCGCAACACATCGGCGCCTTTGAGTACCAGGTTCTGGGAGCCATCCGGACGAATAAAATTGGAGTGAAGGGCTTCGAGCTTGGAAAGAAACTGCTGCTCCACTTCCTTGTTACGATGTACGATCATTACCTTATCGCCATCCGGCACCACGATTTCATCCTTATCACCAGGCTTGGTTTCATAGCCCTTATAACTGAAAATAGGTTGGAATACCAGGTACTCTCCTTTCTCCTGCAGCATCAGGCGACGCTCGGGATCTCCGTCTTTATAGGAAGAAATCAGAGAAGGATCAAACTCAACATGGTATTGTTTGGCCAGTGGCAGCACCATCTGTTTCAATTGCACAGGCCATACGGATTTGGCAATCGTGATGGTTCCTTTCGGCATGAAGGTCTCCACCACATTTACATCCTCTTCACTGCGCCAGGTGTAAATATGATCGTTGTGGAGGAACAACAGGTTGCTGTTGATTTTATTATCCGTGAGTTTTAATTCCGCTCCATTGATCTTTACCCAGCAACTCAGTTCATACTGACGGTTTTTCAACTGAACCTTGAAATAGGGCACCAATGGCTCGGTTACAATCCCGATTGATAACAGGCATTCCGTTTTGAAGGTTTTGCCGCAAGGCAGGAGGTAAACAAAGGGACTATCTGCTACATCGTTCATCAGCTTTCGCAACTTAGGCTGCAAATATTCAACCACCAGGTGTTTGGTTTCTGCAGGCAATTCTTCACTTTCGTGATGAATGATATTTTCCCAGATACCGCTAAAGGGTGAGTTTCGGTTAAGGTACTTCGTTAGTTCGGATTCCTGCATTCTGCGCAGCGCCGGAATCAATGGGCGATCTGCTTCCGGATACAATTCCAGGTTTACATATTTGGAAAGATCCAGTTTCTCTACTTTTCCAAGGAAACGCTGCTGTGATTCTTCAGTTTCTCCCTGTATGGCATCAACACTGAAACCAGGATAGGCTTTCTGGTGCAGGTTGATAACTACTCCAATCCGCATGGCAGCGCCTGGTTCAACCTCTTCTGTTTCAACATCTGATACTTCAGCTGCCGGCACCACCTGTTCCTGTGGTTTGGGGCGAAGGCCCGTCTGCAAAGGATTGATCCGCTTGATGGAAATATCCAGTACGCGTAAGAAGGGTTTGCCTTCTTTATAAGCGAATTCGAATTTGCCCTTCAAATCATCATTCAGACTGTAGCCGTAGGCTTCGAGCAGTTTGTTTTTTTCTTTATCCCAGTTGCGTATGGAGTCGAAGTAGTTGGGACCATAGGCATTCAGTAATTGAAGGAAAACAATCACTTTAGGAAGACAAAGGGGATGTTTGGTATCTACATAATCACAACTGGTATCAAAATTCCGCTCTTCATTTTTGCGGATAACAACTTTGTAAGTAGTGCCATCCAGGTCCACAGTAGCTTTCACCACTTCATCTGCTGCAGATTCGATATTGGCCTTAGTGGTTCGCAAGTATTGTTCCGCAGCGGTGTAGGTTTCCGGGCCGCTCAGGAGTTTGATCGTTTTCAGATCAATATTTTTCATCTTGATGACCGTATGCCGCTGGTCGTATTCTACTTCTTCCGCCTGAAGCAGGTTTTTATCGAGCAGTTCCTGCAATTGAATCAGGGCGGCTGCTTCGTGCCTGCAGATATCGCCCAGGTTATAAGGACAACTGCATCTTACGGAAAGTGCTTTCGGATCGGCAAATTTTTGAACATATACTTTATAGAAAGTACTGTAGCTATCATCTTTTACGCGAAATGTCACGGAACCCAGCAATTCATCATATTCAACCAGCTCCACATATCCGATGGCATGAATCTTTTTTCCTCTGCGGATCACTTCATCAGTACCATTCGTATAAACATATTTGATAAGGTGCGGTAAAGCCATTCATCGTTTTTTAAGTTACCTGCTTGCGAACAGGCCAATCTGCAAAAGTAACGGAAACTAGAGCAGATATCCATATTAAATATTCCCTATTACGGCACGGTATTCGCACTGGCATAGATAACTTTGTGCATTAAAGACTGAATTGATATGAACTGGTTTCCCCGAATGCTGCTGACTGCAGGCCTGATCAGCACCCTTCCTGCCTTTAGCCAACGACTGAAAAAAGCCGAAAAAGTAGTGGTGGCTCAATTGAAAGAGCATGTGTATTTCCTGGCAGATGACCGCCTGGAGGGTAGAAGAGCTGGCTCAAAAGGAGAACAACTCGCGGCTGATTATATCAAAAACCAGTTCACCAGCATCGGGCTTACACCCAAGGGAAGCCAGGGGAACTGGTACCAGGAGTTTCCCATTTATGACGGCAAGGATTACAGCCAGGCTTCCTACCTGTTTATCAATGGCAATGAAATCAATAAAAAGAATTATTTCCCTCATCCGCTTTCTCCGGAGCGAATGCTGGAAGCAATGCCTTCCATCGCACTGAAAGAAGCCGGAGTTCCCTGGTTTCTGGATTTTGGAGCAGAACTGGAAGCCAATAAATCAAATCCCCACTTCGACCGGGAAGCGGGTCTGCTGGCAAAAGTCAAACAGGCTGCAGAAAACGGGGCCACCGCACTCATTGTTTACAATGATCCGGAAATGAAATATCAGCCTAAACAACGCGGCGATGAGTTGCCCATCCCTGTATTCTTCCTCAATAAGACAGAGGCTGACAAATACCTTCACGATGAAACCGATATGCTGGAGATCAAACTCAAAACCGGTTTCACCAAACTGGAGCGAACAGGCCGCAACGTAGTTGGATTTATGGATAATGGGGCTGCACATACCGTGGTAATCGGGGCTCACTTTGATCACCTGGGTTATGGAGAAGATGGTAATTCGATGCTTCGCCAGGAAAATCCCGGTCTGCACAATGGAGCTGATGATAATGCCAGTGGCACCGCTGCCCTGATTGAACTGGCCCGGATGCTGAAAAAAGAAAAGAAAAATTCGTTCAATTATCTGTTCATTGCGTTTTCCGCTGAAGAGCTGGGCTTGTTTGGATCGAAGTATTTTACAGAGAATGCCACTATTCCGCTTTCCAGCATCAACTATATGGTGAATATGGATATGGTAGGCCGACTGAATGACAGCAGTAAAACGCTGACAGTTGGCGGATACGGAACTTCTCCAACCTGGGGAAACACCTTCACCTCGATTAGTGATAACCGTTACCTGAACATTAAATTCGACAGCAGCGGAACCGGTCCCAGTGATCATTCATCCTTTTACAGAAAGGATATTCCGGTGCTGTTTTTCTTTACAGGATTGCACACCGACTACCATAAACCTTCTGATGATGCGGATAAAATCAACTATACAGGTCAGCTAAGAATCATTCAACTGATCCGCAATCTGATTCAGGCTACCGGAGATCAACCCAAGCTCGCCTTTACGAAAACAAGGGAGCAGCAAATGGGCACTTCCACCAGATTCACTGTTAGTCTTGGTATCATGCCTGATTATGCCTTCAGCGGAAATGGTGTTAAGGTGGATGGTGTAACCGATGGGCGGCCGGCACAGAAAGCAGGTATCAAAGCCGGCGATATCATCACCAAGTTGGGAGATATCACAATTGCCTCTATGGAACAGTATATGAAAGCGCTGGGAAGTTTCAAAAAAGGAGATAAAACAACAATAATCTACCAAAGAGACTCAACAGAATATTCAGCATCTGTAGAATTTTAATACATTACACATGAAATTAAAACTGGATGTTGCCGAAATGACCGAAGATTTTTTCGGTGACGCCCATTTACTAGGTATTGTGGCGCCAGTTAGAGATTATCAGTTTTGCTGGCAACTCAACCGTCAATTCCATTTTAATTTCAGGGTCAATATCGGGCTGGAGATTCAGCTGAATAAAAAAAACCGGAACTATTATTTTCCGGTTTACGAACACAAGGAACCTCAATTCTATCGAAATCATTACATCTACAAAAATCAGCACGACGGAGAATATCTGTTGCCGGAATTCAGGCATCTTGATTTTCTCTGGCTGATTAAGGGAGATGAAGTGCCTTCTCAACTGATTGCAGACATACAGCAGGGCATCCGGGGAATAACCGGGGTGCAGCTGGTGGTGGAACTAACTAATGAAAAGATAAAAAACAAAGAACACCTGATATTTTAATATGGCCATCATCAGCCAACTCAAGAGTGCCTTAAAGCAATACGGATTCTTCAACGTACTCAACCTTGGTTTCACCAAAGTGCTGGAGAAGTTTGGTTATTACAGAGATACCTATACGCTGTTTGAAAAAGAATTGGTCCAGTCTGAACCGGTTAAGCAATTAGCTGCAGGTTATTTTTATAAAGAATTGTCCGGGGAGCTACTGAACAACCTGAATGCCCCCTGGATCAGTCCTGAACAGGTATCCACATTTAAGTCGCGCTTATCAAAACCCGGTTACTTCGGATTGGGTATTTTCAAAGAAGGAACTTCAGAACTGGTTTATTATTTCTGGCTCAATTTTGAAAGAATCGAAATGCCGGAATACTTTGATAATTGCCATAGTCTCACCCTTGGTACAAATGAGGCCTATCTCTACGATGGATACTGTCATCCGGAACATCGCGGAAGAGGATTTCATGGTTATGCAGCCCAAATGCTGATGAACCTTGCAAGAGAAGCTGGCAAATCAAAAATGGTGACAATCATCCGCTCCATAAACAAGGCTGCTATAGTTTCCCAGGAGAAAGTAGGTTTCCGGCCGGTCAAAGAAATCCGGTTTGCCGGCTTTCGTTCAAACATATCCTGTACAGTCAGGAATCTGTAACTTTCAGCAACAAAAAATCTCGGTTATGTGGCAGGAAAAAGACAACACCCTCTATCAAAAATTCAGTTTTGCCGATTTTTCTGAAGCCTTTGCTTTCATGACCAGGGTTGCCCTGCTCGCTGAATCCATGAACCATCATCCCCGGTGGAGCAATGTCTGGAATACCGTGGAGATCTGGCTAAATACGCACGATGCAGGCAATATCATTACAGATAAGGATCGCAAACTGGCAGCAGCCATTGATAAACTGATAGCCTGATCAGATCAGGTTCACGCGCTTCTCAGCAGCTTCAGTAAGCATCCCGATTGGTTCGAGGTAGTTGCCCAGGCCATATTGTGCCAACATATCCTGCACCCGGCTTTTCTCATCCGGAGCAGCAGCAATTAATAACCCTCCATTGGTTTGTGGATCTGCCAATAACCCGGTTATATAATCATCTGGATGTCCGGTTGAGTTTTGCACTTTATGGTAATAGCTTGCGGCATTTCGTTTGGTTGCTCCCGGCTGAATGCCCTGCTCCAGGTAGAAGGTGGTTCCATCCAGTAAGGGGATATCCTTCAGACGGATTTCAGCAGATAGTCCGGCTCCTTCAGCCACTTCAATTAAGTGACCGAGTAATCCGAAACCGGTAACATCGGTCATTGCATGAACACCCTCCAGATCTCCCAGTGCCGCACCCACTTTATTCAACTGGATGAGCTGATTCAATAATCCTGCATAATGTACGGGGGAAAGTTTCTTTCTTTTCTGTGCGGTGGACAGAATACCTGTTCCGATGGATTTGGTAAGGAATAACAAATCTCCGGGCTTCCCGGTGTTGTTCTGCTTGAGATTTTGAATACTGACCAGGCCGTTAACTGAAAGCCCGAATATGGGCTCCGGTGAATCAATGCTATGTCCGCCTGCCAATGGAATTCCTGCTTCTTCACAGATTGCTCTAGCCCCTTCCAGCACTTTATTTGCCAATTCAGCGGGCAGTTTTTCAACCGGCCAACCCAGGATAGCTATAGCCAGTACCGGTTTTCCTCCCATCGCATATACATCACTGATAGCATTGGCAGAGGCAATCTTACCAAAGTCAACCGCATCATCTACAATCGGCATGAAAAAATCGGTAGTAGAAATCAATGCCTGGCCGTTGCCAAGATTGTATACAGCTGCATCATCCCTGCTCTGGTTTCCCACCAGCAGGTTGGCGTTTGGCTGAGCAGGCCTGGCCTGGTGCAGTATTGTATCCAATACACTGGGAGCAATCTTACAACCGCAACCTCCTCCGTGAGAGTAGGCTGTTAATGCATAATCCGATAAGTTCATAATGCTTTACTGATTGGTTAATAGTAATTGTGTAATTCGGTCCGGGTCTACTGATGCAGCTTCCAAATTAATTACGGGAGGTGCATCAGCAGGACGACTCAACAATCCCTTACGGTAAAATTTATCGTAATACTGAAGCAGGATCCGGAATGCTTCTTTAATATTATTTTCTACCAGGAAACCTATGGCAGTTTTAGTTTCCAGTCCACCCAGTCGTTTCTGGATCTTAAGTACGGCCTGTATCAGCTCCTCTTTGGTAGCAGTTCCATAGTCCTGCATAATATAGTTCAGTCGCTCTTCAAATGGAATATCAACAAAATAACAGGGAGCCATGCGCATTTGTTGATAGTAGGGCTGAGGAATTAACAGGGACCCGATCCGCCAGCTTTCATCTTCCAGCCAGCAGGTGGAACTGCCGATGGAACGAATAGCAGTACCCAACAAGTTTTCAAACATTTCCTGGCTGGGTTGGGTGGGGAGTCCTATATGCCCAAAGGCTGATCCTTTATGATTCGCCAGTTTTTCCAGGTTGATAACGGGTTCACCTAAGCGCTGCAATTTCTCCAGCACAGCCGTTTTAGCGCTGCCGGTATATCCTGCCAGAATTTTGATGCTGGCGGGGAGCTGAAAGCTTTCAACAATATATTGGCGATAGGTTTTGTATCCTCCCAGCAGCGTGAATACCTTGAATCCATAGAGATCCAATAACCAGGCTACCCCGGCTGAACGCATGCCTCCTCTCCAGCAATGAACCAGAACGGTATCGGATTTTAATGCCTCAACCTGTTCCACCATTGCGCGCATTTTCGGGCCGTAAAAATCCAGGCCGATTTTGATGGCCTGTTCCCGGCTTTGCTGCTTGTAGGCAGTACCTACCTGGGCGCGTTCTTCATCTGTAAATAACGGCAAGGAATAGGCGCCGGGGATATGCGCATGGGCATATTCACCCGGACTGCGAACATCCAGTACAGGAAACTTGGCAGACAGCTCCAGGAAGTTGGAAAGTTCAATGGATTGAACCGCCATGATGTTTACCCATTCATGCTGGCAAGAAATTCTTCATTGCTTTTTGTTCCACGCATGCGCTTCAGCAACTCAGACATAGCTTCTTCTGTATTCATATCGTTGAGGTACAAACGAAGCAGATTCATGCGCTGCAGCACATCGCGGTCGAGCAACAGATCATCCCGGCGGGTTGAAGAGGATACCAGGTCAATAGCCGGGTAAACCCTGCGGTTGGCCAAACGGCGATCCAATTGAAGCTCCATGTTACCGGTTCCTTTGAATTCTTCAAAGATTACTTCATCCATTTTGGAGCCGGTATCGATAAGGGCTGTTGCTATAATAGTGAGTGATCCGCCATTTTCGATCTTACGCGCCGCACCAAAGAATTGCTTTGGCTTTTGCATCGCATTGGCTTCCACACCACCACTAAGTACCTTACCAGAGGAAGGTGCTACAGTATTGTGCGCACGCGCCAGACGGGTAATAGAGTCAAGCAGGATTATCACATCATGACCACATTCAACCAGGCGCTTGGCCTTCTGAAGTGCCATTGTAGAAACCTTTACGTGTTTTTCAGCAGGTTCATCAAATGTGGAGGCAATCACTTCTGCTTTTACACTACGTTCCATATCGGTAACTTCTTCCGGACGCTCATCAATCAATACCACCATCAGGTAACATTCCGGATGGTTGGCAGAAATTGCGTTGGCAACTTCCTTCAATAAAACTGTTTTACCGGTTTTAGGCTGGGCTACGATGAGTCCGCGCTGACCTTTACCAATAGGAGCAAACAGATCGATGATCCGGGTGCTGTAACCATTGGGCTCGGTGAATAGGTTCAGTTTTTCGAATGGGAAAAGGGGAGTCAGGTAATCAAAAGGAACCCGGTCGCGCACATCTTCCGGTGAGCGACCATTGATGGTATCCACCTTCAGCAGGGCAAAATATTTTTCCCCTTCTTTGGGAGGACGAACCGATCCATTAACAGTATCCCCGGTTTTTAATCCGAATAATTTTATCTGGGAGGGGGATACATATACATCATCAGGGGAAGAGAGATAGTTATAATCACTGCTTCGCAGGAAACCATATCCATCCGGCATCATTTCCAGTACACCTTCAGCGGGAATGATACCATCAAATTCAATATTGAAGATATCGCGCTGTTCTCTTCTGGGTTGTTGCTGGTAAGTTGGCTGGCGGGGAGCTACAGGAGCTTGCACCGGATCAGCCTGAACAGGAGCCTGAGCAGGCTCAGCTACTGGTTCATTTATTACGCTTGTAGTAAGCTCTTCATCAGCTGCCTGATTTTCATTCAACACTTCTTCAGGAAGATCTAAGCGGGGAGCAGCTTGTTTGTCCTCCAGTTTTTTCCTGCCACGTTTTCCTGCCTGCTTATCCTGCGGGCCAACTGCTGCTTCTTTCTGCTCTTCAGCACGGGCAGGAGCCTCTTCTTTTTTAGCTATGGGCTTGCGGACATCGGCTTTCCGGGGCTTTTCAGGCTCCGATTCTACGATTGCTTCTTCGGTAGAATTGCCAGTAGTAGCTTTTACAATGCGTTTACGTTTTCCTTTATCAGACGACTCAGCGCCTTTGTTTTCACTGGCCATAACTGCTTGCCTGTCGAGAATCTTGTAAATTAATTCCTGTTTGTCAAGTTTTTTCGCATTGGGTATTTTGAGTTGCTCTGCAATATCGAGCAACTCCGGAACGAGCATGTCGTTCAGTTGCAGAATGTCATACATACTAAGACTTGTGCGTTTTGTGAGATTTCAATCAGCCTTACTTACTTGTTGAAAAAATCGAAAATTGATGATTGGTTGGGCGTACTACAAGTGAGAAGTTGGTGAGCTGGAGAAGAACTAATCAGCTTGTTTCCGTCTGCAATTTTATGCTAAAAAGGGCAGAATCAAAAAAAATATGGCCGTTTTTTTCGTCAGCCATTGAAATTCAGTGCTTCCTAAAGGCTCTTAACTATCGCCAAACACTGATTCGGCGTATCTTTGCCGACCTTAAATATGTGAATATGTTCAACAATCGTGTAAAAATCAGTCAGCTGCTGACCTGGGAACCGGCACAGCAGGAAGTTACGGTAATGGGATGGGTACGTACTTTTCGCAATAATCAGTTTATCGCGCTGAATGATGGCTCCACGAATACCAATCTGCAGGTAGTTGTTGAACTGGGCAAATTTGATGAGGCCCTTTTGAAGCGTATCACAACCAGTGCAGCGCTGAAGATCCGTGGAGTGGTGATTCCTTCCCTTGGTAAAGGTCAGAAGCTGGAAGTAAAGGCAGACAGTATTGAAATCCTGGGAGACTCCGATTCGGAGAAATATCCTCTTCAGCCGAAAAAACACAGCCTTGAATTTCTGCGTGAGATCGCACACCTGCGATTCAGAACCAACACCTTTGCTTCTGTTTTCCGGATTCGCCACAGCCTGGCTTTTGCGATTCACCAATTTTTTAATGAGCGTGGGTTTTTATACCTGCATACTCCTATTATTACTGCATCGGATGCGGAAGGCGCAGGTGAAATGTTCCGTGTAACTACCCTGCCTTTTGATAATCCACCCCGCAATGAAGATGGCAGCATCAACTTCAAAGAAGATTTTTTTGGCCGGAGTACCAACTTAACAGTAAGTGGTCAGCTGGAGGGAGAACTGGGTGCAACTGCGCTTGGAGATATTTATACGTTTGGTCCAACTTTCCGGGCAGAGAATTCCAATACTACCCGACACCTGGCAGAGTTCTGGATGATTGAACCCGAAATGGCGTTCAGTGATCTGGAAGATAATATGAACCTCGCAGAGGAATTCATAAAGTACATTATCAGGTATGCGATGGAGCATAATAAAGAGGATATTGAATTTTTGGCAGCCCGTCTGGCAGAAGAGGAAAAACAATTGCCGGCGGACAAGCGCAGTGAAATGGGATTGGTGGAGAAACTGGAATTTGTTGTCAACAATGATTTCGAAAGAATCACCTATACCGAAGCAATCGATATTCTTTTGCAGTCAACGCCGTACAAGAAGAAAAAATTCCAATATGAAGTAAAATGGGGCGTTGATATGCAAAGTGAGCATGAACGTTACCTCGTAGAAAAGCATTTTAAAAAACCGGTGATCGTTACCAACTATCCGAAAGAATTCAAGGCATTTTATATGCGTCTGAATGATGATAATAAAACAGTAGCTGCGATGGATATCCTGGCTCCTGGTATTGGAGAAATTGTTGGTGGCAGCCAGCGGGAAGAGCGCTTATCTGTATTAGAAGCCCGCATGAAGGAAATGAATATTCCGGCAGAAGAATTGTGGTGGTACCTGGATACCCGTCGCTTCGGTACGGTTCCGCATGCAGGATTTGGTTTAGGATTTGAACGCATGGTTCAGTTTGTTACCGGCATGGGAAATATCAGGGATGTAATTGCCTTTCCAAGAGCACCCAAAACAGCGGAGTTCTGATTTAATGGAACTATCTATAGTTGACTTTTCAGCCTTCTTCTATTTTCTGGAAGAAGGCTGATTTATTTTATGGATTCCAACCGTGATAGCATCTCAGTAGAAACCACATCATATGGCTGAAATGCAAACCAACGCTGTGCAAAACAGCAAGCGGGCAGGTGTTGCCCGAAGTAAAAAATTATCTACACGGGTTGACTTGACGCCGATGGTCGACCTCGGTTTTCTGTTGATTACTTTTTTTATTTTCACGACTGCCCTTTCAGAACCTTCGGCCATGGGTTTTAAGTTGCCAGCTGATGGGCCTGAAATGAATGTTGCGAACAGCACCACACTAACCGTGATCCCAACAGAAAATAATGAGATCTACTATTTTCATGGTCAGCTAACAGAAGCAATTCAGAATGGGTTATTTGGAAAAACAGGTTTTCAATCGGCCGGAGGAATTGGTGATCTGCTTCGTGAAAAAAGAAAACAGCTAACGGCGATGAATAAGGTAAAAGATTTTACAGTGCTTGTATATCCGGACAAATCAGCTTCCTATAAAAACATTGTTGATCTGATGGATGAATTAGTCATAAATGCAGTACCGGTGCAGTGTTTGGCAGATGATCCCGCAACCATAGAACAATTGAAAAAGTCGCATGTCAACCATCAGTAAGTAATCAGCCTTCTGTATTTTTATTTTTAAACGCCCGCACCCTTGCCCTTAAATTTTCCCGGATATTCAGGTAAAAGAGGTTGATGTCTCCAATATGATAATTCCTGGATTTATAGAGTCTGCTCCCGGGAAATTTAGGGCGACTGATCCATAGCAGATCCTCATGCACCTGCGCATCACTTACCCTGTGATATACCTTATTGAAATTACGCAGAATAGCTCCTTTGTGCAGTTGAACAGGCGCATAAGTGGAATCTGTTTTCCAGTTTAGGGGGTTCACTACAACAGACTTTCGAAAGGATGAATCATAATCCGGCTCAAAATTTCGACGAAAGGTACGCCATCCCAGATAACATCCGGTTTGAAGTGAATCTTCGCATATAGGTAGTTGTGAAAAAAAGGCTGGTTCCACCTGGAGTCCGATGATATAGGCTGCCACCAGTTTTTCCTGCAACGGCTTGCCTTCAAAGAATTCTCTCAGCAGGTATTTGGCGTGGAGCGCCCCCTGGCTATGGGAAGCAATGATGATGGGCTTACCCTTGTTCCAATTTTCGAGATAATACTGAAATGCAGCCCGCACATCTTCATAAGCCGCCTTCAGCGCATTTTGTCCCCTTTGCTTTTCCTCTGTATAAAAGCTTTGTATATGTGCCTGCTGGTATCGTGGCGCATACACATTGAACTCATTAAACACACTCGCCTGGTAACGAATGCTTGATTCATCCGTTTTGGTATTCAGTTTTTCATCATTCAGATCGGCCATCCATCGCCCGTGAAACTTTCCCGTATACGTTGTTGGATGAATGAAAAAAACATCTACCGAACTGTCTTTTTTATAATCAGTCAACAAGGGTTGAGGGATTTCATCCGATGGATCCAATTGCTGAGGAAGTGCTGCCCAATTTTTTTCCAGCGCATAAGTTGCTGGTCGAAATACCTCTGCATTGTATTGCGTGGCAGCATTTTTAACCGAACAATTTGCAAATAACAGGATGGAACTTAGTACCGGAATGAATGATTTCAAGGATTTAGCTATTTTCACAGCTCAAAATATTCATTCTTTTCCATAAACGATTGCATATGCCCATTCCTGTTGTAAACCTCGCCGATTTCCTGAGTGGAGATGCCTCCCTTAAACAACAATTTGTACAGCAACTTGGTAAAGCGTACGAAGAAGTAGGATTCGTGGCTGTCAAAAATCACGGCATCCCGGATGAGCTCATCAAGCGGATGTACCAGCAGGTGCAGGAGTTTTTTTCACTGCCGTCTGAGAAAAAAAAGAAATATGAAATTCCGGAGCTGGCCGGACAAAGAGGTTATACATCATTTGGTAAGGAACATGCCAAGGGCAGTGAGGCTCCTGATCTCAAAGAATTTTATCAGCACGGACAAACAGTAATTGGAGATGTTCCGGAAAAAGCAGAATACCCGGATAATGTTCAAATTGATGAAGTGCCCGGATTTACGGAAACATTCAACCAGGCATACCGTGCTTTCGAAACCTCGGGGAAATCCCTGTTACAGGCCATTGCAATCTACCTCGGCCTTGATGAGCATTATTTTGATGAGCATATCCACAATGGCAATTCCATATTGAGAGCGATTCATTATCCTCCCATTCAGGAAGAACCGAAATCAGCCATCCGAGCGGAACAACATGAAGATATCAATCTGATTACCCTGCTGGTTGGTGCCAGCGCTGATGGACTTCAGATTCTCACCAAACAAAATGAATGGGTAGGGGTAACATCACTTCCAGAACAGATCGTGGTAAATGTGGGTGATATGCTGCAGCGCTTAACCAACAACAAACTTAAGTCCACCACCCACCGGGTAGTAAATCCACCTCGCGAATTGTGGGGTACCAGTCGATATTCCATCCCCTTTTTCCTCCATCCGAAAAGCAAGATGAGCCTTGCTTGCCTGGATTCCTGTGTAGACGCCAACCATCCAAAAGCCTATCCGGATGCAACCGCCGGCGAATACCTGGATGAACGCCTGCGCGAAATCGGTCTGAAAAAATAAATTTTCTTTACGCCAGTTACATGAAGGGTAAGCTCCAAATGGTTTTTAATCCTTAATTTCTGGGATTAAATTCCCCTTTATGTGTTTGATCAAATTGTTGACCGCTGGTCCGGTCTGCTTGACCCTGTTGTTGGGTGCCAAAACCGTATCCGCCGATCCCGCCCGGCCTTTTCAAAACAGGCAGGCTATCACCGATACCACAAAAAAAGACAGCCTGCTGTACACTCCTTTTAAAAATCTACCCCTCAAAACAGCGCGCAATATTCCAGTGTCAACCAGCGAAGGCACCTGGATTTCGGTTGATATGAGTCCGGATGGCAAAACCATCGTTTTTGACTTGCTCGGTGATCTCTACACCATTCCTTCCACCGGCGGTAAAGCTACCCAGCTCACCCGGGGCATGGCCTTTGATACGCATCCGAGATACAGTCCGGATGGCAAACGTATCCTATTCACATCCGATCGAAGCGGTGCTGAAAACCTCTGGTATATTGACCTGGAGAAAAAGGATACGGTTCAGCTTACCAAAGACAGGAACATGAATTTTCCAAGTGCTGCCTGGACTCCTGATGGAGAATACATTGTTTTCTCAAAAGGCCGTATCAATGTGCAACTCTACATGATCCATAAAAATGGAGGAGGCGGTGTTCAACTGATTGACGCCCCGGCTACTCTTAAAACAATCGACCCTGCTGTAAGTGCTGATGGTAATACCATCTATTTTTCTACCCGTAATGGAGGCTGGAGTTACAATGCACCTTTGCCGCAATACCAGATCGGGGTGTATGATCGCCAGAAAGCCCGCCACCATACTATCACAGATCGCTATGGTTCAGCCTTCAGTCCTGTTCTTTCAAAAGATGGAAACTGGATGGTGTATGGAACACGCTATGAAGAGAATACCGGACTTATATTGAAAAACCTTAAAACCGGAAAGGAATCCTGGTTACTCTATCCTTTTCAAAGAGATGAACAGGAAAGTATTGCCACTATGGGTGTTTTGCCAGGCATGTGTTTCACGCCTGACAGCAAAGCCCTTATCGCTTCAACCGGTGGAAAAATCAAACGTATTCCCCTGGATGGTTCCAAACCCACAGATATTCCTTTCCATGTGGAAACCATACTGGAACTGGGACCTCAGCTTGATTTTCAGTTTCCCATCACAGATACATCTCATGCACTTGTAACACAAATCCGGCAGGCAGTTCCATCACCGGATGGGAAAAAGCTAGCCTTCACTGCATTGAACAGACTCTATGTGATGGATTACCCCAATGGACAACCGAAAAGAATAACTACGAATGATTTCACAGAAGCCATGCCTGCCTGGTCACCGGACGGAAACAGCCTGGTATTCAGTACCTGGACACCCGCGGGCGGACATATATTCAAAGCCACGATTGTTGGCAAGCCAGCTGTTCAGCAATTGACCCGGGAACCCGGCCTTTATCAGTTCCTGGAAGTTTCACCCAAAGGAGACCGCATCGTGTTTCAACGGGCATTCACAGAAACGTATAAAAAGTCTATTAGTCCAGGTTATAACAACGCGGAAGAAGAACTGGCCTGGATTCCGGCAACAGGAGGAGAGATCACTGTAATTGATAAGGTGATGGGGCGTTACCAGCCACATTTCACAACAATGGACAACCGAATTTACCTCAACAACAACGGACAGCTGGTTTCCATTCAATGGGATGGAAGCGATGAAAAGATCCATGCAAAAATTACCGGGATCACTACCTATGGAATGAGTCATTTTCAAAATGGCAACCCGGGTGTAGATGCCTGTATCCTTACATCAGCCAATGCTGAGGCGATGGAAATGCAGTTGCCATCCAATGCTTCCCGGATAAAAATTGCTCCCGATGGCAAAAGCGCGCTGGCACAAATTAATAATGAAATCTATTGGCTCACCCTCCCGCAAACCGGTAAAACAGTTACCATCAACCTGGCAGATGCTGAGAACGCCAATTTCCCGGCTAAAAAACTGACTACCATTGGAGGCGAGTTCCCTTCATGGGGTAAGAATGGTAAGCTGATTCATTGGAGCCTGGGTAATGCGCATTTTGTGTACGACCTGGAGGAAGCTCAAAGAATGGAGGACAGTATTGCAAGTGCCAAAAAGCTGGCAGCTACAAAACCCGCCACTGATAGCACACACAAAGACAGCAGTCTGGTTGCCAAAAAGGATTCCACTAAAAAAGAATCCAGCTACCAGCCAATTGAAACAGCCATCAAAATTTATTATCAGCGGGATCTGCCTCAGGGTGCTATTGTATTCCGCAATGCCCGTATCATCACCATGAAAGGAGATGAGATTTATGAACAAGGAGATTTGCTCGTAGTGAACAACCGCATCAAGGCGGTAGGTCCGGCCGGAAGCCTGGTAATCCCGAAGGGAACCAAAGAAATGGACGCCAGCGGAAAGACAATTGTCCCGGGATTCATAGATACCCATGCCCACATGTGGCCCAACTGGACCATGCATAAAAACCAGATCTGGATTTATGCAGCCAACCTGGCTTACGGAGTAACCACTACCATGGATCCCCAAACCGGAACCACGGATGTGCTTACCTATTCTGACCTGGTGGAATCAGGGCAAATGGTGGGCCCCAGAGTTTATTCAACTGGTCCCGGTGTTGGGTTCTGGTCTTATAATGTAAAAGATTCCGCCCAGGCAGAAAGCATCCTGCAGCAGTACTCCAGGTATTACCATACCAATTATATAAAGATGTACCTGACAGGTAATCGCCAGCAGCGCCAGTGGATCCTGAATGCAGCACGCAACCAGGGTTTACATCCAACCACAGAAGGCGGATTGAACTTTAAACTGAATATGACCAACCTGATTGATGGCTATCCTGGTCATGAACATTCCCTCCCGATTTATCCTTTATACAAGGACGTTACTTCTACGATTGCAAAAGCCCAGATGGCGGTGACACCCACCCTGTTAGTTGCTTATGGTGGTCCCTGGGCGGAAAACTATTATTTCCAAACAGAGAATCCTTATCACAATAAAAAGATGCAGCATTTCATGCCGTATGAAGAACTCGCATCCAAAACCAGGCGTGTGCAGGGCTGGTTCCTTCCGGAAGAACATGTATTTAAGAAACATGCGGAGAGTATGAAAGCCATGGTGGAGCAAGGTGCACTGGCAGGCATTGGTAGTCATGGGGAGTTCCAGGGACTGGGCTACCACTGGGAACTCTGGTCGATGCAAAGTGGCGGAATGAGCAATCACAATGCGCTGAAGACCGCAACCATCCTGGGTGCCAAAACCCTGGGCCTGGATGCCAATCTGGGCAGTATTGAGCCTGGAAAAATTGCGGACCTGGTGATACTCGACGCCAATCCTCTTGAAAATATCCGGCATTCTGACTCCGTGCGGTGGGTGATGAAAAATGGCCGGCTCTATGAGGGTGATACCGCGAATGAAATTCATCCCCGCGCCAAAGCACTCAACCGGGATGAGTTTTCCTACCCCAAACCGCTGAACTGATTTTTTTCTTCACCGGTCGGGTGGCATCCGCCAAAGGCGGATGAAATAACAAAAGGCTGTACCCAAACCCGGGTACAGCCTTTTTTTATACAACCATTCAACCCAAAAATAGACCGCTCATCGAACGGGATAAAAATTCTTTGTCGGTCCTTAAATTCATAAAGCCCTTATCCAGACTGCATTTCGCTCTAAACAAGGTAGAATCTTATCAAAATTACCTTCCTTAATCCGGTACTTTATTTTGCATAGTACTGAAACTTTCTATAGATTTGTGTTGTCAAAGGTATAGAACAGGGCTGGTGGCCGATGGCGAACGAACCTTATCCTAACAATTTTAAACCTTATCCCCTCGCCTCTCTGCCACCAGCCCCCTAAACAAAAAATGCCATGAACATAGAAAACACTCAAAGCCAAATGCGGAAAGGGATACTGGAGTTCTGTATCCTGTCCATCATCCGCCGCGGCGAAGCCTATCCAAGTGATATTGTGGATGAGATGCGGGCAGCCAACCTTCAAATTTTGGAAGGCACGCTCTATCCATTGCTGACCCGCCTTAAAAATGCAGACATGCTCACCTACCGTTGGGTAGAAAGCAATTCCGGTCCTCCCCGGAAATATTTCTCCCTAACTGAAAAAGGGGAGGCCTTCTACCAGGAACTGGAAGCGACCTGGAAAGAACTGGCAAACGGAGTGAAAGCACTCACCAGCAAGTCCGAATCGCTACCAAATATTCCTGAGAATCCAACAACCAACTAATACTTCAACCTGCTAATACTTATCAATTATGAAAAAGGTCATCAATATAAACTTCCACGGTCGGGTGATTCCTATAGAGGAAACCGCTTTCGATCTGTTGAAGCAATATACCGAGAGCCTGCGTCGCTACTTCGCTAATGAAGAGGGGCGTGACGAGATCATCAATGATATCGAAGGCCGGATCGCCGAATTGTTTTCTGACCGCCTGAAAAAAGGTGCCGTGTGCATTACCGATGAGGATGTTAACTCCATCATCGCCGGTATGGGCCGCCCGGAAGAACTGGAAGCTGCTGAAGCAGATGCTTTCACTGCTACCGGAATGGGCAGCAGCACCGGATCAGCTCCCAACCAATCAGCTGGTTACCAGGGTAGCAGTTCCTCCTCCGGCACCTATAACACAGGTAACTTCCGCAGAGGAAACCTGTACCGCAATGCGGATGACAAAATCATCGGTGGTGTGTGTAGCGGCCTGGCCAACTACCTGGGCATCGACCCGGTGATCATGCGGATCATCTTTGTCCTGCTCTTCGGTGCACTCTTCTGGGTATATATCCTGCTGTGGATCATTGTACCCTCACAATCACTCAGTTCTAATATCACCAAGCGCCTGTACCGGAACCCCGATGATAAAGTCATCGCCGGTGTAGCCGGAGGCCTGGCAGTCTATTTCAATATTGCTACCTGGATTCCCCGATTGATCTTTGCCCTCCCCCTCATACTGGGTATTGTGGGAAGCGGATTCAATGCCTTCTTCTGGGACTGGGATTTCATGATGGGTCCGCGGATCATCTCCGGCGGATTGGGATCTACCCTCTTTGTAGTGTACCTGGTTCTCTGGATCGCAGTGCCTTATGCCACCACCGCAGCTGAAAAGCTGGAAATGAAAGGTGAGCGTATTGACCTGAACTCCATCCGCGATACGGTTAAAGGAGATCTGGAGTCTTTTAAGACCCGTGCCCAGAACTGGGGAGCCGAAGTAAAACAAACTGCTCAGCAATTCAGTGCTCACGGAAAAACCTTCGCAGAAGAAGCAGCCCCAATTGCCCGCAAAGCCGGATCCGGTTTGGGTAATGTGATCGGAATATTGTTCAAAGCTTTCTTCCTGTTCATTGCAGCCATCATTGCCATCTCCCTGTTTGCTGCCCTGCTTGGTATCCTGTTCAGTGGTATGGCGATCTTCCCCATCAAGGATTTCTTCCTGGAAGGTTTCTGGCAGAATAGTCTGGCCTGGTCCAGCCTGATTCTCTTCATGGGTGTACCTATCATCGCATTGATTACCTGGCTGGTACGCCGCATCATGGGAGTGAAAAGCACTAACAATTACCTGGGATACACTTTCGGTGGTTTGTGGGTAATCGGATTGTTCAGCTTTATTTTCCTGGCCGGATTGATGGCCCGCAATTTCAAAAACCGTGCTGGCGTGGAAGATACCGTTAGCATCAACCAGCCCAGCAAAGACAAACTCTATGTGGAGGCCGTGGGTAATAATATCCGCTATTATGGCGACGACTTGTTTGGTATCGAATGGGATGAAGATGCTCCCTTCTATGGTATCAGCCGCGATAGCCTTATGCTGAAAACAGTTCGGGTGAATGTGGTGAAAAGCAACGATAGTAACTATCATGTATACACGATCCGCTTCAGTCGCAGTAACACCAATAACAAAGCCAGGGAATTGGCTGAGCATATAACTTTCCCGATCAAACAGCAGGACAGTGTGCTTCAGTTACCCAAAGGATTTGTGATCACTGCCGACGATAAATTCCGCAACCAGCAGGTACTGGTGGTAGTAGAAGTTCCTATCGGCAAAAAGGTTGAAATCGACCGTTCTGTGGAAGACTTCGACTGGTTCAATGTGAACGTAAATCGCAGAAGAGGATTCAATGTGAGCTGGGATAATAACTGGGATGATTCCTATTCCTGGGATAACAATGTTGAATACATCATGACCCGCGATGGCCTGAAACGTACCAACGAAAAGACCGAAAAGGAAATCAAAGAAGGAAAATTCAAGATAGAAAGCGATGGCGTGATCATCGAGGGTGAAATAAAAGACAGTGGAACAAAAGATGGAGAGAAGAAATATGAATACAAAGGACCGGATAAAAACCAGCCTGAAAAAAAGGACACTATTAAAGTCAAAGCTGAAGCTACAGTAATGAACGAAGAGGAAACTGATAACAGTTCGCGCCTTTTGCCCTCTGTGAAAGCAATACCTTCCCTGCCAGCTACTGACCTTGATGCCAGTCCGCTTGTAATCCTGACCTCTCTGTTGCGATAACACCCTTGCTCTATATACCAACCCGGCCGCCGCATCGATGAGATGGAAGGCGGGGTTGAAGTTGGAACTCCCCGCCTTTTCCAGGCGGGGATTTTTTTACGCTATCCTTTCCGAGTACAATATTTGCTTTTTACTTAGATATTTTCATTGACATTTGCCTTCTATGAATCACCTTGAACCTCCTGTGAATCTTCAGATTGCGATGATCGACGATCATGTCCTGCTCCGAAATGGACTTGCCAAAATCATCAATGAATTTAAAGGCTTTGAAGTCACCCTTCAGGCCAATAACGGAAAAGAATTTATTGAACTGATCTCCACCCGGAAAAAGCCAGACATCGTTTTACTGGATGTGAATATGCCGGTCATGAATGGATATGAAACCGCCAAATGGATCCATTCTCACCTGCCGGGAACAAAAATGTTGGTATTGAGTATGCTCGATGCCGATTATGTGTTCATTCGCATGCTGCGACTGGGAGCAAGGGGTTTTATGATCAAAGACAGCCATCCCGAACAATTTTACCAGGCACTGGTTCAGCTCAGGGACCAGGGATATTATATGAATGAAAATTTTTCACCAAGGATGGCGCAACGGTTGAAAAATGATCCAGGACAACCGAGCAGCATATCCCCACTGGATCCTCCTAAGCTTTCTGATAAGGAACTTGAATTCCTCAAGCTGGCCTGTACGGAGATGACCTACCGTGAAATTGCAGATGCACTGGAGGTCAGCATCCGTACAGTGGACAGCTATCGGGATGTACTGTTTGATAAACTGGAAGTTTCAACCCGTGTCGGATTAGTACTTTACTCCATTAAAAATGGTATTGTAATGATTTAATGGATTCCATTTCCTGCATGAAATCATTACTCCAGTACCCTATATCATAATAATTAACGGTATCGAATAAACGCGACATCCGCATATCTCTTTCTTCCGGCTCCATCAATAAGGCCTGCAAAAGAACTTCCTTTAGAGAGCGTTTATCATACGGGTTGGTCCGGAGAGCATACCCCATTTCCACAGATACACCGGCAAATTCTGAAATGATGACCACTCCTTTGTCTTCTTCTTTAAGTCCCTGCACTGCTACATATTCTTTCGCTACCAGGTTGAGTCCATCCCTCAGTGGAGTAATCCAGGCAATATCCGAAACTGCATAATACGCAACCAGCTCTTCAAAAGGAAAAGACCGGAAGAAAAAATGAATTGGGGTCCAGCCAATGCGACTGTATTTGCCATTTATTTTTCCAACCGCCTGTTCCAGCTCCTGCTGCACTTTTTCATAAATCTTCATGCCTTTTGCAGGTGGCGTACAGATATTGATCAGTTCTACTTTTCCATGAAACTCCGGATACTCTTCCAGGAATTCCTGGAACGCGTAAATTTTCTCCAACGGTCCTTTTACATAATCCAGTCGCTCTACACTCAATACGATCTTTTTATTCTCACCTACCTGATCCCGGAGTTGCTGCACCAACTTCCTGCGTTGTGCTTTTTCATAACACTCCTTGATATAACCGGTATGTACACCAATAGGATGGGCGCCCAGCTTCACTTTGCGGGATCCGGCTTCAATGAGTCGAGGCATTTTTTCAACACCTAACGGGCAGCTATAGCTGAGGAATCGTTCCGTGCAATTTTGTTCTTCCAGCACTGTAACGGGCAACAAACTTCTCACAACATCTACAAAGTTTTCTGCATATCGGGGAATATGGAATCCGATATAATCACACTGGAGCAGGCTTCCTATAATATCACCTCTCCAGGGGATGATGTTGAAAATATCAGCCGGCGGGAAACTGGTATGATGGAAAAATGCAATATTCAGATCAGGTCTTAGCTGGCGCAAAATTCCTGGAACCATCCATAAATTGTAATCGTGAATCCAGACATTGGCGCCATAATCGGCCTCTTTAGCTGTCTTTTCTGCAAAGAGCCGGTTGATCCGCACATAATGATCCCAATGATCGTGGTTGAAAGTAGCTTTATCAATGAAGGAGAAAATGGTAGGCCAGAAGGCTTCTTTCGAAAAGACCTTGTAAAAAAGCTCCACTTCCTTTTTAGTAAGCCCTATTCTTCCCGCTAACAGGTTGGGATATTTTTCTTCATCAATATAGATGTTCCGCAATTGCGAGCCCGTTTTTTCAACTTCCTCCCAGGCAATCCAGGTACCGGACCGACCTTCGCGGAAGAAACCCATCAGGGAGGGAATGATACCATTGGGACTGGTAGGCGGCACATGTTTTCGTTCGCCATTCACCTCTCTGATTTCATAAGGCAGGCGATGGTATACCATCAACAGCTGGTTTTCACCGGCAGCCGGCATTTCATTGCTTTCTTCCAGCGCAGGATCATATTGATTGAACGCTCCAAATGCTCTGAAGGCTTCCAGGATACCACCACAACCCGGGCGTTCCGCCTGGTAAATGAGCGACTGTCCGGCTGTTGCTTCAACCAGCGCAGGCTCTGCTGCACCAACCACCACACCTTTATAACCAGTCTGGTATAAGGAAAGATCATTCAGCGTATCACCGGCCACCAGGATCTGGTCCTCTGGTACATTGAGCAATTTGACCAGTTGTTTGAGCGTAAACCCTTTATTTACACCCGGCGGCAATACATCCAGGAATTTCCCGGCTGACACCAGCACATCACAACCCAATTCAGCTGCAGAAGCTTTGAGTTGGTCCATATCGGTTTCATGATCAAAGAAATAGGAACTGCGCCTGGTCATAGGTACTTCCTGGCGTTTCAGGCCACGGATATCTTTCAGGCGGTTACTTACTATAAGTGAACCCGGCCATCTGTTTTCAATTTCGGATTGAATAGGTTGAATAGGTTCCAGTGTGCGGCCATTTACCACAGTAGCACCTACATCGCAAATAATATAATCAGGGTTAGGGATCACAGGGTCATTTAAAAGCGGGATTACTGTTTCAAGACCGCGACCTGTAACAAATACCAGCCGGACAGTAGGATTCTCCCGAATCACCCGGTACAGTTGCTGTTTGTCAGCACTTTTACCACCTAAAAAAGTTCCATCCAAATCCGTTGCTAATAATAACATACTATCAATTTTATCTTAAATAATGTTCTAGCAGTCTCATCTCATTAAACGGAGAGGACTGTTTATATAATATCCGGTACACCGCAGATAAGAGCGGTAACTGGAGTTTGGCTGCATTTGCTAATGTATAAAGTCCGCGTGCGGCAGGATAACCTTCCGCCACCATCTGCATATGCGTTTGTGCCATATGCACAGAATAACCACGACCAATCAACTGGCCAAAAGCCCCGTTCCGACTAAAGCCTGAATAGGCAGTAACAAGCAGATCGCCGAAGTAGGCAGAATCATTTAAATCTCTTGGGGCCGGATGCAGGGTGTCTACCAATGTCCTGGTTTCTCTAAGGGCATTGCTGATTACAACAGCGAGAAAATTGTCTCCGAAATTCATCCCCCGCACGATCCCGGCAGCAATACCGACAACATTTTTCATAATGGCGGCCAACTCAACACCCATCGGATCCTGGTTTTGGATCACTTTCAGGTAGGGAGAAGTAATCGCTTCAGCAACCTCCTGCACGGCAGTTGTATCATACCCTGAAACAGTCAGATAGGTTTTTCTACCCATGGCGATTTCTTCCGCATGGCAGGGTCCGCCAAGCACAATGCAGTCTCTTGCATTCGTACCCAGTTTTCTTGCCAAAAACACAGAGGGAATTTCACCAGTTCCGGGCACCACTCCTTTGATAGATACCAGCAATCGCTTGCCGGGAGGTAATACTTCTTCCCAGTCTGAAAGCGTTGATTCCAAATAGGCGGAGGGTACGGCAAATAAAATATGGTCAGCGGCATTCACTGCTGTGGCAATGTCGGCCACCGGATGAATCTTATCGAGATTAAGCAATAGGTAATTCAGATAATGTTGCGGACTCCGGTGCATCAAAATATGATCCACATGGGCGGATGACCTTAACAACCAGGTCACCTGCACGCCGCTTTCTGAGAAAATCTTTACCAGGGCTGTAGCCCAACTTCCACTGCCAACTATACTGATTTTTTGTAATGCAGGCATGGTGCAAAGGTACCCCATAATGCCCTGTAATCGGGCCTTAAGCAGTTAATTAAAATTATATATCATTGATTATTAACAGATTAAACAGCTTATTTTAATGGTATTTTCATATGAGACAGTTTCCCGGTACTTTTGCGCCACACTATCAGCTAGCCAATGAAAAATACTCCCTTTACCGCCAAACATCAGGCCCTTGGAGCCAAAATGGCGCCCTTTGCCGGATACAATATGCCCATTTCCTATACCGGAATCAATGATGAACATGCTGCCGTAAGAACCAATGCCGGTGTGTTTGATGTAAGCCATATGGGCGAATTCATCCTGAAAGGTGCCGGCGCCGTGGATTTGATCCAGCGTGTTACTACCAACGATGTTTCCAAGCTCACCAAAGGAAAAGCGCAATACAGTGCCCTGACCAATGAAACCGGCGGTATTGTGGATGACCTGATTATTTACTGTGTTGAAGAAAACCAGGTGTATATGCTGGTGGTGAATGCCAGCAATATTGAAAAAGACTGGGAATGGATCAGTCGGTTTAATACCGGTGGAGTAGAGATGCATAATATCTCCGATAAAACCTGCCTGCTGGCCATCCAGGGTCCAAACGCAACCAAGATTTTACAGCCACTAACGGAGATGGATATCCTGAATCTGAAATATTACACATTTGTAAAAGGTCCGTTTGCGGGAGTAGATAACGTGCTGATCAGCGCAACCGGTTATACCGGATCAGGTGGTGTTGAAATCTATTTTGAAGACAAAGACGGTGCTGCAGATAAAATCTGGGATGCCATTTTCGAAGCAGGCAAAGCAGCAGGTATCAAACCAATTGGCCTGGGTGCAAGGGATACCTTAAGACTTGAAATGGGCTACTGTTTATATGGTAATGACATCGACGACAGTACATCGCCACTGGAAGCCGGACTGGGATGGATTACTAAATTTTCGAAAGATTTTACAGCCCGGAATATTCTTGAAGAGCAGAAAGCAGCCGGCATTCAGCGTAAACTGGTCGGCTTTGAAATGATTGATAAAGGTATTCCGCGTCATGATTACCAGATTGCAGATGCGGAAGGAAATATCATCGGAAAAGTAACCAGTGGAACACAGTCGCCCAGTTTACAAAAAGCAATTGGATTAGGTTATGTTACTATCGGTCATGCACAACCGGATTCGGAAATTTATATTCTTGTTCGCGATAAAAAACTGAAGGCGAAAGTGACCAAACTTCCCTTTAGCTGATTGTTAAGATCTCATTAGAAAGGCCGCCGCTTACCTGCGTTGCGGCCTTTTTTTGTAGCTTTGCTGCTCCCACACCCATCCGCCTGCCTTTATTATTCACTAAATTTTTCATTCATGAAAGAGCTGTTGAATCAGACATTTTGGGGTAATACGTATATGGCATACCTGATTGCTGCAACTGGTATGCTTATTACCTGGATCATCGTTAAGCTGGTAAAAAAATATGCAATTAAAAAAGTGCAGCAACTGGTTTCTACTACCGATAACCAGTACGATGATCTGATCATTGAAGGAGTGGAAAAATTTGTAGTTCCTTATTTCTATCTCTTTGTCAATTACAATATCATTACCCATCTCAACCTACATCCAAGACTGGCCAATATATTTCGGGTAGCGATCACTGTTATTACGCTTTATTATGCTGTCCGGCTGGTGAACCATATCCTTGGTGCCATGCTGAAAGGTTTCATGGAAAGAAGGCATGAAACTCCCGAACGGATCCGGCAACTCCGGGGAGTGATGATCGTGCTGAAAGCGATCGTATGGTTTCTTGGTATTGTATTGTTATTAGACAATCTTGGTTATGATGTTGCCACTATTATAGCTGGTATGGGTATTGGTGGTATCGCCATCGCCCTGGCGGCACAAACCATCCTGGGTGACCTCTTCAGTTATTTTGTGATCTTCTTTGACAAACCATTCGAGATCGGTGATTTTGTTAATGCGGACGGAAAGATTGGAACCGTTGAATACATTGGAATAAAAACTACCCGCATTCGTAGTATTACTGGTGAGCAGGTGATCATGTCAAACACCAAACTAACCAATACGGCACTGCATAATTTCAAACGCATGGAAAGAAGGCGGATTGCGTTTACCATTGGTGTTACGTATCAGACTCCTGCAGAAAAACTGAAACAGATTCCGGGCATCATTGAAAAGGCAATAAAATCGCAGTCCATAACAGCATTTGACCGATCGCATCTTGCTGCCTTTGGCGATTTCAGCATCAATTTCGAAACTGTCTATTTCATTGATACACCAGATTACCTCGCCTTTATGAATGCCCAACAGGAAATTTACCAGGCTATTTTTGAAGCGTTTGAAAAAGAGGGAATTGATTTTGCCTATCCTACTCAAACCCTGTTCCTGGAAAGAGCCAGCCAGGATACAGGTGCAAAGACCACTGAATAAAGCTGCACCGATTTTCCTACATTCATGGCTCAAACAACCGCTATGAGAAGCTTCGGATGCATCGTATTGCTTGCTCTTGGATTAACAGCAGAAGGCCAAAGCACCCAACCAACCTTTGCGGAAAGATTAGGTTTTCCAAAAGGATCCAAAGTAGTTATCCTGCATGTAGATGATGCAGGCATGAGTTATGATGCCAACCTGGGTGCCATGCGCGCACTTACGGAAGGAGTTGCCAGCTCTGTCAGCGTCATGATGCCCTGCCCCTGGGTTCCACAGTTTATGAACTGGTTGAAGGAAAATCCGAAAATCGATGCCGGCTTACACCTGACCCTCACCTCCGAATGGAAACAATATAAATGGGGACCGCTCAGTGGTTATCCCTCTGTTCCCGGATTGGTAGATACTACCAGTGGAGCCATGTATGCCTCTGTTCCGGAAGTGGTTCAACATGCCAAACCTGAAGAAGTGGGTATGGAAATCAGTGCGCAGATTCGTCGCGCGCGGCAGATGGGATGGGAACCAACCCACCTCGACAGCCATATGGGTACGCTTTTTGCGCATCCAGGATTTACCATGCAATACGTACAGGCCGGAATCCGGGAGCGCATCCCGGTTATGGTTCCAGGTGGCCATAACACCAATCTTATAGAAGATGACCCTTCGCTGGCCCAGCGAAAAGCGGAGACCGATCAATTGGGCACTATGCTCTGGAATGCCGGTTTGCCTGTGCTGGATGATCTCCACAATAAAAGTTATGGCTGGAAAATTCCGGCGGAAGCGTTGAAATCGGATAAAGCCCTGGCGGCCTATGCAACCAAACAATATATCCAGGCCCTGGAAGAATGCAAACCCGGACTCACCATGATGATCATGCATTGTACCCAGCCAACCGAAGTATTTGAGCATATCAGCGACAGCGGTCCCAGGCGGAAAGCAGATCTTCTTGGAATGTTATCGCCCGAGGTTAAAAAATACATCCGGGACAATGGTATCATCCTGACAACCTGGAGAGAATTGATGGAAAGAAGAAAACAGCTTTCGAAGTAAACATGCCAACCATTCACCTGACCAGTTTTATCCAGGCGCCGATTGAAAGGGTATTTGATCTTTCACGCAGCATCGACCTGCACAAAAAATCCATGACCGACAGTGCTGAGGAAGCCATTGCCGGCACCACCAATGGCCTGATACAATTGGGGGAAACAGTCACCTGGAAAGGCAAACACCTCGGCAAAACACGCTTTCATAAATCCCGGATTACTGTACTTCAAACACCCGTGCATTTTATTGATGAAATGGTGGAAGGGGATTTCAAGTCCTTTGAACATGCCCATCATTTTATGAAAATTGAAAATGGCACCATCATGATTGACCTGCTCAACTACGAAGTGCCGTATGGGGTGATTGGCCGGCTGGTAGACCGGTTTTATCTTTTCCGGCACCTGGTAAAAATGATGGAAGCCAGAAACTTATATATTAAACAAACGGCTGAATCAGAGAGATGGCGGCAATTTTTGTGAGCCACCCTTATCTTTGCAGCCCATGAACAATCGTCCCAGCCTCTTTACATCCCTGTCTCCCGCCCTGTTACATCTCTATGATGTTCGCGAAAGTATTGTTGTAATTATTGATGTGTTGAGGGCCACCTCTACCATCGCAACCGCCCTGTATAATGGCGCAAGCTCCGTGATTCCGGTGGATTCTGTGCAGCGTTGTATTGAACTGGGCGGACAGATTGGTGCCATCACTGCCGGAGAGCGTGATGGAAAAGTGGCACCCGGACTTGCCTATGGCAATTCCCCTTTTGAATATCCCCGCAGTTTTGTGGAGAACAAGACACTGGTGCTGACCACCACCAATGGAACCAAGTTACTGCACATGGCATTAAACAATGGTGCGCCTACCGTGATTACTGGTTCTTTTCCCAACCTCACAGCAGTTTGCGACTACCTGGTTGCTGAAAAAAGAAATGTGATCCTGGGCTGTGCAGCCTGGAAAGATCGCTTCAACCTGGAAGACACCCTGTTTGCCGGAGCTGTGATTGACCGCATCCGGGAGCATTTTGAAATTAACTGCGATTCCTCACAAATGGCAGCCACCCTCTACCAGGAAGCAAGTGAGGATCTGTATGAATTCATGAAGAAGAAGGACGCATCGCATTACCATCGCCTAACCGGCTACGGTTTGGAAAAAGATATCCGGTATTGCCTGACTGCAGATGGCGCCAATGTTTTACCCATTTTTATTGATGGCCGACTGGTAGTTAACCAAGCGATTTAGTGAGCACATAAGTGGTGAGTCCGGATGCCGCTTCTGCAGAAGCAGCTACGGTAAACCCTGCATTTTCATAAAAGCCCAGGCTTTTTTCATTTTCACTGCTCAGCCATAATTCCTGCAAACCCGCTTCCCGGGCCTGTTCAGCGCAGCTATCCAGCAGCCATTTTCCATAGCCCCTGCCTCTGACACTGAAATCCACTGCCAGCAGCCAGATATAGGCAAAATTCTTTGCAAGCCCAGAGATCAGGGCCTCCGGCGTTTGCTCATGTGTATTGAAACGTTCCCATGCTTCCAGTACATAGGTTGGTTGGCCGGTCATCTTAAAAGGGTCCAGATGTGGAGGAAATACGGTTCCGGGAATCCAGGCAAGCACCCCTGCATTGCCTGGAGCCAGGATCACTTCACCCTCCGTTAGGCAATAATCCAGTGCTGCATTGAAATAAGCTTCCATCCCCCGGTGCCTTTGCTGGTCGGTGCCCTGGAAACTATACCGAAACAGGGGGTCATCACTGAAGTTACTGGTGAGCAAAAGAGAACATTGTAACAGATTCATACTGCAAATATCCCTGACCTTTCCCGAATTCGTAAGCAGAATGGATAGCGGATCGGTATTTTTGCACACTTAACAGATCTGACGGCATGATTCAAATTGGATTAGTAGGCAACCCGAACAGTGGAAAGAGTTCTCTTTTTAATGTATTGACGGGCTTGAACCAGAAGGTGGGCAATTTTCCTGGCGTAACGGTTGATAAAAAAACCGGCATCTGTGATTTGGGGGAGCAACAAAAAGCAGCCCTGATCGACCTTCCCGGCACCTATAGCCTCTATCCAAAACGGGGAGATGAATGGGTAACCTACCAGGTACTGATGGGCCAGGACAAGGAAGTGAAACTGGATATGCTGATTCTGTTGGCGGATGCCAGCAACCTCAAAAGAAACCTGCTCTTTGTTTCGCAGATCATCGACCTGAAGATCCCGGTAATTGTAGCACTGACGATGATGGACCTTGCCCGAAGCAAAGGTATTGAAGTGGATCTGGAAGGATTGGAGCGGGAACTCGGGGTTCCGGTAGTTGCTGTTAATCCCCGCAAAAGCAAAGGCGTTCCCCAGCTTAAAAAAATAATGGCCGCCACTGCAAAAGGTCAGTACAAAGCACCTGCCTTTGACTTTATTGCCAATCAGGAACTGGCAGCCGGCGCAGTTTCAGAAGTAAAGCAGTTGGTACCCGGACTCAGTGATTACAAGGCCATTCATTACCTGATCAATCATGAAAGTTTTGAGTTGGAGGAGGGATTGCAGGAAAAAATCGAAGGTGCGGAAAAGAATCATGCTTTTAATCCAACCAAAACCCAGGCGGAAGAAATTTTGCAACGATATGCCCGGATCAAAACCATCATGGGCCAAACTGTTGCAGAGCCAGATCCCTTACATAAAACCATACTCACGGATAAACTGGATTCACTTCTATTACACCGGGTATGGGGGTACCTGATCTTGTTGGGCGTGTTGTTCCTGCTGTTTCAAAGTGTTTTCCTCATTGCCCAATACCCGATGGATGCCATTGAAACAGGCTTTGGTGCACTGGGCTCCTGGCTGGGTGAAGTTTTGCCTGCGACCTGGTGGAGTGATTTGCTGATCAATGGAATAGTAGCAGGACTCGGGGGTATTATAATATTTGTACCCCAGATCATGATCCTGTTTGGATTGATCACCATCCTGGAAGACACTGGTTATATGGCGCGTATCAGCTTTCTAACTGATAAGCTCATGCGAAAAGTGGGACTGAATGGAAAATCGGTGATGCCGATGATCAGTGCCTTTGCCTGTGCGGTACCGGCCATCATGAGTGCGCGCAATATTGAAAATAAAAAGGAGCGATTGCTGACCATCCTGGTAACACCCCTGATGAGTTGCAGCGCACGTTTACCTGTATATACGATTCTTATTGCATTAGTAATTCCGCAAAAAATGATTGGAGGTATTGTGAGTTTGCAGGGCTTGGTAATGATGGGTCTTTATCTGCTGGGAATCGTACTGGCGATGGCGATCTCCTGGATTGCAAAATGGTTTATTCAGAATAAGGATAAAAGTTTTTTCATCCTGGAACTGCCCATGTACCGTGCACCACGATGGAAAAATATTTTCACCACGATGATACAGAAGGCCCAGATTTTCGTATTCGAGGCTGGTAAAGTAATCATGGTGATCAGTCTGCTTTTATGGGCGATGAGTTCTTATGGACCGGGAGAGCGCATGGCACAGGTGGAAGCAGAATTTGCAGCAAAGAAAGCAGCACAACCGGAAGCTTTGGAAGAACTGGAAAAAGCAGAAGCTTCTGCTAAACTGGCTAATTCTTATGCGGGAATTCTGGGAAAAGCCATTGAGCCGGCGATTGAGCCGTTGGGCTATGATTGGAAAATCGGTATTGCGCTGATCACTTCTTTTGCAGCACGCGAAGTGTTTGTAGGAACGATGGCAACCCTCTACAGTGTAGGTGATTCGGATGATGAAAGTGGCTTACTCCTGAGAGAAAAAATGCAGCAGGAAAAAAAATCCGATGGCAGTCCGGTTTACAGTCTGGCCACCGGATTATCCCTGATGGTATTTTATTTGTTAGCGATGCAGTGTATGAGTACGCTGGCTGTAGTAAAGCGTGAAACCCGTTCCTGGAAATGGCCGATGATTCAGCTGGCATATATGACAGCATTGGCATATGTCATGAGCTGGCTGGTTTACACCATTGCCTCTTAAACTTTCACCTTTCACTTCTCACCTTTTACTTTTTTTCACCTTTCACTTCTCACTTCCTTCATAAATTCCTGCGCCACCTCCATACCCTTATTCTTTGCATACCAGGCGTGGAGCTGATTATAGAGTTCTTCTTTGGGAAGTGTTCCATTCTGCTTTAGCTCATCAAGAAGCTTTTGTGCAGATGTGGGTCTTGGTCCCCATGTTCCAACTACACTCAGGTCTTCCTCTCTCATCAGGATGATTTTGGGAATAGAGCGGGTTCCATTCGTCAGGAACTGATCCATTATGTCGAGGTTTTCATCTCTTAAAATAAGCCGGTGTTGAATGAAAGGATTAACCGCGGCTAATTTTTCAACAATGGGAACCACCTGTGCCGCATCTCCACACCAGCCTTCTGTAATGGTAAGCCAGATCATAGGGGTTTCGATAGCCAGGAGTTGCTGTTCCAATTCTTCCGGAACCGTCCAGGTTTTATCCCAGCGACTCATCCGCTGTACATTCAATCGGGTGTAATCTACCAGCCATTCTTCCTGGTTGGGACCAGTGGTTTTTCCAGCTTCAACAAGGTCATTTAATGTTTTCCGGTAGGTACTATAAGATACAGCCTGGTCAATGACCAGTTCATTCATGTGTGTCATCATTTGTTTCGTTTTCAGTTAAGCTACGGCAAGCTTCGTAAGGAGGGCTTTCACCTGGTCGCGAATATAATCACGAACAGTATTGAATTCTGCCGGCTCCATATATTTAGGGTCTGGAATTTGCCAGTCGATGAATTCTTTGGCAGGCATCCAGGGACAGGCATCACCGCATCCCATGGTAACAACTACATCAAAGGGGGCGAATTGTTCAACTTCCTGTAGCGACTTCGAATCATGGGAAGTTAAATCGTACCCCAGTTCTTTCATGGCTGCGATGGCTTTGGGGTTTACCACCCCGCTGGGTCGACTTCCGGCACTGTAAGCTTCCACTTTATCTCCCCCAAGAATCCTGGCGAAGGCCTGGCTCATCTGGCTTCGATTGGCATTTTCTACACAAACAAAAAGCAGTTTCTTTTTTTCCATATTGATTAATGGGTAATTGTTTTTCGCATAATCACAGCACTTGCGGGACATAAACCATTCATCTCTTCTGATCTGGCAACGGAAGCTGGTAATTCGGCTTTCGTAATTAGTTGAAAACCTTTTTTACTGAAATAGGATTCGGCAGTATTGGTAATCAGGTAGAGCTCAGACAATCCAAGTTTTTTTGCTGTCTGCTCTACCTGATCCACCAGACGACTTGCAATTCCCATATTTCTGTATTCCGGTAAAACTGTCATAGAGCGCAGTAATCCATAAGGAGCATACAGATCCATGCCAATTACACCAATTGCAATACCTGTTGCATCCGCGATCCAGAAATGTTCCAAGTCTCTTTTTAGATCTTCAGTTGGCAATCCGGCAGCTCTCAATAATGCGACCACAGTTGCATACGCTTCTGGCTCCGCCTTGTTGATTTTAATATCCTGATTCATGTTTGCAATCCTTGTTTTGCGCGATGAGATTAACAACAACCACTGCCTGGTTCACAGCAGGCGGCTGGTTTTTCTGCATAGACCGTAATACTTTTAATGGCAACTTTTCCGGTCTTGTATTCGATGATTTCTTCCTCACTCAGATAGTTTTTCAGAATTTCTTCCGGAATGGTGATCAGCTTTTCTTTTTGAATGGTGATCTTGCTGAAACCTGCTCCCTGTATATGATTCAGGTAGTCGGATTGCTGGATGGCCCCACTCACACAACCTGAGTAGAGCTCAGCAACTGCTTTCCATTTTTCCGGAAGCTGACCTTCGAGTACAATATCAGAGATCGAAAAATGGGCTCCTGGTTTCAATACCCGAAAGATTTCTTTGAAGACTGCAGGTTTATTGGGCACAAGATTCAACACGCAATTGCTGACAACTACATCGGCAGTGTTGCCTGCAACCGGCATTTTTTCAATATCGCCCTGGCGGAATTCAACATTATTAAATCCAAGCTTATCAGCATTGACGCGGGCCTTTTCAATCATTTTTTCAGTGAAATCGATACCGATCACTTTGCCTTTTTCTCCAACAATAGAGCGTGCGACAAAACAATCATTACCAGCACCACTTCCAAGGTCGATCACTGTATCTCCCTCCTTGATTTGTGCAAAAGCAGTAGGCAGACCGCATCCCAGTCCCAGGTCGGCATCGGGTACATAACCTTTTAATTGAGAGTAGTCATCTGCCATAATGGAGTAGACTTCGTCTCCACAGCAGGAGCTGGTAGCACCGCAGCAGGAGCTTGCATTTTGAGTGGCACTTTGTTCTGCGATGGCGCTATAACGTTCGCGAACCAGGGATTTTAACTCGTTTTCTGTTTGCATATGATGTAAGTTTTAAATTTTGATAACTACGTTTATTTGAATGCTGAAGGTTAAATCGCATCCGTATCAACTGCAGCAGCCGGCTGCATTCTGGCGGATTTCGATGTCCTTAAAAAAGGAGGAGAAGGAATCAATTGCTTTTCTAAAGGCGGATTCATTGATACAATAGCAACTCTTTGGTCCGTCGATGGTTCCCGCGATCAGTCCGGCCTCCTTAAGTTCCCGGAGATGTTGAGAAACAGTGCTTTGTGCCAAAGGCAGCACATCTACCAGTTCTCCGCAAATACATTCATTGCGTTTTGCCAGTTCTTTTAAAATGGCAATCCGGGCGGGGTGTGCAAGTGCTTTAGCCATGGTAGCCAGAGCCTGTTCTTCCTGTGAAAACGCTTCTTTTTTATTGATCGCCATGCTTTATCGTTTTTATACGATGAATCAAGGGAAAGAAAAAGGCCATAGGCCTCCTTTCATTGTCAAAGTATATCGCAAATATACGATTTAGTATAACACTGCAAAATTATTTTTCCGCCGCGTCTTCCTCCTTTTCCACCTTTGCCCATCTACCTGTTTCCATTCTTCCATTCCTCCATCTTCCTTTCCTCCCTTGTTTCCAGTCTCCGGCCTCCTATGTCTCCTCTTCCCTGCCTCCGGTCTCTCTTGCCCCTCCTCCATACCCCCTCTTCCTATTTCCTTTCTTCCTTTCCTCCATCTTCCATTCCCTCCTTCTTCCCTTCCTCCCGTCTCCCATATGCCAATGCCGCTTTGATTTCTGTATAAGAAATTGCCTCCCCCAGGTATTCCTTAAGTGGTCCTAACTGGCTTGAACCAAGCGCTTCCTTACCTGCCAGAACCAGGGACCTTACCTCCTCTTTTACCAGGAAATCCGGCTCCAACTCACCTTCCTGGATTCCCTTTACCAGGTGACCTTCAATCGTGGAATAAGCAAGTTGTCGTTCCGCTGCGATTGCTGAAATTGACTTTCCCTCCTTACACAGAGAAATACTCTCGCGGTACGAACTGCCTGTTTCCTTCTTCTGACCAGGAACAGTGCTTTTATTACTAGCTGCTTTTGATGAAGCTTTCGGCCCTTCATCAGCAAGCTGGTTCGCCGGAACCATGGTTTCCTCAGCTTCCAGTTTGTGTTGATTCAATTGTTGAATCAACTCACTGATAGCAGGAGTAGCCAGGCGCTGTTGCAGGGCGGCAGCAATTTCCACCGCCTGTTTCAATTTTTGATGCCTAACCCGAATCGCTTCTCCCAGGTTCCTGAGCTCCCGCTGGTATTTGGTAAGTCGGGGTTCTTTTTTCATCTCGGTTGCATGGGCTTCTACCAGGCTTTGCAGTTCTTCAAACAAGCCATTGAAATAATGAACTGCATCTTTTGTACGCTGTAATACATAAGCACGATCCATTGCTGCTCCCTTTTCAAACTGAAATGAAAAGTGATGCGCTGTTTTATTCGCTACCTGTTGCACCACCTGCAGCTTACCATTCAGTTGGTGATAAGCCTCCAGCATTTTGTATTTGGAAACAGTGTTTTTCTTTTCAATCTCCTGGAACCAGTCATCGGTTAATGCTTCCAATCCTTCCAACTTAAAGCAGCGCAAAAAGTAGTCGTTCACATAAGCAGTTTCAGCTTCTTTCAATGCCTGCTCCAACTCATCTTCTGGAAATTCTACCCTCGTGTAAGTAACCACTCGTTCATCTGTCTGGATCGCTGCCATTGGAATGCGAGTCTTTAATATTAGTCCCTCCAGGCCGGTTAACCTGCTTAGCGCAACATATACCTGTCCGGGTGCAAACGCCGCGCCCGCATCCACAATAGCCCTGTCAAATGTCAGTCCCTGGCTTTTATGAATCGTAATGGCCCAGGCCAGCCTTATAGGATATTGAGAGAAGGTCCCTAATTCCTCTTCATCAATTTTATCTTTCGCCTTATCCAGCTTATACCGAATATTTCTCCAGGTCTCTTTTTCAAGGATGATGGAATAGTCCTCCTCAGGGAAGCGCACTTCGATCTGCTCTTCTTCCAATGATTCAATCACCCCAATTTTGCCATTGTAAAAGCGGCGGAATTCACCCTTGTCATTTTTAATGAACATAACCTGCGCACCCAGCTTCAATTCCAATACTTCTTCCGCCGGATACGCTTTCTCTCCAAAATCACCGGTGATCTCTGCTTCGTACCGAAATACTTCACCTCTCAGCCGTCTGAGTTCCTGTTGGTTAATGGCATCAGCCCGACTGTTATGGGTGCTCAGTGTTATATAATACTTGCCAGGTTCAGGTTGAAAGCCTGGCTGGTAATGCGCATGAAGGGCATGCCATCCAATCTGATCAAGCTGGTTGTTTCGAATCTTATTCAGCAATTCTATAAACTCCTGGTCTGTCTGACGATAAATCTTCTTTAACTCAATCAGAAAAGGATTAGCCTCTTTTATAACCTGGGCATCAAAGAAAAACGGACTGCTATAATGTTCTTTCAAATGAACCCATTCTCTATCTGATACCACTGGTGGCAACTGCCAGAGATCGCCAATAAACAAGACCTGCAGACCACCAAATGCCTGCTGTGGTTTTTTGCGAATAAACCGTAAGACCGCATCCACTGCATCCAGCAAATCTGAACGAACCATACTCACTTCATCAATCACCAGTAATTCCAGCTCCTGGAATAATTCCTTCTTTGACTGCGAAATCCGAAGATTCCGCAACAAACTCGCCCTGTTATTAAATAGCTGTTCGCCTGTATCGGGAATAGGACCCGCTGGAACATAGGCACCCAATGGCAGCTGGAAAAAAGTATGCATAGTTACTCCTCCAGCATTTATAGCCGCAACACCGGTTGGCGCAACCACGGCCATCTTTTTGGTGCATTGTTCCCGGATGGTCTTTAGAAAACTAGTCTTTCCTGTGCCTGCCCGTCCCGTTAGAAATACAGATCGGTTTGTATGTAATATAAACCGCAAGGCCAGGTCCAATGGCCGGTTTGTCAGATCCCTCGTTATCATCGCTGTAAATCTACTGATAAGATACTATGTCTGAATAGCTCACCCATCCAGACATAGTATCACCACCAATCAGACCTCTGCCTTTTTCGCCTGGCGAATCAGACTTAGTTCCAGCACCGTTATCTCTGTAACATAGCGCTTCAGTCCCTCCTTATCCACATAACTGCGATAGGAAATCTTGCCCTCAATGGATACTTCTGATCCTTTCTGCAGCTCCTGCTCCGCTTTATCCGCCAGCTTGCCCCAGGCAACCAGGTTATGCCACTGCGTTTCAGTAACTTTTTCCCCCTGGGTCGTCTGATACGTATCATTGGTTGCCAATTTCATATGCGCAACTTTTTTACCGGTAGTCGTTTCCTTCATTTCCGGATCAGCTCCCAAATTGCCGATCAGGAATACACGATTGTTCTTTTCACTCATGACTTTTTGTTTATGCGGATGTTCATCCGCCTGGTTATTCAAATAAAGAATTGCGGCGCCGTTAACTGTGTAAATATGACTAGAAAAGGAAGCTGTAAAAGAATGGTAAGTGATTAAAACAAAAGAAAACCGTTATTAAACGCTTGTGGTGCAAAAAGAGCCGGACTATTTTGTTGAAAAAAATTATGGCCTTTACAGAACCAACCCGCTATTGCCTTTGGTGCAAGGATCCCCTTCGCGGCAGATCCGATAAAAAATTCTGCGACACCAGTTGCAGAAATGCTTTCAACAACCAACAGGATCATTCTACCGCTCACCTGATCAAAACAATCAATTACGTATTAAGAAAAAACCGGGCGATCCTGGCTGAACTGTTTGAAATGGCAGGCGAAACAGCAACCTTCCCTGCTGCTGTTTTACTATATAAAGGTTTTCAGTTTCAGTATCACACCGAAGTACAAAATACAAACAGCCCGGCACCGTTTTATATCTGTTACGATTTCGGTTACCAGGCTGTCAGTGAAGAACTGGTACAGATTGTACCCGTATCAAAAGAATTACTTTGCTCTTGGCATGCGGGCAATGGAGCGGGGAGGAGGAGCGGGATTTAACACGGCTTTGATCTCATGTATCTTCATCTTATCCGCCGATTTTACCTGCACCGGAATACTGGAAAATGTTTTCTTTTTTTCCATCTCCTTATGTAATTCATATTTGGTATCCGCCGGCCCTAATATGATCACCGACTCCACTTTATTCATTTTTCCAACTACCGATTTCAGAAACGCTTTCCGTTGCTGCTGCAATTTATTCTGTGCATGTTTCTCCTGGTTCAAGGTAGCCCCAAACAACCGGTTCTTGTTGGAACCTTCTCCTTCAAACCGAACCCGTGTATCAATTTCAGACAGGACTGATTCCGTACTTACTTTTCCTTCTTCATCTTTGCAGGCGATCACTGCTTTTTGTAAATCAATCCAGATGGCATACTGTAAACAATTCGTTGTTTTCTTTTTCATATCGCTGATTTTGTGAAATAAAAAGTTACGATTTTTTTATGGCATGATAACTTGCTGCGTAACCCAATCCGAATGATTGTAGTCATACCAGCCAGTAATTTTTATCATACGTAACATCTTATCATGAAAAAGATCCTGGCTCTGGCTCTATGCCTTTGTACCCTCATCAACAGTTTCGCTCAAACGGCAACCACTGAAAGCTCATTGGAAAACATGGCTCAATCGTATATAACAGCTCATAACAATACCGATACCCTGCAGTACCAGCAATGGATGACAGGGACACAGCTGGATGCCAGCTCGCAGGCCCGAAAAATACAGGGCTTCAAAAATGGTTGCAAAATGGTTGGTCCTGTGCAAGCTATGCATTCACAATCCCTTTCCGACAGTAGTATACAACTTCTTGTTAAAGACCAGCAATTTGATGCCTGGTGGAAAATCAGGATCTATACCAATTCCAATGGAACGTTCAAAGACAGAACCCTGCAACCGCATCGCTTCAGTACTGAACTGATTCAAAAAGGTAAGCTGATAAAAGAAGAGATTCAGGAACAACTTGATAACTATCTCAGTCAAAAACTGCAACCCTTTTCAGGGGAAATTCTGATCACAAAGGGAGAAGAAAACTTCTATCATAAAAAGATTGGCAACACCGCTGCATATGGACTCGCTTCCCTAAGCAAAATTTTTACGGCCACTGCTATTCTCCAATTACGCGACCAGAGTAAACTTTCCCTGGAAGATAGCCTGGCAAAACACCTGCCCTACATTAAAAATCCAGCCATCCGTCTTCTAACTATCCGGCAACTGCTTACACATAGCAGCGGTCTTGGTGATTTTTTTGAACAGCCCGAATACCATCAACTCAAAGCTACCCTTAAAACAGATCTGGATTTCCTGCCTATTCTGGAAGCAGATAAACTGCGTTTTACACCCGGTACACAATGGCAGTATAGCAATAACGGTTTTGCCTGGCTCGGTATCCTGATCAGCACAATCACCAAACAACCCTATGAAGAATATCTTAAGCAGGCAATTTTTACTCCCGCTCAAATGAACCATACCAATGTGCAAAATGGTTCCGGCGGCGGTGTATCTACCGTTGATGATCTCAACAAATTTGCAACTGCCTTGCGCACTCAAAAACTTCTCAGCACAAACAGCAACACGGAATTGTTAAACTTCACCTTCAACGACGAATACGGCTTAGGCTCTGAACATGCTCAGATCGGGAAAGAACATATTATCGGTCATAGTGGTGGCTTCGAAAAAGTTTGTACCGAACTCAATATCTACCTGCAATCGGGCTACAACGTAATTATTCTTTCAGATGTTGACCCACCCTTTGCACATTTCTTATCCAATAAAATAAAGGAATTATTGATCCGTGATTAGAGTCCGTAAAAGCGAGTAGCATTGCCACCCCAGAAATCCTGTTGTTCCTGTACACTCAAATTCTGTACATAATCAGCAGCAAGATTTACGACCTGGCGATAGGATCCCGCTACAAGACACACCGGCCAGTCGCTGCCAAACATCAGTCGCCGCGATCCGAATGCCTCCAGCGCCACATCCAGGTAGGGGCGAATCTGTTCCGGGGTCCAGCTATGCCAGTCGGCTTCTGTAATAATGCCAGAGATTTTGCAGTAGCAGTTATCCATCGCGCCCAGCTTATACAAAGCTCTGCGCCAGGCATCAATCTCACCTGCTTTGATATAAGGCTTCGCGATATGATCCAGCACAAAGGGCTGCGCCGGACAGGTTCTCACTAGTTCAATCGCCGCTTCCATCTGGTGTGGTTTGATCAGAATATCATAGGTGAAACCATATTTGCCCAGTTGCCGGATGCCTCTGACTACTTCCGAACGCGATAAGTAATCTGCAGTCTCGGCCTGGGCAATATGGCGGAATCCTTTCAGCTTGGGTAAGTCTCTCAACTCATCCAGCTGGTCTTCCAGATCAGCCGCCAGTAAATCCACCCATCCCACAACACCTTTGATAAAGGGATTTGCTTCGGCAGCGGCGGTGAACACCATATTTTCACGCAGGTTCTGATTTACCTGCACCAAAACTGTTCCATCTATTCCGGCTTCCTGCAACAAGGGTTCCATATCTGCAGGTGTAAAACTTCGTTGTATCACAGCCATGGAGTCATCAATCCAGGCATGTTGTACCGGGTCATAGTCCCATATGTGATGATGTGCATCAATCTTTAGCATAATCCTAAAATACAATGATTTAGTTTTGCAACATTCATCATGCAGTTATTTATCAAAAATATGGTCTGCGATCGCTGCATCCTGGTGGTCAGGCAGGAACTCGATCAACTGCAGCTTCCCTATCGGCAGGTTCAGCTCGGAGAAGTGGAGCTCGCAAAAGAACCCTCTGCAACGGAATTATCGCAATTAAGAACTAGACTGGAAAAGCTAGGCTTTGAATTGCTCGATGATAAAAAATCAGCGCTGGTTTCAAAAATCAAAACGCTGGTGCTGCAACTGATTCATGGGAATGAAGAAGTGGAACTCAATACCAAACTTTCTGTTATATTATCAGAAGCCCTGCAGCACGATTACTCCTATCTCTCTTCCCTTTTTTCCTCTACCGAAGGTACTACCATTGAAAAATATGTAATTGCCCAGCGTATTGAAAGAGCGAAGGAATTATTGCTCTATGATGAACTTTCGCTCAGTGAAATTGCTAATAAGCTTGGCTATAGCAGCGTGCAACACCTTTCGCAGCAATTCAAAAAAATAACCGGACTCACACCCACCCATTTCAAACAGATTCGCGAAAACAGAAGAAAGCCACTCGATAAAGTGGGACAATAATTATATAACAGCCAGCGAAGATTCTGTAACAACCGACCCAATCGCAATGCGGACCTTTGAGTTATCAAATCAAAGTTCAGCAAGATGGCTACTCAACTCATAAAAGAAACTTACCCGGTACTGGAAATGACCTGCGCCGCCTGTGCTGTCAGTGTCGAATCCATGTTGAAGTCGGTGAATGGCGTAGCAGATGCAGGTGTGAATTTCGCCAACCAGTCGGCCTGGGTGAGTTATAACCCTGCCCTTACCAACCCGGAGCAATTTCAGCAAACTGTACGCTCTATTGGATATGATTTGGTAATCGAAAAAGAAAATGCAGCAGAAATCCAGGAACTCGCACAGCAAAAACAATATGCTGCCATTCGCCAGCGCACAATCTGGGCCGGTGTTTTTTCCATTCCCCTGGTGATCATCGGTATGTTTTTCATGGATATGCCCTACGCCAACTGGATCATGCTGGTACTGGCAACACCGGTGGTGTTTTATTTCGGACGCAACTTCTTTATCAATGCTTTTAAACAGGCGCGTAATGGAAAGGCATCCATGGATACACTGGTTGCGCTCAGTACCGGCGTTGCCTGGTTGTTCAGTACGTTTAATACATTGTATCCTGAATTCTGGCATGCACGCGGATTACATGCACACGTATATTTTGAAGCCGCAGCTGTTGTGATCGCCTTTATATCATTAGGAAAACTGCTGGAAGAAAAAGCTAAATCCAATACTTCTTCCGCACTGAAAAAATTAATGGGATTACAACCACATACCGTTACCAGGGTAATGGAAGATGGGAGTCTGGAGTTGACCCCGATACAAGCTGTCCTGCCTGGACAGGTGTTGCTGGTTAAATCCCGAGAAAAGATCCCTGTAGATGGATTGGTTAAAAATGGCAGCTCCTATGTGGATGAAAGTATGATCAGTGGAGAACCTGTCCCGGTGATAAAACAAGCCGGTGAAAAAGTGTTTGCCGGAACGATTAACCAGAAAGGCTCTTTTCAGTTTGTAGCCGAAAAAGTAGGTTCTGATACAGTACTGGCACAAATTATACGGCTGGTAAAAGAAGCCCAGGGATCCAAGGCCCCGGTACAGCGACTCGTAGATAAAATCGCAGGTATTTTTGTTCCCATCGTGATAGGTATTTCCATCCTCACCTTTATCAGCTGGATGGTGTTGGGAGGAGAAAATGCGTTTACTCACGGTTTGCTTACCGCGATTACTGTCCTGGTAATTGCCTGTCCCTGTGCCCTCGGACTCGCTACCCCCACTGCCATCATGGTGGGTGTAGGTAAGGGTGCCGAAAATAATATCCTCATCAAAGATGCAGAAAGCCTGGAACGGGCCCACCTGGTAAATGCCATTGTGCTGGATAAAACGGGAACCATCACCGAAGGCCATCCCACCGTAGAAGCAATTGAGGTAGCAGCCGGATATGACCCCGCAACTATTAAAGCCATTCTTGTGGCTATCGAATCACGGTCTGAACACCCACTGGCAGATGCGGTGGTACGGTTTCTGAATGCAGAAGGAATAAAAGCAGTGGAGGTCGATTCGGTAGAAAGCATCACCGGTATGGGTATAAAAGCTGACTATAACGGAAAGCAGTATACGCTGGGTAATCAACGCTTCCTGGAACAGGAAGGGATTAAGCTGCCGGCAGTTCTTCAATCAAGGAAAAACGAATTAGAGTCAGCAGCGCATACAGTAATCCTGCTGGCTGAAAACAAAACAGTAGTGGCACTGGTGGCCATCACAGATAAGATCAAATCCGGCTCTGCTGCTGCCATCGCACAATTGGAAAAATCGGGCGTGGAAGTTTATATGCTGACAGGCGATAATCGTCATACGGCGGCAGCCATCGCCCAGCAACTCAATCTGAAACATTTCGAGGCGGAACAACTGCCGGGTGATAAAGCGGAATTTATAAAGCAACTAAAAGCCAAAGGAAAGGTCGTAGCCATGGTGGGTGATGGTATTAATGATAGCCAGGCCCTCGCGGAAGCGGATCTGAGTATTGCAATGGGTAAGGGTTCAGATATTGCCATGGATGTTGCCAAAATGACCCTGATCGGATCGGATCTTAACAGCATTCCGAAAGCATTGAAACTATCTCACAAAACCGTGCATGCGATTCGGCAAAACCTGTTCTGGGCATTTATCTACAATATCATCGGCATCCCTCTTGCTGCGGGTATTTTATATCCTGTCAATGGATTTCTGTTAGACCCCATGATTGCAGGAGCGGCTATGGCACTCAGTTCCGTAAGTGTAGTAGCCAACAGTTTACGTTTAAAATTTTCAACGCTATAAATCAATAACAATGGAAACATTACAATTTAAGACCACCATCAAATGCAGTGGCTGTATCGAAAAAGTAACTCCTTATTTAAATGAAACCGTAGGAGAAAACAACTGGGAAGTGGATCTCCAGAACCCTCAAAAAGTCCTGACCATTTCAGACGCGGAGCAGATTAAATCCGATGAAGTAGTAGAGGCTCTTGCCAAAGCAGGGTATAAGGGGGAGGAACTATAAAAAATTCACCCGTCGGGTTTCCGACGGGTGAATTTAGATCATGCTTTATTCAGGGTGCGATTGGGCACTTTTTTCTTTCTGGCATTCTGCAATTGGGTTTTGCGGATGCGTAAGCGACGTTTGGCAGCATCGAGTGCTTTCAAAATCGCATCTTCGAAAATGGTAGACTTGCCTTTTACATACTCATCTTTGCCTGGAACCCGGATGTTCAGGGTACACAGAACCACTTCTTTGGAACCCTTTACTTCATTCACCAGGGTCACTTCCACTTCCTGAATGTCCTTATAAAAGCGCTCCAGTGCAGAGGTTTTCTCAGTAATAAACGATTTCAGCGACGGACTGATTTTGTGCGATGGAGACTCAATTCTGATTTTCATATCCAATGCTTTTGGTTCCTTGCAAACTACTTCATGTGCCCTCTAATAACAATTAAAACAGCCTGATTTTGCTCAACTCAGCTCCTTATTTTGATTCTTTTAAGAAATACTGAGGGCGTATTTTTGAAAGAGAATACAAACTATGCCTCGAATTCTCCTCCTACTGCTGCTCACCTGCAGTTACAACGTAAACGCATCTGCTCAGAAAACAAATATTCCCGCACTGATCCAGGAGCAACTCCCCTGGCTCACCAAAACCTATCAGTACCTGCACGCCCATCCGGAGCTCAGCACACAGGAAGTCAATACCGCCGCCTTTCTCAAACAGGAAATGAAAACCATGGGATGGGAGATCGTCGATTCTCTGGGCTATCACAGTTTTGCAGCAGTTTTGAAAAATGGAAAAGGTCCGGTTATTCTTTACCGAACCGATATGGACGGCTTACCACTCAAGGAATTAACCAACCTGCCTTTTGCAAGTACTTCTTCGGCTATGCATGC
>VFQN01000310.1_pt1 | contig 97001 bp, 94 predicted proteins | sample 3512371 | NCBI WGS metagenome assembly VFQN01 (sample SAMN10412370, study PRJNA504923) | tailings metagenome | isolation source: Replicate 2 from Balatoc abandoned mine | place: Philippines: Itogon, Benguet | collected 2017-08-28 | reverse complement strand
CGCGGGCGGCCGGCTGGTGGCGCAGCGGCTGTCCGACCGGCTGGCGGCGATGCTCAGCGCGCAGGTCGAGGGCGGCCGGCTCAAGCCCGGCGACAAGCTGCCCTCCGAGCAGCAGCTGGCCGAGGCGCACGGCGTCTCGCGCACCGTGGTGCGCGAGGCCGTGCACCAGCTGAAGTCGCGCGGGCTGCTCAGCTCCCGCCAGGGCTCGGGCGTGTTCGTCGCCGCGCCGGCAGCCAACCAGCCGCTGGCCTTCGATCCGTCGGTGCTCGAGTCGGTGCAGTCGGTGGTGCACGTGGTCGAGGTTCGGCGCGTGCTCGAAGGCGAGATCGCCGCGCTGGCCGCGCAGCGCGCCACGCGCGCGCAGATCGCCGGGCTCAAGCGCGCGCTGGCCGAGATCGATCGCGCCGAGGCCGAGGGCCGCGATGGCGTCGCGGAGGATCTGGCCTTTCACCGCGCCATCGGCGAGGCCACTGGCAACCCGCAGTTCAGCCGCCTGCTCGGCTTCCTCGAGCAGTACCTGCGCGAAGGCATGCGCATCACCCGCGGCAACGAGGCGCGGCGCAAGGACTTCATGGAACAGGTGCGCAACGAGCACCGCGCCATCGTCGAGGCCATCGCCGCGCGCGACCCAGCCGCGGCGCGCAAGCGCGCCACGCAGCACATCCTGCACGGCGAGCGGCGCCTGGAGCAGGGCGGCGTGATCACGCGTGGCAAGCGGCGCGCGGCAGGAGTGCGTTCATGAGCGAGGGCAAGGTGCTCGGCGTGGTCGGCCTGGGCTCGATGGGCTACGGCGCGGCCGTGTCGGCAATGAAGCGCGGCGTGCCCACCTGGGGACTGGACACCACCGAGGCGGCGCGCACGCGCTTCGCGGCGGCGGGTGGCCAGCTCGCGAGCGACCTGCCCGACCTCGCATCGCGCTGTGACGTGGTGCAGCTGCTGGTGGTCAACGCCGCGCAGACCGAGGCCGTGCTGTTCGGCGAGCGGGGCCTGGCCTCATCGCTGCGCCCAGGCTCGGTGGTGATCGCCTCGGCCACGGTCGACCCGGCGCTGCCGCCGCAGTGGGAGGCGCGGCTCGCCGAGCGTGGCGTACATCTGATCGACGGCCCGGTCTCCGGCGGCGCGAAGAAGGCGGCCGAGGGCCAGATGACGGTGATGGCCTCCGGCCGGCCCGAGGCCTTCGCGGCCGCCGGCGCGCTGCTCGACGCCGTCGCCGGCAAGGTCTACCGACTCGGCGACCAGGCCGGTGTCGGCTCCACCGTGAAGATGGTGAACCAGCACCTGGCCGGCGTGCACATCGCAGCCGCCTGCGAGGCGATGGCGCTGGGCATGCGTGCCGGGGCCGATCCGGCGCAGCTCTACGAGGTGATCTGCAACTCGGCCGGCATGAGCTGGATGTTCCAGAACCGCGTGCCGCACATCCTCGAGGGCGACTACACGCCGCTGTCGAGCGTGAACATCTTCGTCAAGGACCTGGGCATCGTGCTCGATGCGGCGCGCAAGCTGGCCTTCCCGCTGCCGCTGGCGGCAGCGGCGCACCAGCTCTACCTGGCCACCGCCGCCGCCGGCCACGGCAACGAGGACGATGCGGCCGTGGTGAAGTTCTACGCCGAGCTCGCCGGCCTCGACCTGCCCGCGAAGAAGGCCTGAGGAGGGCGTTCCCATGCCGCGCTTCGCCGCCAACCTGTCGATGATGTACGGCGAGCACGCCTTCCTCGACCGCTTTGCCGCGGCCGCGAAGGATGGCTTCGACGCCGTCGAGTACCTGTTCCCCTACGACTTTCCGGCGGCGGAACTCGCGAAGCGGCTGGCCGACCACGGCCTGCAGCAGGCCCTCTTCAACGCGCCGCCAGGCGACTGGGTGGCCGGCGAACGGGGTCTCGCTTGCCTGCCGGGCCGGCAGGACGAATTCCGCGCCGGCGTGGCCCGTGCGATCGACTACGCCCGCGCACTGGATTGCCCGCGCATCCACCTGATGGCCGGCCTCGCACCGGCCGGCGCCGACCGCACCGCGCTGCGCGCCGTCTACGAGGCCAACCTGGCCTGGGCGGCGGCGCAGGCGCGCGACATCAGCTTCCTGATCGAGCCGATCAACACCCGCGACATCCCCGGCTTCTTCCTCAACCGCCAGGACGAAGCGCACGACATCGTGCAGCGCATCGCCGCGCCGAACCTGAAGGTGCAGATGGACCTGTACCACTGCCAGATCGTCGAGGGCGACCTGGCGAAGAAGCTCGAGGCTTACCTGCCGACCGGGCGGGTGGGCCACCTGCAGATCGCCGGCGTGCCCGAGCGCCACGAGCCCGACGTCGGCGAAATCAACTACCCCTACCTGTTCGAGCGCATCGACGCGCTCGGCTACACCGGCGTGATCGGTGCCGAGTACCGCCCGAAGGGCGCCACCTCGGCCGGTCTCGGCTGGTTCCAACCCTGGAAGAGGACCTGAGAGCATGAAGCTGCTCATCACCGGCGGTGCCGGATTCGTCGGTGCGCGCCTGGCGCGCACGCTGCTGGCGCGCGGCACGCTCGCCGGCCGCAAGATCGAACAGGTGGTGCTCGCCGACCAGTTCGCGCCGCCGGCCGATCTGCTGGCCGACAAGCGCGTGAGTGCACGCACCGGCGCGCTGCTGGCCCAGGCCGCCGCGCTCGGCGAGGAAGGCTTCGACGGCGTGTTCCACCTCGCCTCGGCGGTGTCGGGCGAGTGCGAGCTCGACTTCGAGCTCGGCCTGCGCAGCAACCTCGACAGCACGCGGCAGCTGCTCGATGCGTTCCGCCTTCAGCTCGCGAAAGGTGGCAAGGTGCCCACCTTCGTCTTCAGCAGCTCGGTGGCGGTGTTCGGCCCCGATGCCGGCGTGCCGATGCCGCCGGTGGTGACCGACACCACGCTGCCCGCGCCGCAGACCAGCTACGGCACGCACAAGCTGATGTGCGAGTACCTGATCGCCGACTACACGCGCAAGGGCTACATCGACGGCCGCAGCGCGCGGCTGATGACGGTGACGGTGCGCCCGGGCAAGCCCAACGGCGCGGCCTCGTCCTTCTTCAGCGGCATCATCCGCGAGCCGCTGGCGGGCGTGGAGGCGATCTGCCCGGTGTCGCCCGACGTGTCGCACCCGGTCTCGTCGCCGGGCCGCACCGTCGACGCCCTGATTGCCGTCTTCGAGGCCCCCCGCGACGCGCTGAAGGGCCGGCTCGCGCTCAACCTGCCGGCGCTCAACGTGAAGGTGGGCGAGATGCTCGATGCGCTCGAGCAGGTGGCCGGCAAGTCCGTGCGCGCGCGTGTGCGCTTCGAGCGCGACGAGCGCATCGCCGGCATCGTGGCCAACTGGCCGACCGGCGCCACCGCGGCCCGCGCCGCGGCGCTGGGCCTGCAGCCCGACACCTCGTTCGCCGACATCATCCGCCAGTACATCGCCGACTGCGAGAGGGGCCCGAACGCGGCCGAGGCACTGAAGGGGCTCGCCCGATGAACCAGATCGACCTGAACGGCCGCGTCGCCGTCATCACCGGCGGTGCGCAGGGCATCGGCTATGCCACGGCCGAGCGCATGCTGCTCTCGGGCGCGAGCGTGGTGCTGTGGGACGTCGACGCCAAGGCGCTGGCCGCGGCGAAGGAGGCGCTGTCCTCGCTCGGCAGCGTCGACGGCCACACCGTCGAGCTCACCGACGAAGGCGCGGTCACCGCCGCCACCGGCGCGGTGATGCGCACGCACGGCCGCATCGACATCCTCGTCAACAACGCCGGCATCACCGGCGGCAACGCCACCACCTGGGAACTGCAGCCCGAGGTGTGGCGCCGCGTGGTCGAGGTCAACCTGATCGCGCCGTACCTCACTTGCCGCGCCGTGGTGCCGCAGATGCTGCAGCGCGGCTACGGCCGCATCGTCAACGTGGCCTCGGTGGCGGGCAAGGAAGGCAACCCCAACGCCTCGCACTACAGCGCCTCGAAGGCCGGGCTGATCGCGCTGACCAAGTCGCTGGCCAAGGAACTGGCCACGCAGGGCGTGCTCGTCAACGCGGTGTCGCCGGCGGCGGCGAAGACGGCGATCTTCGACCAGATGTCCGAGCAGCACATCAACTTCATGCTGTCGAAGATCCCGATGGGCCGCTTCGTGCAGGTGGGCGAGATCGCCGCGCTGATCGGCTGGCTGGCCTCGGAGGATTGCTCCTTCTCCACCGGCGCGGTGTTCGACATCTCCGGCGGGCGCGCCACCTACTGAGTCACCGCGAAGCGCGACACCGCGGCCTCGTCCCATTCGATGCCGCTGCCCGGCGCATCCGCCGGCACGGCCCGCCCGTCCTCGATCTTCAGCGGCGCGCGCAGGATCGGCTCGGCCCAGTCGACGTACTCCAGCCAGTGCGCGGTGGGCGAAGCGGCCAGCAGATGAGCGCTGACCTCGGGGAACAGGTGGCTGGACAGCGGCAGGCCGGCGGCGTCGGCCAGCGCGGCGGCGCGCATCCAGCCGGTCACGCCGCCGATCTTCATGGCATCGGGCATGCCCAGGTCGCAGGCCGCCAGCGCGAGGCAGCGCGCCATGTCGTGCGGGCCCCACCAGTTCTCGCCCATCTGGATGCGTTGCCGCGTGCGCCGGCGGATCTCGGCGTGGCCGGCGTGGTCGTCGGCCAGCGTCGGCTCCTCGATCCAGGCCAGCCCTTCGCTGGCCAGCAGGTCGAGTCGGTGCACCGCCTCGGCCACGCTCAGGCCCTGGTTGTAGTCGGACATCAGCGTGACGCCGGGGCCGACCGCGCCGCGCACCGCGCGCACCACGGCCAGGTCGGTGGCGGCATCGTCGTAGCCGAGGCGGACCTTGACGGCCGCGAAGCCCGGCGCGGCGAGTTCCTTCGCTTCCAGCGCGGCGCGCGCGGCACCGATCAGGCCGAGGCCGTTGCTGTTGTAGGCCGGCACCGGCCGCGGCGCGGCGCCGAGCAGGCGCACCAGCGGCAGGCCCTGCGCGCGCGCCAGCGCATCCCAGGCCGCCATGTCGATGCCGGCCAGCGCCATCGCCACCGGCCCCTTGGCGCCGAGCAGGCGGAAGCGGCCCTGCAGGTCACGGTCGATGTCCAGCGGCGCGAGCGGCCGGCCCTTGAGCAGCGGCTCGAGGTTCGCCAGCATCTGCAGCACCGGCTGCAGCACCAGCGGCGTGTAGCAGAACAGGTAGGTCGAGCCGGTCACGCCGTGGTCGGTATGCAGGTCGATCAGCGCCAGCGGCGCCACGCCCACGGTGCCGCCACGGGTGACCAGCGGGCGGCGCATCGGCACGTGCACGCCGCGCACGCGCAGGCTGGTGATCGTGGGTGTCGTGGTCGTCATGAGCGCGTCTCCGGTGAGGGCGGACGAAGGCACACGGCCAGTATGGCCGCCCGGCGCAGGCTGCGCCACTCAGTCGGGCCGCACCGCGCGGTGCAGGGCGCGCACCAGGTCCGATTGCGTGAGGATGCCGACGAGGCGCTGCCGCTCGTCGAGCACCGGGAGGTGGTGGTGGCCGCCCTCGGAGAACAGCGGCAGCAGCGCGATGACGGGCGTGTCTTCGCTGGCCACGCGCACGCGCCGCGTCATGATCTCGCCCACGCGCTGCGGCAGCGCGCCGGGGCGGACCGCCTCGGGCACCATCGCCCGCACGAAGTCGGCCAGGGTCACGATGCCGATCAGGCTGCCGGAACGGTCGACCACCGGCAGCGCCTTCACCTCGCGGGCGCGCATGCGCGACCAGGCCTCGGCCACCGGTGTGTCGTGGCCGACGGTGAGCGGCTCGCGCGACATGATGTCGCGGCAGCGCAGTTCGCCCAGGTTGCGTCGGTAGGCCTCGGCTTCCGCCAGGTGGAGCAGCTCCTCGAGGTCGTCGCGGCTGACGTCGAGCACCTGGTTGTAATGGGTCAGCGCCGCATCCAGGTCGGCCGAGGTGAAGCGCGCGTTGCCCGTCGCCGTGGTCGGCGGCGGGGCGATCTGCACGTGCGGATAGCGCCGCCCGGTGAGGCTGTTGTAGACCACCCCGGCCAGCACCAGCAGCGTGGAATCGAGCAGCACCGGCAGCAGCGCGAAGCGCCAGTCGGTGGTGTGCAGCAGCACGGCCAGCAAGGCCGTGGCACCGCCCGGCGGGTGCAGGCAGCGCAGCAGGAACATCAGCGCGATCGCCGCGCCCACCGCGACGGCCGCGGCCACCGCCGGCTCGGGCAGCAGCGTCGCGCAGACCAGCCCGACCAGCGCCGAGACCGTGTTGCCGCCGATCACCGCCCACGGCTGCGCCAGCGGGCTGGCCGGCACGGCGAACACCAGCACCGCGCTGGCGCCCAGCGGCGCCGCCAGCCAGAGCGCACCGGCGTAGTGGCTGGCGGCCCAGCGGCTGAGCAGCGCGGTGAACAGGATGCCCAACGTCGCACCGAGCACGGCACGCCAGCGCTCGCGTGCATCGACACGCAGCAGGGCGGGCAGCCAGGCCGCGAGCCCGCGCCACAGGCGCGCCGCGGCCTGGTTCATCGGCAGCCGAGCCGGTCGGCCAGTTGCAGCAAGCCGTCGGCCGAGACGTCGACCGGCACGCTGGCCTCGGTCTCACCGATGCCGGGGCCATGCTCGTCGGGCCGCGCGATGAAGGCGGTGCGCAGGCCGGCTGCCGCGGCCGCGGCCAGGTCCGACGAATGTGCCGCCACCATCATCGCCTCGTGCGGCGCGCAGTCGAAGGCCTCGGCGGCGGTGCGGTAGACGACCGCCTTGGGCTTGTAGTCTCGCGCCAGCTCGGCACCGGTGATCGCGTCCCAGTGCCAGTCGTTGCGGCGGGCGAGGTCGGCCATCAGCGAGATGTTGCCGTTCGAGCAGGGCGCGAGGCGGTACTTCAGGCGCAGCCGCGCCAGGCCCGGTGTCACGTCGGGCCACGCCTCCAGGCGGTGCCAGGCGTGGTTGAGGTGCCGCCGCGTGGCCTCGTCGACGCGATCGAGGCCGAAGTCCTTCAGCACCACGTCGAGATTGCGCCGGTGCAGCACGTCGAGCTTGCTGAAGGGCAGGCGGCCGCTGCGCACCTCCTCCATGGCCGGCTGGTACTGGTCGCGCCAGGCGGTGGCGAAGGCGGCGCCGTCGACCGCGATGCCGTGCGCGCCGAGCACGCCATGCACCTCGCGGGCGATCGAGCCGTGCCAATCCACCAGCGTGCCGAACACGTCGAACAGCAGGACTTTCACTTCGGTCATGGCCAAAGCATAGCGCCGCGCCGCCGTGCGAGACTTCCCGCCATGCCCGCTGCTTCCCGACCCTTCGCCGACTGCCCCGACGCCGAACTGGCCCAGGTGGTGGGCGTGCTCACCGACATCGACGACACGCTCACCCACGAGGGTGCGATCGAACCCGAGGCGCTGGCGGCGCTCGGCGCGCTGCGTGATGCGGGCCTGCCGGTGATCGCCATCACCGGCCGGCCGATGGGCTGGAGCGAGCCGTTCGCCCGCGCCTGGCCGATCGATGCCATCGTGGCCGAGAACGGTGCGGTGGCGCTGTTCATGCACGAGGGCGCGCTGCGCATCGAGTACGCGCAGGACGAGCCCACGCGCACGCGCAACGCGAAGCGGCTGGCGGAGGTGGCGCAGCGCGTGCTGCGCGAGGTCCCGGGCGCGACGCTGGCGCGCGACAGCGCCGGGCGCGTGACCGACATCGCCGTCGACCACAGCGAGTTCGCCCAGCTCGACGACGCGGCGATCGCGCGCGTGGTCGCGCTGATGCGCTCCGAGGGCATGAACGCCACCGTGAGCTCCATCCACGTCAACGGCTGGTTCGGCGATCACGACAAGCTCAGCGGCGCGCGCTGGATCGTGCGGCGCCTGCTCGGCCGCGACGTGGCCGCCGAGCGCGGGCGCTGGCTCTACGTCGGCGACTCCACCAACGACCAGCGGATGTTCGAGCACTTCCCGCTCAGCGTGGGCGTGGCCAACCTGATGCGCTTCGCGGCGCAGCTGCACACCTGGCCGGCCTGGATCACCGAGAGCGAGCGCGGCCGCGGCTTCGCGCAGGTGGCGCAGCGGTTGCTCGGCGCGCGCGACGCCTCGACATGAACATGAGCGAGAGCCGCCTGTTCGCCACGGCGCTGGCGCTGGCCCTCGGCGCGGCGATCTCGCTCGGCCTCGCGCGTTTCTCCTATGCGCTGCTGCTGCCGCCGATGCGCGCCGACCTCGGCTGGAGCTACTTCACCGCCGGCGCGATGAACACCGTCAACGCGGCCGGCTACCTCGTCGGCGCGCTGCTGCTGCCGAGGCTGCTCGCCAGGCTCGATGCGCGCACGGTGTTCGTGGCCGGCGGCTGGGCCGCGGCGGTGCTGCTCGCGCTGCACGGCTTCGTGCGCAGCGACGAGGGGCTCTACGCGCTGCGCGGGTTCACCGGCGTGGCCAGCGCCGCCACCTTCGCCAGCGGCGGGCTGCTGGCCGCGCGGCTCGGCCAGACGCCGGGAGCCAAACCTTCGCTGGTGCTCGGCCTGTATTACGGCGGCACCGGGCTGGGCATCATCGCCTCGTCGCTGGTGGTGCCGCCGCTGCGCTGGCCGCTGGCCTGGCAGGCGCTGGCGCTGGCCGCGCTCACCGCCACCGCGCTGATGGCCTGGGGCACGCGACCGCTGGCCGCCGGGCCGGCAGCGCCGGCGGCGCGCGGCGAAGGCTTCCGCGCCCGCGACTTCGCCTTCGGCCTGGCCGGCTACCTGATGTTCGGGCTGGGCTACATCGGCTACATGACCTTCATCATCACGCTGCTGCGCGAGCAGGGCGCGTCCACCGGCACGGTGGTGGCCTTCTACATGCTGCTCGGCACCGGGGTGATCGCGTCGTCGTGGCTCTGGGCGCCGCTGTTGCAGCGCTACCGCGGCGGCCAGCCGCTGGCCCTGCTCAATGGCCTGCTCGCCGTGGCCACGCTGCTGCCGGTGCTCAGTGCGCACCCGCTGGCGGTGTTCGCCTCGGGCGCGCTGTTCGGTTCGGTGTTCCTGTCCCTGGTGGCCTCCACCACCGCGCTGGTGCGCCACAACCTGCCCCCGGCCGCCTGGCCGGCCGGCATCGCGGCCTTCACCAGCATCTTCGCGGCCGGGCAGATCGTCGGGCCCAGCCTCGTGGGCTGGGTGGCCGACGGGGCGGGCGGCCTCGCGCGCGGGTTCGCCGTCTCGGCCGCCGTGCTGGCGCTCGGCGCCTCGCTGGCGGCGCGGCAACGCGCGTTGCCGCCGCGTTGATTCAGCGCGGCGCGAGGAACGCCCGCAGCCGTTCCACCTCCGCCTCCAGCTCGCGGCGAAAGGCCGCCTCGCGCGGCGCGCGGCCCCGCAGGTAGCCGCATTGCACGTCCAGGGCACCGTCGCGCAGGCTTGCGTTGGCCCAGCCGATCACCTCGTCGCGCCACAGCAGCGGCAGCGCGTAGTAGCCGAGCTGCCGCTTCGGTGCCGGCGTGTAGGCCTCGAAGCGGTAGGCCCAGCCCCAGAACAGCTCGAAGCGGCGGCGGTCCCACACCAGCGGGTCGAAGGGGGCGAGCAGGCGCACGCGCTCCTCGGGCTCGCTGCGCCTGAACCGCTCGCCGGCCGGCCAGTACCAGTCGACGCCGTCGACGCGCTCGTGCGCGAGGCGCGCCTTCGCCCGAGCCAGCGCTGCGGCACGCTCGCCGCGCCACTGCGGCACGCCGCCGCCCAGGTGGCTGAGCAGCTGGCCGAGCGTGGCGAAGGGCAGCGGCGCGTACTTGGCGACGATGGCGTCGACCAGCGCGTCGTGCGCGGCACGCGGATCCTCGGGCGCCGGCGTGGCCTCGCGCGCCGCGTAGAGCCGGATGCCGCCTTCGCGGCGCGCCACGCGCAGCAGGCCGCGGTAGTGCATGCCGTCGAGCAGCTGCGTGCTGGCGTTCGAGGAGCCGCCGAACCAGTTGACGGTCTTGCCGTGTGCGAATTCGGCATCCACGTCCTTCGGGTGCACCACGCCGCGCTCGCGCACGAACGCCAGCACCGCGTGCGCCTGCTGCCAGCGGGCCTTCGGCCAGGCGGTGCGTGGCGTGCGCGGGTGCATCAGCTGGTGCAGCGCGCGCGGCACGAAGCCGTAGTTGACGAAGTAGTCCTCCTCGATCGGGAGTCCGGCAAAGCGCCGCTCGAGGTCGCCCGCGCGGTAGTCGGTCACGCGCTGGCGCAGCGTCAGGTCCTGCGCGCGCGCCGGCGCACGGATCGGGTCGGCCTGCACGAAGCCGAGCTTCGAGATGGCACGCGGCAGCGTGGTGGGCGCGAAGAAGGTCCTGGCGATCGCGTGGCGGCGCAGCGTGTCCAGCGAGGTCTTGGGCATGTCCCGATGATGCCGCGCCCGCCGCTCGCGGAGAATCGCGCTCATGACGGCTTCCGTGCACGAGCATCCCGCCCTCGCCGGCCTTCGCGTGTTCGAACGCGGCTGGCTGTCGTCCAACAACATCCTCGTGCAGGCGGCCGAGGGCGAGGCGGGCGCCACGCTGATCGACAGCGGCCACGTCAATCACGCCACGCAGACCCTCGCGCTGGTGCGCCACGCGCTCGGCGGGGCGCCGCTGGCACGCATCGTCAACACCCACCTGCACAGCGATCATTGCGGCGGCAACGCCACGCTGGCGCGCGCGTTCGGCGCGCGCATCACCATCCCGCCCGGTCTGGCCGAGGCGGTGCGCGAGTGGCGCGCCGACGCGCTCAGCTACGACGCCACCGGCCAGCTGTGCGAACGCTTCGAGGTGCACGACACGCTGCAGCCCGGCGATGTCCTCGAGGCCGGCGGCCGCCGCTTCGAGGTGCTGCACGCGCCGGGCCACGACCCCGACTCGGTGATGCTGTTCGACGCCGCGCACGGCCTGCTGATCTCCGCCGACGCACTGTGGGAGCAGGGCTTCGGCGTGGTCTTCCCCGAGATGGACGGCGAGCCGGGTTTCGAGGACGTCGGCGCGGTGCTCGACGCGATCGAGGCGCTGCCGGTGAAGCTGGTGGTGCCGGGGCATGGCGCGCCCTTCTCCGATGTCGAGGGCGCGCTGGCGCGGGCCCGGTCACGCCTGGCGTCCTTCCGCGCCGAGCCGGCGCGCCACGCGAAGCACGGCGTGAAGGTGCTGATCAAGTACCACCTGATGGAGGTGCGTGAGCAGGACGAGGCCGAGTTGATGCGCTGGGCGCTCGCCACGCCCCTCTTCACCGGCGTGTGGGACCGGCATGGGCGGGCCGCGGCCGGCAGCGCCGAGGCCTGGTGCGTGCAGCTGGTGGGCGAACTGGTGGCCGGCGGTGCGCTGCGCCGCGAGGGCACACGCATCGCCGACGCGGCCTGATCAGCCTCCGGTGAGCAGCGTGCGCCGCGCGACCGCGGCGAGCGCGTCGAGCTGCTCGAGCAGCGCCGGCTCGACGGCATGCAGCGAGGAGTTCGCCGCCGTCACCGGCCGCGACGCGTCGTGCCGGAACGAGAGCATCGCCGCGCGCAGCGCGTCGAACTCCGCCGTCGCCATCCCCGGCCGGGCGACGTAGATCGGCCCCGGAATGCCGCGGATCGTGGCCAGCACGCGGTCGCTGCGCGGCGTGCTCACCGACAGGCCGAGCAGCTGCGTGCGTCCGGCGATGACCGCGCCGGCGTCGCCGCGGTCGAGCGCGAAGAGGGCGCTGTTGATCGACGGCACCGTCTGCACCGTCACCGTCTCCAGCAGGCCCTGCTCGCGCAGCCACAGCCGGCCCACGGTGGCGGTGAGCGCCAGCGGATCGAGCATCGCCACCGTGCCGCCGCGCAGGTCGGCCGCGCTGCGTGCGGGGCTGTCCTGGCGAACCAGCACGACCACGTCGAGCGAGTCGATGGTCGCGGCCAGCGGCCGGTGGCCCCAGTCGGTGACGGCCAGACGGGCCAGGTGCGCGGGCAGCATCGCCACGTCCTGCCGCTGCGCCATGACACTCTCGCACAGGCTGCGGAAGTCCTTCGTGCTGATCATCTCCACCGGCCGCGCCAGGCTGCGCTCCAGGTGCTCGCGCAAGGGACGGAAGGCGGCCAGCAGCGAGGCTGGCGACAGGAACGGCGCGAGCGTCAGGGTCAGCGGCGCCGGCGGCTGCGCCTGGCTGCGTGCGGCGCGGCCGGCGAGCAGCAGCGGTGCGGCCAGCGCGGCAGCGGCCAGGCGGCGGCGAACGGCATCGGGTGGCAGTGTCGTCATCGCGGCTCCTTCCTCAACGCGGCCCTGGCGCATCGGGTGCGAGGCGGCGGTCGATTTCCTCCAGCAAGCGCACCAGGTCGATCGGCTTGGTCAGGTAGGCATCGAAGCCGGCCTGCAGTGCGCGCCGCGTTTCCGAGGGCATCGCGTTGGCGCTGAGCGCCAGCAGCGGCAGCCCCGCCGTCGCCGGTTCGGCGCGCAGGCGGCGGCAGAGCTCGACGCCATCCATGCCCGGCAGGTCGATGTCGATCAAGGCCAGGTCCCAACCGCCTCGCAGGGCCAGGGCCAGGCCGCCCGGGCCGTCGGTCGCCACCGTCAGTGCGAGGCCCGGGCGCAGGGCCAGCACCTCGCGCAGCAGCTCCACGTTGGACGGGTTGTCCTCCACGTAGAGCAGGCGTGCACGTCGCACCTCGCCGGACACGGCCGGCAGCTGCGCCATCGCCGGCGCCGGCGAGGGCGGCGCCGCCGCGGCCGGCAGCGTGATGCGGAACACCGAGCCCCGGCCCGATTCCGACTCCACCTCCAGCGTGCCGTTCATCAGTTCGACGAGCCGCCGCGTGATCACCAGGCCGATGCCGGTGCCCTCGATCATCTCGTGCTCGCCGACGAAGCGCTGGAAGGGCTGGAACAGCTGCGCCAGCTGCTGCGGCGTGAAGCCGCGGCCGGTGTCGCGCACGGCGAGCGTGCGCTGCCCGCCGGCATCGCGGCCCACCGACACCTGCACCGAACCGCCGCGGTGGTTGTACTTCACCGCGTTGGACAGCAGGTTGGCCAGCACCTGGCGCAGGCGGCGGCGGTCGGCCATCGCCCACGCCGCGCTGGCCGTGCCCTCGGGCGCTGCCAGCGTCACGCCGCGCTCGGCCGCCAGTGGCTGCACCAGCGACATCGCGCTGCCGACCAGCTCGCCGAGCTCCACCGGTTCGGGCGAGGTGCTCATCGCACCGGCCTCGATGCGTGCGAGGTCGAGCACGTCGTTGATCAGCTCCAGCAGGTGCCAGCCGGCCGATTCGATCTGGCGCACGCGCTGGCGCTGCGCCTCGTCGGCCAGCGTCATCGACAGCAGCTGCGCGAAGCCGAGGATCGCGTTCAGCGGCGTGCGCAGCTCGTGGCTCATGCCCGAGAGGAATTCGCTCTTGGCCTGGTTGGCCGATTCGGCGGCTTCCTTGGCCTGCTGCAGCTCGGCGGTGCGCTCGCGCACGCGCTGCTCCAGCCTCTCGTTGACGCTGCGCAGCTGCCGCTCGGCCTCGACGTGCCGCGTCACGTCGCTGATCGTCGCGAAGGCGCCGTAGACCTCGCCGTCCGGCGCGCGCCGCAGCGGCGTCGCGTTCATGCGGATCCACAGCGTCGAGCCGTCGGGCTGCGGCGAGCGCAGCAGCACGTCGCGCTGCGGCTGCCCGGTGGCGATGGCGCGCGCCACCGGCCGCTCCTGCTGGCCAAGCTCGCGTCCCTCGGCGTCCATCATCAGCTTGTCGGCCAGATCGCCGCTGCGCGACAGGAACTGGGCGCGGGTCACGCCCGCCAGGCGGGCCACCGCCTCGTTGCAGTCGATCATGCGCAGGTCGCGGTCGACCACCACCAGGCCTTCGGACATGGTGTCGATCAGCTCGCGCAGATAGCGCTCTCCGTCGGCCAGCGCCTGCAGCTGCGTCTGCACCGCCTCGGCCATGCGGTTGAAGGCCTGCGACACGTCGTCGAGCTCCTGCACCGGGCTGGCCGGCAGCTGCGCGGCGTAGTCGCCGGCAGCCACCCGGCGGCTCGCCTGCGAGAGCCGGCGGAAGCCCGCGCTCATCCAGCCGGTGGTCAGGAACAGCAGCACCATGCCGCCGGCCAGCACGGCGGCGCCGATCAGCAGGCTGTCGCGCAGCAGGCGCTCGCGCGCGGCGCGCAGCGGCGCGGTGTCGATGCCGAAGCGAAGCTCGCCGAGGGCCTGCCCGGCCAGCGTCACCGGCACGCTGGCGACACGCTGCTCGGCCTGCGCCGCATCGCCGCCCAGCGCAATGCGCTGGCCGCGGCTGTCGAACACCTCCAGGTGGACGAGGTGGCGTTCCCGCGCGGTGGCCTCGGCCAGTTCGGTGATCGTGGCGTAGTCGCGCGTGGCGATCAGCGGGCCGAACGCCGCCACCAGCAGCGGCCCCAGCGCCTGCTGCTCGGCGGCGAAACGCTCGTCCAGCGCCTGGTGCATGCGGTGCTGGGCGTTCCACAGCAGCAGCCCCAGCATGGCGACGAACACGGCCAGGCTGCCGGCCAGGTAGCGGCTGCGCAGCGTGCGGAGGGCGGTGGGCCAGAGGGACATCAACGGTCGATTGTGGGGCCGTGACGGACCGCGGGGCGTGGCGAAATCAACGCCGCTGCCGAAAATGAAAAGGGCGACTCGCGTCGCCCTTCGCGTCCGTTGCCGGGCCTGCGCGTCAGAGACCGGCGGCCGCCTTCAGTGCCGCCGCCTTGTCGGTCTTCTCCCACGTGAACTCCGGCTCCTCGCGGCCGAAGTGGCCGTAGGCGGCGGTCTTCTCGTAGATCGGGCGCAGCAGGTCGAGCATCTGGATGATGCCCTTCGGGCGCAGGTCGAAGTGCTCGGCGACCAGCTTGCCGATCTGGTCGTCGGGGATCCTGCCGGTGCCTTCGGTGTACACGGTGATGTTCATCGGCTTGGCCACGCCGATGGCGTAGGCCACCTGCACCTGGCACTGGCGCGCCAGGCCGGCAGCCACCACGTTCTTGGCCACGTAGCGCGCGGCATAGGCGGCCGAGCGGTCGACCTTGCTCGGGTCCTTGCCGGAGAACGCGCCGCCACCGTGCGGGCAGGCGCCGCCGTAGGTGTCGACGATGATCTTGCGGCCCGTCAGGCCGCAGTCGCCCTGCGGGCCGCCGATGACGAAGCGGCCGGTCGGGTTGACCAGGTAGCGGGTGTCCTTCAGCCACTCCTTGGGCAGCACCGGCTTGATGATCTCCTCGATCACCGCCTCGTAGAAGCTGGCCTTGAGCTTGGTGGGGGTCTCGCTCTGGTCGGGGCTGTGCTGGGTGCTGAGAACCACCGTGTCGATGCTGTGCGGCTTGCCGTCGACGTAGCGCATCGTCACCTGGCTCTTCGCGTCGGGGCGCAGGAAGGGCAGGCGGCCGTCCTTGCGCAGCTGGGCCTGGCGCTCCACCAGGCGGTGCGCGTAGTAGATCGGCGCAGGCATCAGCTCGGGCGTCTCGTCGCAGGCGTAGCCGAACATCAGGCCCTGGTCGCCGGCGCCGGTGTTCAGGTGGTCGTCGCTGGCGTGGTCCACGCCTTGAGCAATGTCATTGCTCTGCTTGTCGTAGGCGACCAGCACCGCGCAGCCCTTGTAGTCGATGCCGTACTCGGTGTTGTCGTAGCCGATGCGCTTGATGGTGTCGCGCGCGACCTGGATGTAGTCGACGTGCGCGTTGGTGGTGATCTCGCCGGCCAGCACCACGAGGCCGGTGTTGGTCAGCGTCTCGGCAGCCACGCGCGAGCGCGGGTCCTGCTTGAAGATCGCATCGAGGATGGCGTCGGAGATCTGGTCGGCCACCTTGTCGGGGTGACCTTCGGAGACCGATTCGGACGTGAAAAGGAAGTCGTTCGACACTCTTAAACTCCAGTCAGGTTGCACTTGCGTTGCCGGCCTGGTGTTTCTGGAGGAGCGGCGAACGCTTTAGCGGGATTTGTCAGTCGCCCCGCAAGTAGTTCAGTAACTCGGCGACCCCGCAATTATAGAAAGATGATCCGACTGTTTCGCTGGCTCTCGGGCCGCTCGCTGGCCTTTCTGCACACCCTGGGTGCGGGGGTGGGCTGGCTGGGCTACTGGCTGTCGCCCACTTACCGCCACCGCTTCGACGCGCACGTGCGCCAGGCCGGCATTGGCCGCGAGGCGGCGCGCGCCGCTGTCGCCGAGGCCGGCCGCATGGTGATGGAACTGCCCTTCCTCTGGCTGCGCCCGGCGACCAGGCCGCTGGCCGGCTTCACGCGCATCGAGGGTGCCGAACTGGTCGACGAAGCCCATGCCGGCGGCCGAGGGCTGCTGCTGCTCACGCCGCACCTGGGCTGCTTCGAGATCTGCGCGCAGGCCTATGCCGAGCGCTTCGCGGCGCAGTACGGGCCGATCACCGTGCTGTACCGGCCCGCCAAGCAGCCCTGGCTGCGCGAGGTGATGGAGGGCTCGCGCTCGCGCGAGGGCCTGGCCACCGCGCCGGCCTCGCTGGCCGGCGTGCGGCAGATGATCCGCGCCCTGCGCCGCGGCGAGACGGTGGGCCTGCTGCCCGACCAGGTGCCGCCCGAGGGGCAGGGCGAGTGGGCGCCGTTCTTCGGCCAGCCGGCCTACACGATGACGCTGGCCGCGCGGCTGGCCCAGCAGACCGGCGCCGTGGTGCTGCTGATCTGGGGCGAGCGGCTGCCGCGTGGTGAAGGCTACGTGGTGCGCTTCCAGCCCATGCCCGAGCCGCTGCCGGCCGATGCCTCCGCGCAGGCCGAGTCGGCCGCGGTGATCAACCGGGCGATGGAGCACCTCATCCGCCAGTGCCCGCAGCAGTACCTGTGGGGCTACCACCGCTACAAGTCGCCGCGCGCCGGCGCGGCCGAGTGATGGGGCAGGCCGTCGCGACGAAGCTGCTGCTGGGCGTGCTGTGGCTGATCCACTGGCTGCCGCTGGGCGTTCAGGCCGCCATCGGTCGGAGCCTCGGCGGGCTGCTCTACCGTCTGGCGGGCTCGCGCCGGCGCATCGCGCTGCGCAACCTCGAACTGTGCTTTCCCGAGAAGACCGTGGCCGAACGCGAAGCGCTGGCGCGCGAACACTTCGGCTGGCTCGGCCGCAGCATCGTCGAGCGGGGGCTGCTGTGGTGGGCGCCGCGCGAGCGGCTGATGAAGCTGATCCACGTCGAAGGCGAGGTCGACCTGGCCGAGCGCAGCGAGCGGCCGGTGATGTGGCTGGTGCCGCACTTCATGGCGCTGGACGTGGCCGGCGCCTCGGTGCTGCTGTTCCAGAAGAAGAAGGGCGCCTCGATCTACCAGCAGCAGACCAACCCGGTGATGGACGCGGTGATCCGCCAGGGCCGGCTGCGCCTGGGCAACGCGGTGATCTTCCCGCGCAGCGATTCGGCCAAGCCGCTGATCCGCGAGATCCGCCAGGGCACCGGCTTCTTCAACCTGCCCGACATGGATTTCGGCGAGCGCGACGCCGCCTTCGTGCCCTTCTTCGGCGTGCCGGCGGCCACGCTGCTGGCGCCCTCGCGCATGGCCCGGCTGCTGGACATGGCCGTGCAGCCGGTGATCGCCGAGATGCTGCCCGGCGGGCGGGGCTACCGTGTGCGCTTCCTGCCGCCCTGGGACGACTTCCCCACCGACGATGCGCTGGCCGACACCGCGCGCATGAACCGCTGGATCGAGGAGCGCATCCGCGAGAACCCGGCGCAGTACCTGTGGGTGCACAAGCGCTTCAAGACGCGGCCCGCCGGAGAGCCTTCGCTGTACTAGCGGGGGATAATCCGCCTCCCATGAAGCTCCACTTCACCAAGATGCAGGGTGCGGGCAACGACTTCGTCGTGCTCGACGCCACGCGCGCGCCGATCGAGCTGACGCGCGAGCAATGCCGCCGGCTCGGCGACCGCCGCTTCGGCGTCGGCGCCGACCAGATCCTGGTGGTGGAGAAGAGCGCCACGCCCGGCGTCGATTTCCGCTACCGCATCTTCAACGGTGGCAGCGGCGACGAGGTGGAGCAATGCGGCAACGGCGCGCGCTGCTTCGTGCGCTTCGTGCAGGACAAGGGCCTGACCGACCGGGCCAGGGTGCGCGTGGAGACGATGAACACGCTGCTCGAGCTGCACGCGCAGCCCGACGGCCGCGTCACCGTCGACATGAACGCACCGGTGTTCGAGTTGACGCGCGTGCCCTTCGACGCCACCGGCCTCGTGCCGCGCGTGCAGAACGGCTTCGAGCTCTGGCCGCTCGACCTCGGCGACTACAACGCCGAGGTGGCCGTGCTGTCGATGGGCAACCCGCACGCCGTACAGTTCGTGCACGACGTCGAAGCCGCGCTGGTGGCCGTGCAGGGGCCGGTAATCGAGACGCACGCGCGCTTCCCGCGCCACGTCAACGCCGGCTTCGTCCAGGTGCTCTCGCGCAGCCACATCCGCCTGCGCGTGCACGAGCGCGGCGCCGGCGAGACGCTGGCCTGCGGCACCGGCGCCTGCGCGGCGGTGGTGGCCGGCATCCGGCTCGGGCTGCTGGACGCGAAGGTGGACGTTGAGACGCGCGGCGGCCTGCTCACCATCGAGTGGGCCGGCAGCGATTCGCATGTGTTCATGACGGGGCCGGCGGTGACCGTCTTCGAGGGAGAGATCGAACTGTGAGCATCCAGGGCATCACCGAGCAGGACATCGCCAACTACCTGGCCAACAACCCCGGCTTCTTCGAGCGCCACGCCGAGCTGCTGTCGAGCATCCAGCTCACCAGCCCGCATGGCCAGCGCGCCGTCTCGCTGCAGGAGCGGCAGATGGAAATGCTGCGCGAGAAGATCAAGGGGCTGGAAAGCAAGCTCATCGAGATGATCCGCCACGGCCAGGAGAACGTGGCCATCGCCGACCGGCTGCACCGCTGGACGCGCGCGCTGATGCTCACCGGCAACGCCGGCGACCTGCCCGGCACGCTGACGCGCGAGCTGATGCACCAGTTCATGATTCCGCAGTCGGGCATCCGCCTGTGGGGCGCGGCCGAGGCCTTCGCCTCGCTGCCCTTCGCCGCGCCGGTCAGCGCCGACGTGAAGAGCCTGGCCGCCAGCCTGACGCTGCCCTACTGCGGCGTGAACAGCGGCTTCGAGGCAACGCAGTGGCTCGACGACCCGGCCTCGGCGATGTCGCTGGCGATGATTCCGCTGCGCCACGGCGCGGGCATCGAGGCCTTCGGCATGCTGGTGCTGGCCTCGCCCGACCCGACGCGCTACACGGCCGACATGGGCACCGAGTTCCTGCAGCGCATCGGCGAGCTGGCCAGCGCGTCGCTGTCGCGGCTGCTGCCCGTTTCCTGATGGACGACGACATCTCCAAGCACCTTCAGCACCTGGAGGTGGAGCGGCGCCTCGCGCCGCGCACGCTGGCGATGTACGGCGAGGCCTTCGAGCGGCTGCGCGGCTTCGCGCAGAAGCAGCCGGTGGCGCTGCGCGCGGTGCAGGTGCACCACGTGCGCCGCTGGGCCGCGCAGCTGCATGCGCAGGGTCTCGCGCCGCGCAGCATCGCCATCGTCCTGTCCGCATGGCGCGGCCTGTACCGCTGGCTGGGACGCGACGGGCTGGTGCCGCTGAACCCGGTCGACGGCGTGCGTGCGCCCAAGGCGGCCAAGCCGCTGCCCAAGGCTCTGCCGGTCGACCAGGCGATGGCGCTGGCCGACCATCACCCCGACGACGACGGCGACCCGCGCCTGCAGGCGCGCGATCACTGCATCGTCGAGCTGCTCTACGGCTGCGGGCTGCGCGTGGGCGAGCTGATCGGGCTCGACGTCGGCGCGAGCGGTGAGGCGGCCGGCTGGATCGACGCCGCCGACGCCACCGCCCACGTGCTCGGCAAAGGCAGCAAGCGGCGCAGCGTGCCGGTGGGCGGCGCGGCGCTGAAGGCGCTGCAGGCCTGGCTGGAAGTGCGCGGCGCGCTGGCCCGGCCCGGCGAGCCGGCACTGTTCGTCAGCCAGCGCGGCACGCGCCTGACGCCCAGCCAGCTGCGCTCGCGGCTGAAGCGCCGCGCGCTGCAGGCCGGGCTGCCGACCCACGTGCACCCGCACATGCTGCGCCACTCCTTCGCCTCGCACCTGCTGCAGTCCAGCGGCGACCTGCGCGCGGTGCAGGAACTGCTCGGCCACGCCAACATCAGCACCACGCAGGTCTACACGCGGCTCGACTTCGGCCACCTCTCGAAGGTGTACGACGCCGCGCACCCGCGCGCGAAGAAGCGCAGCTGAGCGCTCAGGCGCGCGGCCGCGGCACCACCGCCTCGGCCAGGTGGCGCAGCAGCGCCCCGCCGTCGCCGCGCCAGGCACTGCCGTGCATGCAGGCCAGCGTGCGCGGCTGCAGCGCGGCGAGCCGGTGCAGCACGCGCGCGGTGTGCGGCGCGTGGGCGAAGTAGTCCATCGGGTCGCGGAAGGCCTCGCTCGGGCCGAGGATGTCGCCTTCGGTGAGGGCTTCCTTGCCCGGCCCCGGCTGGGTGAAGAGGTCGCCGCAGAACAGCGTGTGCGTGGTGTGGTCCATCAGCAGCCCGGCGTCCCAGCCGTGCGGCACGTGGGGCGTGTCCAGCCACTCGATCTCGCGCCGGCCGAGCGAGAGTCGCTCGCCGTCGGCCATCGCACGCGCGGGGCGGTCGGCGAGGTCGTTGACCGACACCATCGCGCCGATCTGGCTGGACAGCGGCTGGGCTTCCGTCGCCGCGGCGAGCAGCAGGTTGAGGCTGCCGCATTCGTCGGCCTCGACGTGCGAGAAGCCCACGTAGCGCAGCTTCTCGATCGGCATCACCGCCGCGATCGCGTCGCGCACCAGCGGGAACAGCGCGCGCGGCCCGGTGTGGAAGAGCATCGGCGCGTCGTCGACGACGAGGTACTGATTGAAGCTGAACTGCTGGCCGTCGGGCAGCGTCAGCGGCGTGTTGATGCGGTAGATGGATTCGGCGACTTCCTGGATGTTGGTGCCGGTCTGGGGAGAGATGAGCATGGAGCCTCCTGGGGTTGACATCGGGAGGTGACGCGAGACGGCCGGGCGTTACAGGAGAATTTCGCGGCCGCCTTGGCTATGCTTGCGCGATGGCTTCGGTCGATCTCGCGCCGGCGGACACGCTCGAGGGCCAGCTCGCGGCGCGCATCGCCGCGGCGGCCCCGGGCAGCGACGCGGCGGCCGAGTCGCAGCTGTACCGGCTGCTCGCACCGCGCGTGCGCCGCTACGGGCAGCGCCACCTGCGCGACGACCACGCGGCCGAGGACCTGATGCAGCAGGTGATGGCGATGACGATCGAGAAACTGCGCGCCGGTGCGCTCGACGAGCCGCAGCGCGTGGTGTCGTTCGTGCTCGGCGCCTGCCGCATGACGGTGATGGAGCAGTACCGCGGCCAGCGCCGCCGCGAGGCACTGCTGGAGCGCTTCGCGCTCGACGTGCCCATCGCCGACGTCCACGTGGCGCCGCGGCTCGACCACGAACGCGTCGCCGCCTGCCTGGAGCGCCTGCCCGAGCGCGAGCGCGCCGTGCTGGTGCTGAGCTTCTACGAGGACCAGCCGGCCGAGGTGGTGGGGCGCTCGCTCGGGCTGAGCGCCGGCAACGTGCGCGTGATCCGCCACCGCGGCATCGGCAAGCTGCGCCGCTGTGTCGACGCCGGACGGAGGGCCGCATGACACGTGCCGCGCCGCATCCCGATTGGCAGTCGCTGGTCGACTACTGGCTGGGCGACACCAACGCGGCCGCCACCGAGGCGATCGACGAGCACCTGCTGCACTGCGACGAGTGCGGCGCTGTGTTCGACGAGATCGTCGCCCTGGCGCGCGGTGTGCGCGATGCCTTCTCGCAGGGCCGGGTGCCCAGCGTGCTGACGGCGAGCCTCGTCGCCCGGGTGAAGTCGAGCGGCCGCCGCGTGCGCGAGTACGCCGTTCCGGCCGGCGGCAGCGTGCACTGCGCCGTGGCGCCGGACGACGAGCTGCTCGTGTCGCGCATGCGCGCGCCGCTGGCCGGCGTGCGGCGGCTCGACGCGCTGTTCAGCTACTCCTTCGCGCCCGGCGAGGAGCAGCGCCTGCAGGACCTGCCCTTCGACGCCGAGGCCGGCGAACTGCTGCTCGCGCACAAGCTCGCCGAGGTGCGCCGCCTGCCGAGCCATGTCGTGACGCTGCGGCTGCTGTCGGTGGACGACGTGGGCGAGCGCGAGATCGCGCGCTACACCTTCCACCACCAAGGCGGCGCGCTGCCGGTCTGAGCCGCACCCGGCCGGGCCGCCCAGGCCCGGCTGCGACAATGGCGCGATGAAGACGATCCAGTTGCGCGAGGGCAAGGAACGCTCGCTCCTGCGCCGCCACCCCTGGGTGTTCCAGGGTTCCATCGACAAGGGCAAGGCCGACGCCGGCGAGACGGTGCGCGTGGTGGCGGCTGATGGCCGCTTCCTGGCCTGGGCCGCGTTCAGCCCGAGCTCGATGATCCGCGTGCGCGCCTGGAGCTTCGACGACGCGGAGCGCATCGACGCGGCCTTCTTCGAGCGCCGCATCGCGAAGGCACTCGCGCTGCGCGCGCGGCTGCCGATCGAGAGCGACGGCGTGCGGCTGATCCACGGCGAGGCCGACGGCCTGCCGGGACTGATCGTCGATCGCTACGGCGATCTGCTCTCGGCGCAGTTTCTCTCCGCCGGCACCGAGCGCTGGAAGGGCACCATCGCCGATCTGCTGGTGAAGGCCACCGGCTGCTCGCGGCTCTACGAGCGCAGCGACTCCGGCGTGCGCAAGCTCGAAGGCCTGGAGCCGGCCACCGGCTGGCTGCGCGGCGAAGGCGCCACCGAGGTGACCATCCGCGAGCACGCGTGGCGCCTCACGCTCGACGTGGCCGAGGGCCACAAGACCGGCTTCTATCTCGACCAGCGCGACAACCGCAAGCTGTTCGCCGACACGGTGAAGCATTTCGGCTTCCAGCGCGTGCTGAACTGCTACTGCTACACCGGCGGCTTCAGCGTGGCGGCGCTGGCCGGCGGTGCTCAGCGCGTGGTCAGCGTCGACTCCTCGGCGCCGGCACTCGCGCGGGCCACCGCGCACGTGGCGCTCAATGGCTTCGATGCGGCTCGCCACGAGGCGCGTGATGCCGACGTGAACCAGACGCTGCGCGATGCGCTGAAGAACGGCGAGGTGTTCGACGCCATCGTGCTCGACCCGCCCAAGTTCGCGCCGACCGCCGCGCATGCCGAGCGTGCCGCGCGCGCCTACAAGGACATCAACCGCCTCGCGCTGAAGCTGCTCGCGCCCGGCGGCGCGCTGTTCACCTTCTCGTGCTCCGGCGGCGTCGGCCCCGAGCTGTTCCACAAGATCGTGGCCGGCGCCGGCATGGATGCCGGCATCGACGGTGCGATCTACGCCCGCGTGGCCGCCGCGCCCGACCACCCGCAGACGCTGGCCTTCCCCGAGGGCGAGTACCTCAAGGGGCTGGTGATCCTCAAGTCGTAGCCGGTGCAGGCAGGGCCAGCGACGGCTCGAACTTCGCGCGCAATACACTGAAGAAGGCCTTCACGTTGCGCACGTTGGCGTCCTGCGTGAACAGGCGCTGCACCAGCGCGTGGTAGCCGGGCATGTCGCTCACCTGCAGGATGAGCAGGAAGTCCGGCCCGGGCGAGACGCGGTAGCACTGGCGCACCGCCTTGTCGGCCACGGCGCGGGCCTCGAAGGCGGCGAGGTGCTCGGCGCCCTGGCGGTCGAGCGTGACCTCCACGATGGCGGTGAGCCCGGCACCGAGTTTCGCCGGCGACAGCAACGCCACCTGGCGCTCGATGACGCCGGCCTCCATCAGCCGCTTCACCCGGCGCAGGCAGGTGGCCGGCGAGGTGTGCACCGCGGCGGCCAGGGCCTGGTTGGTGAGCGAGGCATCGCGCTGCAACTGGTCGAGGATGCGCAGATCGGTGGCGTCTAGCTCGACGGGTTTGATTGAATCTGTCACGATGTAGCCATTGTTGGTTGTTTTCTTCACCAGATCTGCGGTGTGGCTAAATATTGCACTGATCGACGAATATTGCAATCAACTGCCCCGGGGGTCTGCCTAGCATCCGACCCCGTCTCCACCCCAAGGGAAGCTCACCATGTGCGGAATCGTCGGCGCCGTCTCCACCAAGAACATCGTCCCGGTCCTGATCGAGGGCCTGCGCCGGCTCGAGTACCGCGGCTACGACTCCTGCGGCGTGGCCGTGCACCAGGGCGGCGAGCTGCGCCGGGCGCGCAGCACCTCGCGCGTGGCCGAGCTCGACGCGAACGTGAAGGCCGACGGCGTCGAAGGCGGCACCGGCATCGCCCATACCCGCTGGGCCACGCACGGCGCGCCAGCGGTGCACAACGCCCACCCGCACTTCTCGCACGGGCCACGTGCCACGTCGGCGAGCGTGGGCCGCATCGCGCTGGTCCACAACGGCATCATCGAGAACCACGACGAGCTGCGCGCCGAACTGAAGGCCAAGGGCTACGAGTTCACCAGCCAGACCGACACCGAGGTGATCGCCCACCTGGTCGATCGCCTCTACGACGGCGACCTGCTCGACGCCGTGCAGCGTGCCATCGTGCAACTGCGCGGTGCCTATGCGATCGCGGTGTTCTGCCGCGACGAGCCGCACCGCGTGGTCGGCGCACGCGAGGGTTCGCCGCTCGTGCTGGGCCTCGGCACCGGCGAGCGCGCCGGCGACACCTTCCTGGCCAGCGACGCGATGGCCCTGGCCGGCGTGACCGACCAGATCGTCTACCTAGAGGAGGGCGATGTCGTCGACCTGCAGCTCGGCAAGCACTGGATCAGCCACGTGGATGCCAGTGGCGCCTTCAAGCCGGTGACGCGCGAGGTGCGCACCGTGCAGGCGCACACCGGCGCCGCCGAGCTGGGCCCGTACCGGCACTACATGCAGAAGGAGATCTTCGAGCAGCCGCGCGCCATCGCCGACACGCTCGACGCGGTGAAGGGCATCTCGCCCGAGCTGTTCGGCGACGGCGCCTACAAGGTCTTCAAGGAGATCGACAGCGTTCTGATCCTCGCCTGCGGCACCAGCTACTACAGCGGCTCCACCGCGAAGTACTGGCTGGAGAGCATCGCGAAGATCCCCACCAGCGTGGAGATCGCCAGCGAGTACCGCTACCGCGACAGCGTGCCCAACCCGCGCACGCTGGTGGTGACGATCTCGCAGAGCGGCGAGACGGCCGACACGCTCGCCGCACTGAAGCACGCGCGCTCGCTGGGCATGAAGCACACGCTGACGGTGTGCAACGTGGCCACCAGCGCCATGGTGCGCGAGTGCGAGTTCGCCTACATCACCCGCGCCGGCGCCGAGATCGGCGTGGCCTCCACCAAGGCCTTCACCACGCAGCTGGTCGGCCTGTTCCTGCTGACGCTGGCGCTGGCCCAGGTGCGCGGCCACCTCAGCGACGAGCAGGAAGCGCAGCACCTCAAGGCGCTGCGCCACCTGCCTGCGGCGGTGCAGGCCGTGCTGGCGCTGGAGCCGCAGGTGGTGGCCTGGAGCGAGGCCTTCGCGCGCAAGGAGAACGCTCTCTTCCTCGGCCGCGGGCTGCACTACCCGATCGCGCTGGAGGGCGCGCTCAAGCTCAAGGAGATCAGCTACATCCACGCCGAGGCCTACCCGGCCGGCGAGCTGAAGCACGGCCCGCTGGCACTCGTCACCAGCGCGATGCCGGTGGTGACGGTGGCGCCGAACGACGCGCTGGTCGACAAGCTCAAGAGCAACATGCAGGAGGTGCGTGCGCGCGGCGGCGAGCTGTTCGTGTTCGCCGACAGCGACACGCGCATCGAGTCGGGTGAAGGTCTGCACGTGATCCGCATGCCCGAGCACTACGGCGTGCTCAGCCCCATCCTGCACGTGGTGCCGCTGCAATTGCTGGCTTATCACACGGCCTGTGCGCGCGGCACGGATGTCGACAAGCCCAGGAACCTGGCCAAGAGCGTGACGGTGGAGTGAGTGGCCGAGAACCGCCGCCCGTTCTGGGTAGAGCGTGGATAGCCTCCGGAGACTCGCGCGAGTTTCGCTCTCTTTGCCGATGGGTGTCTGGATGGTGAGTGGGCCCGATACCTGGGGCACCGGGGCCATCACCGTGAGCCGCGCTCCTGTCGCGCCAGGATCAGAAGCGCATCCAAGGCACCCTCGCTCAGCCCCTTCAAGGCGCCAAAGTTCGCCTTCGACAGCGGGCTTTGCTCGAAGCTGCGCAGCAGCATTGCGCGCTGGTGGCGAGCCTCGGCCTCGGCGGCCTGCTCGGGAGTCAGCGGCAGGGCCGGTGCGTTCACGGGCTCTTGTTCGCTGGCACGGGCAGGTACTCGCGCGGGGTGGGGCCTGCGCGGGCGCGGTGGCGCACCCGAACCCGTCACGTCGTGCCGCACCGAGCGCGCGCCACGAGCGGCAGGCCGCTCACCGGTCGCTTCCGCAGCGGGCTGCGACACCTCCGCCTGCTGGGCATGAACTGGCGGGCGGGCGCCATGACGCGAAGCCCGGGCCGCCTCGCGCGCTGCGTGCTTCTTGGCTTCGACGATGGCCCGGCGCCGCTCGAGTTCCGCGCTTGCGGCAGCGCGGTGTTCGGCGGCAATCTCGCCCACCGGCTGGCCGTCGAGGTCGACGCGTGTCGCGCCTTCGGCCACCAGGGCCCGCAGGTAGGCGGTTCCGGTGGTGTGGCGCTGCAGGAAGATCGAGAGTGCCTTCTTGGTGAAGACGCCTGGCGCCCGCTGATGAATGTCGGTCTGGATGCGAAGCTTGATGGGCTTGATCACGCCCGCCCCGAACAGCGCCGGGAAGTGCTCGGCCAGCCGGCGTGCGGTGTCGGCCACGCTGGGTTCGGGGCGCGGCGCCGGTGCAGCAGCCGCCGCGGGGGCGGCCGGCACCGCCTCGGTCGGCTCGCCCAGTGTCACACCGGGCGTTGCGCCCGGCGCAGTCTCGGAAATCTTGGGGGTGTCAGGCATCGTCGCGAAGCAGGTCGGGCACCGGAGCGGTGTCGTCAGGCCACGTATTCTCGGCCAATGGCCATGATCGCCACCGGGAGCTCGGCGGTCGTGACTTGCGGGCGGCAACCGCTGCGACTGCGTCGGTCACTGCCCAATGAACTGATGAGCCCCCTGAGTCGCGCCCCTCGCCGTTTCCCTTGCGCCGGATCCGCCGGCATTTGGCTGCCACGCAGCCTCTATGCGCCTTGGCGCCGCGCTTTCGGCAACCGTTCTTTCTTGCCGAGGCCCATGTCTGCGCCATACTGAACCACGACAGTGGCGGCCAGGAACCTCGACGACCGCCTCGCAGCACAGCCGTCGTGTGTGACAGCGCGCAGTACGGTGGCAAGCGAGATGTTCACGCTCTCCGGCAGTCCACGCACTTGCTCTCGGCAGGCACGGCGAGGTCGTTGACGACTGTGTTGGGTCAGGACAAATGGGGCCAGGGTTTGTCCGATGGATCGCGGTCCCGCCGGCACATACCGTTGAGCGGAACGCAAGGAGGACCCGATGCGACCGATCGCCATTCTTGTCGCCTGCAGCGCTCTGGCCTGGCAAGGCTTTGCGGTCGCCCAGGGCGCCCATTCGATCGTCGAGCGCCAGACCCAGTTCGGGCCCGTGGTCGGCATCGACGACGCGGCCGGCAGTGGCACGCACGCGTGGAAGGGCGTTCCGTTTGCGAAGCCGCCAGTGGGTGAATTGCGCTGGAAGGCGCCCGTGGACCCGGACAGCTGGAAGGCTCCACGCACCACGCAAGCCTTCGGCAATGCCTGCGTGCAGTACGGCCGCATCTACGGCCCGGGCGCGAACAACCGCCACGACGCGACGATCGGCAGCACGCTGCTCCAGGCGGTGGGGAGCGAGGACTGCCTCTACCTGAACATCTGGCGCCCGGCCGACCGGCGCGGCAACCTGCCGGTGATCGTCTTCGTTCACGGCGGCAGCAACGTCTCGGGCTACACCGCCGACCCGGTGTACGACGGCGCGGCGCTGGCGAAGGCGGCCGGTGCGGTGGTCGTCACCGTCAACTACCGGCTCGGCATCTTCGGCTTCCTCAATCTGCCGCAGCTCAAGTCGGGCACCGACGCCCAGGAGGACTCGGGCAACTTCGCGCTGCTCGACATCATCAAGGCGCTGAAGTTCGTCGACCGCAACATCTCCAACTTCGGCGGCAATCCGACCAACGTGACGCTGATGGGCCAGTCGGCCGGTGCGATCAATGTCTACGCGCTGCTGACCACGCCCGCGACCGTCGACGCGCGCCCGCGCCTGTTCCACCGCGCCGTCCCGCTGAGCGGAGGGATCTCGCTGGCCAGCAATCTGCCGCCGGGGCGCATCCCGACGCTCTCGCCGGCGTCGACGTACCTGCTGCAGGGCAATCAGCTGCTCATCCAGCAGGTGATCGCCGACGGCCTGGCCGCGGATGCAGCAGGCGCGGCGGCCTGGGTCGCCAGCCAGACGCCCGGGCAGATCGCCGCTTACCTGCGCAGCAAGAGCCCGGCCTCGCTGCTGCTCACGCTCCTGACTCGACTTGCCGCGCTGGGCCTGGCGGGTTCGGGGCCGATCCCGGATGGCGCGATGCTGCCCACCGACCCCATCGGTGCGATCGCGGCCGGCCAGTACCTGCGCGTGCCGGTGATGGCCGGCAACACGCGCGACGAGGGCAAGCTGTTCCCGACCTTCCTGACACTGCTCGGCGGGCCGAGCGGGCGGCTGGTCACCGACAAGCAGCTGTTCGACATCCAGTACGCCTACGACCCGGACGCCGCCGCGCAGATCTCCATCGAGCAGTGGATCCCGGCCTTCTACCTGCCGGTGACAACGCCGGGCACCGGCTTCAACGCCCGAACCGAGCTGCTCGACACGCTGTTCCTCCAGGCGGCGACCGACAACGCGCTGGCCACGCTGAAGGCGCAGCAGAACGAGGTCTGGTACTACCGCTTCGACTGGGACGAGGAGCCGGCGCCGTTCAACGACATCTACGGCGCCGCGCATGCGTTCGACCTGCCGTTCCTGTTCGGCAACTTCGGTCCCTCGTTGTTCTCGAACATCGCCAACAGCAGCGCCAACCGCCCGGGCCGGCTCGCGTTGTCGCAGGCGATGATGGCGAGCCTCGCGGCGTTTGCCCGCAGCGGCGATCCGAATGCGCCGCAGGCGCTCGGCGTGACCTGGCCGGCATGGCCGGCCAAGCTGATCTTCGACGCCACGCCCGGCGCCGCGGCGATTTCGGTGCACTAGAGCGACGCTGTCGCGTTGACCCGATGCAGGGGCCGCTGTCCGACCAGCGGCCTGCCCACCTCTGCGAAGCGCTTCCAGCGCCGAAGCCAGCGGGTTTCCGGCATCGGGCCTGTCCCGCCTGCACGCGCGCCGCATCGATCGGTACCGCTGCACTGCTAGACTGCCTCGAAGCATTCAAGACGTCCATGCCTACTCCGAGCATCGGCAAGCCCGTGCGTGGTTCCCGAACCGGCCGCCCGATCATGGTGGTGCTCGATGTTCTCGGACGTCGGACTGTGCTGCGGATCCTCTGGGAGCTGCAGGCCGGGCCGATGAGCTTCCGTGTCCTGCAGGACGCCTGCGCCACCAACTCCGCCCTTCTGAACATGAGACTGCGCGAACTCAGGGAGCTCGACCTGGTCGAGCTCGTGGAGAGCGGCTACCAGCTGACCGCCGAGGGCTGGAAGCTGCGGGATGCCCTGATGCCGCTGGCAGAGTGGGCGCGACGCTGGGGCCGTTCGGCAGCCGCCAAGGCAGCCCTGGCGCCGCCATCCGAGTGACAGGGCCCCGTCGCGCGCGGCCGGCGTGCACGACGGGGGGCTCTGTGCCGGGGTCTGCCCGGCGCCGCTGATCAGCCGGTGGGCCGATCAAGCCCGCGTGACGACGACCTCGAGGTACTCGCTCGGAATGACCAGGGACTGCTCGCCACCCTGATTCAGCTCCCGCAGCAACTCCGTGATCGCCTGGTCCAGCGACTGCGCCCGATCGGGATCGAGGCTCGCGAAGGCCTTGTGCGTGGGGCCATACCAGGTGCGGAAGACCTGCAGCCAGTGCGCCGGCGATTGATAGCGGAACGTGAAGTGCCGCCGCTCGCACCGGATCTGCGCGGCGCTGGCGCCGAACAACTGCACGATGTAGGGCTCGGTGCCCCACAGCGCGGGCGACTTGAGGCCCGCCGGCGGCGGCACGAAGGAGCCCAGAACGCCAAACAGGCGGCCGATGAAGCCGCCGGGCGTCCAGTTGGCGAGGCCGATGCGTCCCCCCGGTCGGAGAACGCGCAGCATCTCGGCCGCAGCGCGCGAGTGATCGGGCGTGAACATCACGCCAAAGGTCGACAGCACCACGTCGAAGGTCGACTCCGGATACGGCAACGCCTCGGCGTCGGCCTGCTCGAACTGGATGGGCAGGCTCTCCGCCGTGGCCCGGGCCCGACCCTTCATCAGGAGTTCGGGCACGTAGTCGGTGGAGGTCACACGCGCAAATCTGCGCGCTGCGGCGAGAGACGCGTTGCCGTTGCCGGCGGCCACGTCGAGCACCGACTCGTCGGCGCGCACGTCGACCGCCTCGGCAAGCGTTTCGCCGACGATCTGCAAGGTGGTGCCGATCACGGCGTAGTCGCCGCTGGCCCAGGTCGATTGCTGGCGCTTCTTGATCGCCGCATAGTCCGGTGAGGAATCGTGAAGGATCGCGTTCATGGTCTGTGTCTTGCTCCGGGTTGGGTCGGCGCCGGTGGAGTGGCCCGCCAGCGTCCGAGAAGGCATTCTTCGAATCCGCTGACCGGCTCGCTTCTCCGGCCGTCGCGTCCGCTTGATCGATCGTCCACGGATGTGCAGCGCCCGACCCCTTCGCGGGCGGGATGGACGACACTGCACCTGCCGAGGAGTCGCCCATGAGCCTGGACCCGCTATCGGACGTGCTGCGCAGCGTGCGGCTGCGCGGTGCGATCTACTACTACGTGAGCTTCGGGGACGAATGGGCCGCCGAGACACCGGCCTCGCCGGAACTGGCCCGGGCACTGATGCCCGGTGCCGAGCACGTGCTCGCCTACCACCTGATGGCCAAGGGTGGCGGATGGGCCGCGACGGAGGGTGAGGCGCCGGTGCGGCTGGCCGAGGGTGACATCGTGATGTTCCCGCGAGGCGACCCTCACGTCATCTCGAGCGCCCCGGGCCTGCAAGCCCCGCCGGACGACAGCGACTGGCGGGTGACCACGCGCGACGCGCCGAAGCCGATCACCGTGGCCTATCACCGGGGTGTGCTTCGCCCTGGCGCGCCGCTGCCTGCGAGCGAGGCGAAATCGGTGGTGGTCTGCGGATTCATCGCCTGCGACCTGAAGCCGTTCAACCCGTTGATCGCGTCACTGCCGAGACTGCTGCACCTCGCTGCCAACGGTGTCGGGCAATGGGTAGCCCAGCTCCTCGACCAGGCGGTCGCCGAGTCTCGCGGACGCCGCGCGGGCAGTGCAGTCGTTCTCGAACGGGTCAGTGAGGTGGTCTTCATCGACGCAGCCCGGCAGTACCTCGAGTCGCAGCCGGAAGACGCATCGAGCTGGCTGGCTGCCTTGCGTGATCGCCACGTGGGCAAGGCCATCGGGCTGCTGCATGAACTGCCGGCGGACCCCTGGACCGTGGATGAGCTGGGGCAGCGCGTGGGCCTCTCGCGTTCCGCCCTGCACGAGCGATTCGTCCAGCTGGTGGGGCTCCCGCCCATGCAGTACCTCACCCACTGGCGCATCCAGCTCGGGGCGGGCATGCTGCGGGACAGCGAGGCCAAGGTGGCCGCCGTGGCGCAGGAGGTCGGCTACGACTCCGAGGCGGCGTTCGCGAGGGCCTTCAAGCGGGTCGTCGGTGCGCCACCCGCTGCCTGGCGAAGGGAGCAGCGCGGGACGTGACGCAGGAGGGCGCAGGCAGCGATGCGCTCCTTGCCGTATTGCTTTACTTATTAAAGCAAAAGGCATACGCTCCAACCCCTTCCACTGCACATGCCGAGTGGCAACCGGTCCATGGAACGAATTTCACCTGCAGCAGCACCCTATCCGCCGGAGATCCAGCATTGGCTCGATCGCACCATGCCGCCGGGACGGGCCCCTTTGCGACTCTTTGCCATCCTCGCGCGGGACGCCCGGCTGTTCACCCGGTTCTTCTCCGGTGGATTGCTCGACCGGGGCCACCTGAGCCTGCGCCAGCGCGAACTGGTCATCGATCGAACCACGGCCTTGCACCGCTCCGAGTACGAATGGGGCGTGCACATCGCCATCTTCGGCAGGAAGGTGGGGCTGAACGGCGAGCAGATCGCATCGCTCGTGCACGGATCGCCCGACGACGCGTGCTGGGGCGAAGACGATCGTCCTCTGCTGCGCCTGTGTGACGAGCTTCACGCCGGCAGCGATGTGTCCGACGCGACCTGGAGCGCTCTGAAGCGCCTCTTCGGCGACGAGGCGATCATCGAACTGCTTCTGCTGGCGGGCTTCTACACGACCGTGAGCTACCTGACCAACGCGCTTCGCATTCGACTGGAGGCGGACGGTGCGCGCTTTCCCCGCCCCTAGGTCGATGTGCGCCGAACCTTGATGGTGCTCGCTCCGGCACGGACTCGGGTCTGCGCCGGTGGCGCGGAGGCGGCCTGCCATGCAGGCTCAGGTCAGCATCGGCCAGAGCGTGGCGGCCAGGAGCAGGCCCATGGTGTGATTGAACCACTTCAGGCGCACGGGCTCGGCCAGGTAGCCGCGCAGCGCGACGCCGAAGGCGGCCCAGGCCGACACCGTGGGCAGGTTGACGAGCGCGAAGACCAGGCAGACCAGGGCCATCGAGAGGTACGGCGATGCCGGGCTGGCGTGGACGGCCATCGCCGCCAGCGCAACCACCCACGCCTTGGGATTGATCCACTGGAATGCGGCCGATTCGACGAGCGTGAGCGGCCGGTTCTGCAGCGTCTTGCCCTCGCCCAGCGCCGAGGAGCGGGCAATCCGCCAGGCGAGATGGAGAAGGTAGGCGCCGCCAGCGACCTTCAGTGCCAGGTGCATCGCGGGGAAGGCGCTCAGCAGCGCTCCCAGCCCGAGCCCCACCGCCAGCAAGAGCGACGTGAAGCCCAGGGTGATGCCCAGCACCTGCGGAATCGTGGCGACGAAGCCGAAGTTCGCGCCGGACGCCAGCAGCATGAAGTTGCTCGGTCCTGGCGTGATCGACGTGACCCACGCGAAGACGGCGAGTGCGAGGAGAGACTCGTAGGACATGAGACACCATTGCGGCGAGTGACGGTGGGAACGAAGTCTGTCGACGCGCCTGGGCAAAGGCCATGGGCCGTCTTGTCAATCTCGATAGCGTTCTTGCCATGAAGCTGAAGTTGCTGGCGCTCGACGGCGTGTTCGACACCGGGCTCTCGGCGGTGCTCGACGTGTTCACCACGGCCAACGAACTCGCCACCGGTACCGGGCTCGGCGTGCCGCCCTTCGACGTCTCGCTGGTGGGCTTGCGGCGAAGGGTGCGCACCTCGCAAGGGCTCACGGTGCCGGTGAGCCAGATGCCCGGAGCAGCCACTGAGGATTGGCTGGTGGTCCCTGCGCTGGGCTACCGGTTGCCCGCCACGCTGGTACCGGCCCTGGATCGTCCGGATGTGCGCGATGCGGGCGTCGCCATGCGCGAGCGCGCCGCCGCGGGAGCGGAGATCGCCGCGGCGTGCGTCGGAACCTTCGTGCTGGCGGAGTCCGGCCTCCTCGACCGGCAGCGAGCCACCACCACGTGGTGGCTCGCACCTCTGTTCCGGGAGCGCTATCCGGCGGTGCAGCTGGAGGATGCGTGCATGCTGGTGAGATCCGGGAGCTGCATCACGGCCGGCGCCGCGCTCGGCCACATGGACATGGCGCTGTGGCTGGTGAGGCAGGCGAGTCCGGTGCTGGCCGATCTGGTGGCTCGCCATCTGATCGTCGACCAGCGTCCGTCGCAGTCTGCGTATGTCGTCGCCGATCACCTGGCGCACGCCGATCCCCTGGTCCAGCGCTTCGAGCAATGGGCGCGGGCCCGACTCGCCGATGGCTTCTCGCTGGACGCGGCCGCGCGTGCCGCAGGTACCAGCAAGCGGACGCTGGCACGGCGCCTGAGCCAGGTGCTGAACAGAAGCCCGATGTCCTACTTCCAGGACCTGCGGGTGGAGCGCGCTGTGCATCTGCTCCGAACCAGCGACAAGAGCCTCGAGCAGATCGCCGCGCTGGTGGGGTACGCGGATGGCGTGACGCTGAGCAGCTTGCTGCGAAGACGCACGGGGCGCAGTGCACGAGACATCCGCGCCAGCGCCTGAGAACGACGCCCGGACAGCGATTGCGGATTGCGGGGCAAGGTCTGCGGACGTCCGGTGAAGCGCGCACGGTGCGACGTGGAAAGAATCCCTCCACACCCACTCCCGGACCCCTGCCATGCGCACGACGAGCCAAGTCATCGACAACCACCTGAAGTGCTTCAACGAACGCGACCTGGACGGCATCCTGGCCGACTACGCGCCCGGCGCCGTGCTGTTCACCCCCGAGGCGACGCTGCGCGGGCACGGCCCGATTCGCGGTCTGTTCGTCGACATGCTGAAGGAGTTCGACCAGCCCGGGGCACGCTTCAGGCTCGCCAGGCGCGAGGTCGATGGCGACCATGCCTTCATCCTCTGGACGGCAGAGACACCGGACAAGGTGTACGAACTGGGCACCGACACCTTCGTCGTGCGCAACGGCCGGATCGTCGTTCAGTCGTTCGCCGCCTGCACCGCCACCAAGGATTGATCCTGGCCTGTCCCTCCCCGCATGACCAACGCCACCGATCACTACGAGCGGCACCTGGCGCCGATCTACCTGTGGATGGTGGGCGGGGCCCAGGCCGCGTTGCAGGCGGGACGGGCCGAAATCGACGCCTTGGGGCTGCAACTCGGTCCGGGAACCCGTGTCGTCGACCTGGGTGCCGGCTTCGGGATGCATGCCATCCCGCTTGCGCAGGCCGGCGCCTGCGTTCTGGCGATCGACTCGTCGGCCTCGATGCTGCGGTCTCTCGAAGCACTGCGCGAGGGCGCGACCGTCCGCACGGTGTGCGATGAACTACTCGCGTTCCCGGCCTACGTGGACGGGCCGCTCGACACGATCCTGTGCATGGGCGACAGCATCACTCACTTGCCGGACGCCCGTGCCGTCGATCTTGTGACGCGAAGCGCCGCGGCAGCGCTCAAGCGCGGCGGCGCCTTCGTGGTCTCCCTGCGCGACCATTCCGTGCCATTGCGGGGCGACCAGCGATTCATTCCGGTTCGCGGCGACGGAAAGCGGCTGCTCGTGTGCTTCCTCGAGCAGGAGGAGACGCATGTCCTCGTGCACGACATCCTGCACGAACTGGCACCCTCTGGCTGGACCACGAAGATCAGCGGCTACCGAAAGCTGCGCCTGCCGATCGCCCAGCTTGCCCGATCGATGACATCGGCCGGATTCCGGGTGCGAAGAGAAGACGGGATCGGCGGATGGGTGCGCCTTGTCGCCACCCGGCGTTGAGTTCAGCCGCCATGGCTTTCGGAGGCCGAATGGACGCCCGGAAGCCCGGACGTCGATGATGACGCACGGGCGTGGGTCGCCGGCGGCAGGCAAGAATACTGCAGTGCGCTCGCTGCCCCCAGCGTCGAGCCCTGCTCGTGGAGACCGTCCGATGACTTCGACTTTCGTTCCGTTCCGGCTCGACCCGGGGCCGGCCTTTCGTGCCCGGGTTGTGCGCTCTTCGCGCCGCTTTGCCTTCGTCGAAGCCGAACTGTCGGACGCCGGCGACCCGGCGGCGCAGCCCTGTGCGCTGGCCAGCGCGATGGTCGTCCCGGCCGGCGCCTGAGGTGGTGCGATGGACCGCCACCAGGCCCTGCACTGCTTCTGCCGCGTCGTCGAGACGGGCGGCTTCGCTGCCGCGGCGCGCGATCTCGATCTCTCCCCGTCGCTGGTCACCAAGACCATCCAGCAGCTCGAGGAATGGTCCGGGAGCCGCCTGCTCGCGCGCACCACGCGCCGCATGCAGCTCACCGAGGCCGGCGAGCGCTTCTACGCCTACTGCCGCCGCGTGATCGACGACACCGAGCGAACACTGGGCGCCATCCGGGCCGCGCAGGGGCAGCTCGGCGGCCGGCTGGTGCTGGCGGTGCCGGTGTCGCTCACGCTGTCGTTCCTCAAGGATTCCCTGTATGCCTTCCAGGCGGCGCACCCGTCGATCGAGCTCGAGCTGAGGCTGTCGGATCGCCCGGTCGACCTGGTGCGCGACGGCGTGGACGTGGCGCTGCGCGGCCAGGGCCAGCTCGAGGATTCGTCGCTGGTGGCGGTGCCGCTGATGGCGATGGAACGTGCCGTGGCCGCGGCACCGGACTACTGGCGGCGCCACGGCAAGCCCCACCACCCGGCGGCGCTCGCGTCGCACAACGCGCTGGCCTACCTGCTCGGCAGCGACGCCACCCGCTGGGCCTTCGACGGGCCCGGCGGGCCGCAGTCCGTGGAGGTGCACGGGACCTTCCGCGCCGACAACAGCCTGCTGCTCATCGACGCGATGCTGCGTGGCCTCGGCGTGGGGCTGGTGCCGCGGGTGATGATGCGCAACGAGATTGCAGAGGGCCGTCTCGAGACCGCGCTGGACGACTGGCACGCGCCGCCGCGCCAGCTCTTTGCCGTCTACCCGAGCCGCGAGCATCTGCCCGAGCGGGTGCGTACGCTGGTGCGCTTTCTCAAGGATCGTCTGGCCGGCGTTGGCGTGTGAGCGCGTGGCGGGCGCTCGCTCAGGCCGGCTCGCGCCGGGCGCGGCCCAGCGCCAGCTCGCGCGCCACCGTGGCCACGTGGCGGCCCTGGAAGCGAGCGCCGGCGAGTTCGTTGGCCGACACCGCGCGCGAGCCGTCGCCGCCGGCCAGCGCGGTGGCACCGTAGGGCGTGCCGCCGGTGATCTCGTCCATCTTCACCAGGCCGTCGAAACTGTAGGGCAGCCCGACCACCACCATGCCGTGGTGAAACAGCGTGGTGTGGAAGCTGGTGATCGTGGTCTCCTGACCGCCGTGCTGCGTGCCGGTGACGGCGAACACGCTGCCCACCTTGCCGATCAGCTGCCCGCGCGCCCACAGGCCGCCGGTCTGGTCGAGGAAGTTGCGCATCTGCGCGGCCATGTTGCCGAAGCGCGTGGGCGTGCCGAAGACGATGGCGTCGTAGCCGGCCAGGTCTTGCGGCCGCGCCAGCGGTGCGCGCTGCTCGGTCTTGTAGTGCGCGGCGCGCGCCACGGCGTCGGGCACCAGCTCGGGCACGCGTCGGAGGTCCACGTGGACGCCGGTCACCGAGCGGGCGCCCTCGGCCACGGCCTCGGCCATGGTTTCGACGTGGCCCCAGCTGGAGTAGTAGAGAACGAGGAGGCGGGTCATGCGAGGCTTTCCTTCAGGTCGTGGCGGGGAGGACGGAGGAGGCGGACAGGCCGGTGCGCGGGTCGACCGCGGCGGTGTCGAAGCGCAGCAGTTCGGCGGGCGACGCCGCGTGCAACTGCAGGGCAGGCAGGCCGTCGAAGAACACGAGGGCGTCGCCTTCGTCGAGGAAGGCATGGCCCAGCCCGGCGCCGTGCACGTCGATCCGGCCCCGCATCGCGTGCAGGTAGAGGCCGCCCGTGGCGCGTGCGGGGATCTCGAGCACGCCGTCGGACGCCGCACAGCCGAGGGAGAGCACCACCGGCACGCCGATGTCGATCGCGCCGGGCTCCGCCCGCGGCGACAACAGGGTGCGCCAGGCGCCGGGCGAGGGCCGCTCATAGGCCAGGTGCCGGACGGTGGGCTTGAGTCCGCGCGCGGACGGCTCGAACCAGAGCTGGAAGTGGTGGTCGGGCTCGATCGACGAGGCATTCCACTGCCGATGGCGGATGCCGCGACCGGCACGCATCCATTGCAGTTCGCCGGGCCGAACCAGCATGTGGCGGCCTTCGCTGTCGCGATGCTCGACCGTGCCGTGGCGCGGCAGCATGACGATCTCGAGGTCGCGATGCGGGTGCAGCGGGAAGCCGGCGCAGGGTTGCACGCGGTCCTCGTTGAGCGCGAGCAGCGGGCCGAAGCGCGGCCGGTGCGGGTCGACGTGGTCGGCGAAGCTGAAGCTGAAGCGCGCGTCCAGCCAGTCGGTGCGCAAGGCGCCGCGGGTCGCGCTGCGGCGGATGTCGAAGACGCTCATGCCGGCGTCCCCTGGCCGCAGCGGTCCGCCACGGGCGAAGGAGCGCGTGCCGACGGCGTCTGCAGCATCACCAGCGCGGCCAGCACCAGGGCCGCCGCAGGCCAGATCGTCCACGGCAGGCGCTCGCCGAAGGCCAGCGTGCCGATCGCCACGCCGGCCAGCATCATCACGTAGCCGATGAAGCTGAAGGTCACCGGCTCGGCACGCCGCTGCAGCGCGAAGTAGAAGAGGTAGCCCACGGTGAGCACGCCGGCCTGCAGCGCGAGCCAGCCGAGCGCCGGCGCCGTCGGTGGCGGCGCGATCCCGCCCAGCGCGAGGCCGGCGAGTGCCAGCATCGACGACGAGGCGAGCAGGGTGCTGGCCGACATCCACTCGCCGCTGGCACCGGGCGGCATGCGGCGCGAGCGGTAGACGTTGGCCGCGCCGATGGAGGCCGGAATCGCCAACGCGAGGGCCAGCACGGACGGCGTCGCCTCGAACGATCCGCCGCGGCCGGCCAGCATCAGCAGTGCGCCTGCCAGCCCGAGCCCGACGGCCACGCCGCGGCGCCACGCGAGCCGCTCGAGGCCGAGCAGCAGCGTGACCAGCAGCGTGAACACCGGCGGGAGTGCCAGCGACAGGGAGGCGAAGCCGGCACCGGCATGCGACGACAGCCAGAACAGCGCCGACATCGGCAGCGCGTGGCCGAACAGGCCGGCCACGGCGCCGAATCGCAGCAGGCGGGGCATGTCGGCGGGACGTCCCTGCCGCAGCAGGCCGATCGCGCCGAGCAGCATGCCCGCGGCCAGCGTGGGCCACAGCGCGAAGGCGAGCGCGCCCACGCCGTGCGGCGCGGCGGCCTTGGCGATGGGCGCGCCGAGACCGAGGGTGAGGCCGGTGCCCAGCAGCAGCGGCGCGAGTCGAAGCAGGTTCATGGGGTCGTGCAGGTCCGTCGTGATGCGAGCCAGTCTAGGAAGCGGCGATGCACCGATCGAGCGGCGCCGGGGAACATCACCGTTCTCTCCGCGTGACGAATCGCGGCGCTGGAGCGTTGCGGCATTCGCTGAACGTGAAGAGTGAATTCGCGCTGCGGGCCTGGGTGTGATCGTGCTGGCTCCCTACCGTGCAGGGTGTGCGGCATGGGCCGCGCATCCACCCACGGAGAACCGAATGAAACGAACCCTCCTGACCCTTGGCCTCGCGCTGGCCGCCGGCCTGGCCGCCTCCTCCGATCGACCGCAGGTCGGGCGCAGCCCCTGGGGCCCCGACGACGAACTCGGCCGCCTCAACCTCATGACGCCGCAATCACGTGCGGAGGTGCTGAGCCGACTCGACGGCAGCCGGGTCTACGACCTGTCGGTCGAGTACTACATCGGCATGCCCGGCTGGCACGGCGCGGGCGACCCGCGCTACCAGATCTGGATGACGCACACGCCGAACGGCACCGTGGTCGACGATCCGGTCGGCGTCGGTCACCACGAGAACGAGCACGTGAGCTACACCGGCTCGGCGATCTCGATGTACACCCACACCGGCACCCACATCGACGCGCTGAACCACTTCGGCCTCGACGGGCGCATCTGGAACGGTTTCGAGGCCCGCAAGCACCTGGGCGACCGGGGCTGGCGAAAGACCGGTGCGGAGACCCTGCCGCCCATCATCGCGCGCGGCGTGCTGATCGACGTCGCTGCGGCGCGCGGTGTGGGGGCGCTGCCGCCGGGCTACCGTGTGCGCAGGGCCGACCTGGTCGACGCGCTGGCCCGGCAGGGCACCGCGCTGCGCAGCGGCGACGTGGTGCTGATCCGCACCGGCCGCATGCAGCAGTACGGGGACGCCGACGCCTACGTGAAGCAGCCGCCGGGCATGTCGCTCGATGCGGCGCGATTCCTGATCGAGGAGGGCGGCGCGATGGTCGTCGGTGCAGACAACCTCAGCTTCGAGACCTTCCCGCCCGAAGTCGCGGGCAACTATGTGCCGGTGCACACCTATCTGCTGGCGCAGCAGGGCGCACCCATCATGGAACTCGTGCAGCTGGAGAATCTCGCGCGCGATCGCGTCTACGAATTCGCCTTCATCGGTGCCTCGCTCAAGCTGCGCGGGGCCGACGCCGCGCCCATGCGTCCGATGGCCGTCCCGCTGCGCCGGTGAGTGAGGGCCCAGGCCGCGACGGACCCACGCGCCGGATGCCCCGCGGCATGACCACCAATTGTTGGCCCTCGACCGGCTCCTGTCCGAGGCGCAGCGTTACCGCTTCGTCAGCGGCTCGCATGGCCGCGTGGTGTACCGGGAGTACGAAGGCTTCCGCGCGAGGGCGCCGGCACGTACTGCGAAGCGCAGCGGCGTGGCGGGACTCACGGACGCCCCCGCGCGACGCGTCCCGCACTTCTGCCAAGATGCGCGTCGTTTCGCCACCTGCGGCCCCACGCTCGGGAGTGCCGGGGTGCTGCATCCCAAGTCTTCGACATGCACCTCAACGCCGACTTGTCTCAGCGCGCCTCGCTCACGGCCGAACAGCACCGCTGGGTGCCGTCCCCCCAACCCGGCGTGGAGCGGGTGATGCTGGATCGCATGGGCGCGGAACGGGGCCGCGCCACCAGCCTCGTGCGCTATGCGCCGGGGTCGGTCTTCCCGCCGCACGTGCACCCCGGCGGCGAGGAGGTGCTGGTGCTGTCCGGCACCTTCGCGGATGGCAGCGGCGAGCACGGCCCGGGCTGTTACCTGCGCAATCCGCCGGGCTCGACGCACCAGCCTTCCAGCCCGGACGGCGCGCTGATCTTCGTCAAGCTGTGGCAGATGGTCTCTCGTGAGACGCAGGCTCTGCGCATCGACACCCGCGATCCTGCCGCCTGGCGGCTGGAGGGCGGGCGCCGTTGCTGTCCGTTGTACGCCGACGCCCGCGAGCAGGTGCGCCTGGAGCGGCTGCCGCCGCACGCGCAGCTGCCGCTGGACACGCGGGGCGGCGCCGAGCTGCTCGTGCTCGAGGGTGGCGTGCTGGCCGACAGCCTGTGGCTGGGCGAACGCAGCTGGCTGCGGCTGCCCCCCGGCGACGCCTGCAGGCCGCGGGCGGGCGAGGGTGGCGGCCTGGTCTACGTGAAGACGGGTCATCTGGCCGACGCCGCCACGTGAGCCCGCCACGCCACCCGGTCATCGTCGTCGGCGCCGGCCTGAGCGGCCTGCTGGCCGCCTGGCTGCTGCAGCGCCAGGGCCTGCGCGATGTGCTGCTGCTGGAGGCGCGCGACGGGCCCGGTGGTCGCATCCTCTGCGTCGACAACGCGGGTCGTCCGGTGGACCTGCGCCAGCCCGGCGTCGACCGCTTCGATCTCGGCCCCAGCTGGTTCTGGCCCGACATGCAACCGCAGCTGGACCGGCTGATCGACGAGCTGGGGCTGGAGCGCTTTGCGCAGCACGACGAAGGTGACCTGCTGGTGGAACGTTCGCCGCATGAGGCGCCGATGCGCCTGCACGGCGCCACGGGCTCGCCGATGTCGATGCGCCTGGCCGGCGGCACCGGGGCGCTGGTGTCGGCGCTGGTGCAGCGACTGGAGCCCGGCTGCCTCGTCACGGGCCAGGCGCTGCAGCGGCTGCACGCGGCCGACGACGCGCTTCGGCTGCACACCGGAGCGGCGTCTGGCGACACCTGCACCTGGCATGCTGAGCACGTGCTGCTGGCGCTGCCGCCGCGGCTGGCCGCGCAGCGCATCGGTTTCGAGCCGCCGCTGCCGCCGGCCCTGGCGCGGCGCTGGAGCGGCACCGCCACCTGGATGGCCCCGCACGCCAAGTACGTGGCGCTCTACGAGCGTCCGTTTTGGCGCGACGAGGGCCTGTCGGGCGGCGCCCGCAGCGCCCTCGGCCCGATGGGCGAGATCCACGACGTCTCGATGCCCGACGGCCATGCCGCGCTCTTCGGCTTTCTCGGCGTGCCTGCGCGTGTGCGCCGTGGCGTGCCCGACGAGGCGCTGCGCCAGCACTGCCGCGCGCAGCTCGGCCGCCTTTTCGGCGCGCGCGCGGCCGCACCGCTGGCCGATGCGCTGAAGGACTGGGCCCGCGACCCGCTCACCGCCACCGAGATCGACCAGGACGCCACGGCCGGCCACGCCGCGGCACCGCCAGCGGCGGCGGTCGACGGGCCGTGGCAGGGCCGCCTCATCGGCATCGGCAGCGAGTGGTCGCCCGAATTCCCCGGCTACCTGGCCGGCGCCGTGGACGCCGCGGTCCGCGGCGTGCGGCACCTGCTGGCCGCGGCCCGTCCGCCGTTGACAGGAACCCCGTGATGAAACCCACCTACCGAGCGATGCAGGTGAGCCGCCCCGGCGTGCTGGAACTGGTGGAGCGGTCCACACCCACCCCCGGGGCGGGCGAGGTGCTGATCGCCGTGGAGGCCTGCGGCATGTGTGGTGCCGATGCATCCGACATCGAAGGCGCCGACCCCGCCCTGCAGCCCCCGCGCGTGCCCGGGCACGAGGTGGTGGGGCGGCTGGTGGCGCTGGGCCCGCAGGTGCCGCCGCCGTGGCGGCTGGGTCAGCGCGTGGGCGTGGGCCGGCTGGGCGGGCACTGCAACGCCTGCGCGCCGTGCCGGCAGGGCCGCTTCGAGCTGTGCCGGGACCAGCCCGTCGTCGGCGCTTCGCGCGACGGCGGTTATGCCGAGATGATGCTGGCCCGCGCCACGGGGCTGGTGGCCATCCCGGACGAGCTGGACGCCGAGGCTGCCGCCCCCATCCTCTGCGCGGGGCTGGCCACCTTCAACGCGCTGCGCAAGTGCGGCGCCGAGCCGGGCGACACGGTGGCGGTGCTGGGCATCGGCGGGCTGGGGCACCTGGCGCTGCAGTACGCGCGGCGCATGGGCTTTCACGTGGTGGCGGTCGGCCGCGGGCCCGAGGTCGCGGCCGACGCGGCTGCGCTGGGCGCGCATGCCTACATCGACAACTCGGCGGAGGACGCCGCGGCCGCCTTGACGCGCCTGGGTGGAGCCCACGCCGTGATCGCCACCATCGGGCAGGCGGCCGCCGTCTCGGACCTCCTGCGCGCACTGCAGCTTCGAGGCCGTCTCGTGCTGCTGGGCGGCGGCAAGGATCCGCTGGCGGTGCCGATCGGCCCGATGGTGGTGGGCGAGCGCAGCGTCCTGGGCTCGATCACCGGGACGCCGTTCGACAGCGAGAAGGCGCTGCGCTTCAGCCAGTTGACCGGCGCGCGGCCGTGGATCGAGACGATGCCGCTGGAGCGCGCGGCCGAGGCCTATCAGCGGCTGAGGTCCGGGCAGGCGAGGTTCCGGATCGTGCTGACGGTCCGAGAAGGCGATACCGCACGGTGACTGCCCCTCGACGCCGCCGCCCCCTGAAGCCGCCACTCGCGCGCCGGGTCTGCGCCGCGCTGGTGAGCGCGGCTGTGGCCATGGTCTCGCCGAGCCTCGAGGCTCAGCCTGCACCGCCGGCGCCCGTGCAGACGCAGGTGCAGACGCAGGTGCAGGTGCACACGCAGGTGCTGGACGGTCATCGCGTGACGCTGGACGTCTACCCGGTGGCCGGAACGGTGCGAGGGGCCGCCATCCTCTCGCACGGATTCACGCGCAGCCGGCGCACGCTGGCGGGCCATGCCCAGGCGCTGGCCGATGCCGGCGTGCTGGCGCTCACGCCGGACCTGCCCTGCACCTTCGACTTCCGCTGCAATGCGCGGGCGCTCGCCGCGCTGGTGGGCCTGCTGCGCGCCGGCGGGGCCTTCGGCGCGCCTGTAGAGAAGGTGATGCTGGTGGGCTTCTCGGCCGGAGGGCTCTCCAGCCTGCTGGCGGCGGACACGCCAGGCGTCGCCGGCTTCGTCGGCCTGGATCCGTTCGACCGGACGATGCCCGGCGAGACCGAGCGGCTGGGCCTGGCGGCGGCCGGCCGGCTGCGCGCCGAGGCGCTGCTGCTGCGCGCCCCGCCGTCGCGCTGCAACGCCGAGGCCGTGGCCGCCCCCTGGGGCTCCGTGCTGCCGTCGCTCTGGCGCGACGAGGTGATCGCGGACGCATCGCACTGCGACTTCGAGTCGCCCTCCGACTGGATGTGCCGCCTGGCGTGCGGCGACACCGACCCGGCGCGCCAGCAGCGCGTGCGGCAGGGGCTGCTGGACGCCGCGGATCGCTGGCTGCGCTGATCCGCGCCGGCGTGCGGACGCCGGTTCACCCCGTGCCGCCGGGGTCGACGTCGCACTGCGCCGCAAGCGCCCCGCAGCGCTGCGCATCCAGGGGGTGCCCGGCCGACAGGAACTGCGCCGCGGCGGCAGCAAAGTGTTCCGCCGCCCGGGCTGCACTGTCCCCGCGCGCCCTCGCCAGATGGCCGCGCACCTCCTCGTCGGCCGCATACCAGGCCGGCAGGCGCATCACGACATCCGCCAGGTAGCGGCTCTGCTGCTGCAGGTCTTCGGCGCGGTCGAGGTCACCGGCGCGCGCGGCCGCGATCGCCGCGGGCACGACGAAGGTGATGCGGCAGCCGGGGCAGGTCTCGAGCGGGCCGCGCACGGCATCGATCGCCTCCTCCAGCGCCTCGCGGCCCCGACCCTGCAGGTCGGCCAGCGCGATGCGGGTGCCGTAGATCCGGTCGAGCAGGTGGAAGCCGACGTCGGTCTGCCGCGCCAGGTCCAGCGCCTGGTCGAGCCGATCGCGCGCTTCGTCGAGCCGGCCGCGCGCCATCGACACCTCGGCCAGGCGCTGCCAGCAGAACGATTCGCCCGTGGCCGCGGCGATGGCCGCGTGCAGGTCGCGGCCCAGCCGCAGGTGGCGCTCGGCGCTGTCGAGGTCGCCGGCCAGCAGTTCGGCTTCGCCCCGGATCGTGATGCCGAAGGCCTCGCCGCGCTGCGAGCCCAGCCGCCGCGCCTCGTCGGCCAGCGCCTGCGCGAAGCCGATGACTTCCGGATACGGCCGCGCCCCATAGAGGAAACGCTGCACCATGCACAGCTGGCCGTCGAACACCCTCGTTGCCAGGTGCGGCAACTGGCGCGTGTCGTGCAGATCGGCCTGCACGGTGCGGTGCAGTTCGCCGCGCGCATGGGCGGCCGCCGCGTGCGCCCAGGACGCGATGACCAGCCCGGCCAGGTCGCCCGATGCCATCGCCAGCCGCCGCGCCTGCGCCGATTTCGCGCTGCCCACAGCGGGGTCGATGGCGCCCAGCGCGGCAGCGCCGCTGTAGGCCAGCGCCTCCACCAGACGACCCTCGGCGGTCGTCGGCGAGAGGCCCTGCAGCGCCTGCACGCCGCCCTTCGGGTCGCCCTGCTTGATCTGTGCCAGCGCGGCCTTGGCGCGCAGGTCGTCCGCCAGAGGTCCTCCGTCGGCATCCGCCGCGGCACGCCAGGCCGCGACGGCCGCCGGATCGCCCTGCGCGTCCAGCGCTTCGGCGCGCAGCCGCAGTGCCTCGGGATGGCGCCCATCGTGCGCGAGCACCGGCGCCAGATGGCGCAGCACTTCGCTGAAGGCGGCGGTTCGCAGCGCGTCCTGCGCCGCGGCGAGCAGCCACGGCACGGCCTCGCGCACGCTTCCGCCGGCCAGCCAGTGTCGCGCGACGAAGGCGGGCGGCACGTCGAGCTCGGCCATCGCCTGCGCGACCTCGCGGTGCAGCTTCAGCCGCCGGTGCGGCGCCACCTGGTCGACCAGCGCCTGACGCACCAGCTCGTGGCGGAACCGGTAGCGGGTGTCGTCGACCACCAGCGTGCCGCGCCGCAGCGCGGCATCGAGCACCGCGAACGCGGGCGCCTCGCCGCCCGGCGACAGCGCCGCCGCCAGGGTGGCGTCGAAGGTGTCGTTGGCCAGCGCCAGGCGGCGCAGCAGGTCGAGCGCGGCGTCGGGCACGTCGACCAGGCGGTCGGTGATGGCCTCGGCCAGGCTGGCGGGCAGGCGACCGGCCGGCGCGCCTTCGCAGCGCGCCAGCTCCAGCGCCACGAAGGGGTTGCCGTCGGCCAGCGCCAGGATGCGCTGTACCGTGCCGTCGGCCAGCGGCGCCGGCGCCGCTTGTTCGACGAGCGTGCGCAGGTCGCTCGCCTCGAGCGGGCCGAGCTCGAGGCGCTCGAGCCTGTTCGACGCCGCCCATCGCGACGCCCCGCGGGCCAGCGCGGACTGCGGCGCCAGCGGGCGTGCAGCCAGCCACACGGACACCGGAGGCCCGACCGCGGCGAGCTGCAGCACGATGTCGACTTCCGCGTCGTCGAGCAGGTGGGCGTCGTCGAGCTGCAGCAGCAGCGGGCGGCCGGCGGCGGCCGCCACCAGCAGCCGGCGCAGCGCACCGATCACCTGGTGCCGGCCCAGGGGGCCGGCCAGCGCGTCGGCCGGCGCGGCCAGCGGCGTCAGCACCGCCAGCACTGCGCGCGCCGGTGCACCGACGGCATCGAGCAGGTCGGGACGGCTGTGCAGCAGATCCTCCGCGAGCGCCGCCATCGCGGCATGCGGCCGGCCGGGCAGCACCGCGGCGATGCTGCTCACGACCCAGCCCGCGGCGCGGGCATCCGCCGCCAGTTCCTGCCCCAGCGCGGTCTTGCCGATCCCGCCGGGGCCGGTGACCAGCACGCCGATGGGCCGCTGGCGCGGCGGTGCGGCCAGCCAGGCCTCGAGCCACGCCCGCGGCAACTCGCGGCCGATCAGCGCCGGGCCACGGCGCGCCTGCACCAGACCCTCGGCGGCGCGGCGATACAGCGCTTGCGTCTCGGCCTGCGGCGCCACGCCCAGGGACTGCAGCAGGGCGCGGCGCAGCCGCGCATACCAGCGGATCGCCGCCGTGCGATTGCCCTGGTCCAGCGCGGCCGTCATCAGGGCGCGATGGGCCGGTTCGTCGGTCGGGTCGAGTTCGGCCAGCGCGACCCAGTCGCCCGTCGAGCGCAGCAGCGCCGCCTGCAGCGTCTGCAGGCGCTCGCGCACCGGCTCGCTCCAGGCCTCGTAGCGGGCGCCCGGCAGCAGCTCGCCGCCCCAGCTGCGGGCCACCGCGGCGCATTCGGCCGGATCCGCGGCGTCCAGTGCGGCGCGGGCCTTCTGCTCGAAGCGTCGCGCGTCCACCTGCACCGGCAGCGCCGGCATCAGCTGAACCTGGCCACCCTGCAGCACCAGGCTGTCCTGGCGACCCAGCGCCTGGCGGGCGTGGTGCGCCGCCTTGCGCAGATTCGCCGCCCCGGCCTCGGGATCGAGCTGCGGCCAGAGCGCCTCGATCACCTGCTCGCGCGCCAGTCGGTGCCCGTCGGCCAGCGCCAGCAGCTGCACCAGCTGCATGGCGCGCAGGCTGGGCCATCGCGAGTCGTCGACCGGCACTCCGGCCAGAGTGGCACCGAAACCTCCCAGCAGGCGGACCTGCAGCGTCGCGGTCGATGCCGGCGATGGACTCACGGGAACGGGCGCCGAGGTCATGGGACGAGTTTGCCTCCCACGACCAGACCGCCACAACGGGTGAAGCGACCGGGAACGTTTCAGGAACGCCCGCCCCGGATGCTGCGGGCTCCCGTCACTTCAAGGAGCCCGCCATGAACCTGACCAACCCGCCCCCTGCCGACCCGGATGGCCCCGTCTGCGGCCGCCGCTCCGCGGACGCAGGTCCGCCGGTGCACGCCGCGGCACCGGCTGCCGTCGCGCCGTCCAACGACGCCGGAGCGGCTGCCGCCGACCGCGGCCTGGACTGGGCCGCGCTGGCCGGCATCGCCGAGTACGAATCGTGGCTGCGCCATCTCGGCTGAACGCCTCGCTCCCTCCCGTTCCACCCACATCAAGGAGATCGACCATGACCACCCACACCCTCTACGAGCGCCTCGGCGGAGCCAGCCGCATCGCCGCCGTCGTCGACGACGCGCTGGACCGCCACGCCGTCAACCCGCTGCTGGCGCCCCGCTTCGCCGGCAAGGACCTGCCGCGCCTCAAGCAGCTGGGCGCCCAGTTCTTCTGCATGGGCTCGGGCGGCCCCCAGGCCTACGAGGGCCGTGACATGCGCGCTGCCCACAGCGGCATGAACATCAGCGAACAGGAGTTCATCGCCGCGATCGACGACATCGTCGCAGCGCTGCAGGCCCACGGCGCCGGCGCGGCCGAGGTCAACGAGGTGGTCGGCATCCTGTACGGCATGAAGGGCGACGTGCTGCACAGCTGAGGCTGCGCGCGCTGCAGCGGGAGTGACCCTCGGCCGGCCCGGCGATGGCCAGGGTCTCAAAAAGAGCCGGCTCTTTTTGAGCATTCCGGTTCGCGTGGCGGCTGCCTACAGTGCCGTCCCACACGCACCACGGCCGTGATCGCCCGGCCGTCCGAAGGACTCTCCGCACGGATCCATCGCCATGTCGACCCCCTTTCCGACCCCCTCGCCGTCCCTCGCGCCGCAGCGCGCGGCGTTGCATCACCCGGCCGCATACGCCGATGTGATGGACCAGATCAGCCACACGGTCCAGCAGCTGCTGCAGGCGGCCCTCGAGCGCGCGCGCGAGCAGGCGCTGTCGCCGGCCCCCTCGGCCGCGCCGGCGCCGCTGGCACTGAGCCTGCGTGAATGCGAGGTGCTGCAACGCATCGCCGCCGGCGACAGCAACAAGATGATCGCCCGCGCGCTGGACCTCAGCCCGCACACCGTCAAGCGCCACGTGGCCAACATCCTGGACAAGCTGGACCTGCGTTCGCGCGGGCAGGCGGCGGCCTGGTGGCTGACGCAGCACCCGCGTCACCCGCAGCCGTGATGGCACGCGCCCATGCGGCGGGCTGGGGCATGTCACCCGACCCGCTGCTGAAGGACTCGCTGGACCTGTGGTCGTCGCGCGCACTGGCGGCCGGGCAGCAGCTGGGTGTGTTCGCCGAACTGGGCAAGGGGCCGCGAACCGCCGCTCGCCTGGCAGGCGTGCTCGGGCTGACGCCCGGCGCGGCGCGCGACCTGCTGGACGCGCTGCTCGCGCTCGGCTGGCTGCAGCGCGAGGGCGACGACGAGAACGCGGTCTACGTCAGCACGCGCGAAGGGGCGCATTTCCTCGATCCGCGCAGCCCCGCCTACCTGGGTGACCTGCTGCTGGCGGCGCGCTCGCCCTGGAGCGGTCCGCACGACGCAGCGCTCGACGACGCGCTGCGTGCCCGGGCAGCGCAGGCCGCGCCGGTCCTGGCCGCGGCCTGGGACACCGCACGCCTGCTGATGCGCCAGCGCCTCGGGGCCCTGTATGGCTCGCTGCTGGCGCAGCAGGAGCATCCCGGCCCCGTCCTGGACCTGCAGGGCGAGGGCGCACGACTGGCCTGCGCATGGGCTGCCCAGGTGGGCCGGGAGATCACGGTCACCACCCTGCAGCCGGCGGCCCAGGTGCCGGCCGCGCTGGCCCACGTGCAGGCGTGCGGCCTGGCGTCGCGCGTGCGCGTACGGCCAGCCGAGCGCGCCGGCGAAGGCGACGACGCCGTGCTGCCCGCGCTGGCGCCGCACCAGACGGCCGTGCTGAGCCTGCTGCTGGAGCCCGTCGGCGTCGACACGCGGCGGGCTCGCCTCGTGCAGGGCGCCCGTGCACTGGCGCCTGGCGGCTGGCTGCTGGTGCTGGAACACCTTGCCGACGACGCCAGGCGCGTGCATGCGCCGGCGCTGGTGTTCGGCCTGGCCGGCCGCATGACCGGCCGCGACCGCGGCGCGCTGACGGAGGGTGAACTGCGTGCCGACTGCCGGGCCTGCGGCCTGCAGGACGCCGACTGCCAGCCGCTGCCCGGCGGTGCCAGCGTGCTGCGCGCCCGGCGGCCGGCCTGAACGGACGGGCCACCGCGCCCGCCACGCTTCGTATGATGTGCCGCCTATGAGCCGCCCGCCCCCGTCCGCCCACGTGCTGCGCATGGTGCATCGGCCGATGCGGCTGCCCGATCTGCCGGAGGCGCTGGCGCTGCTGCCCGCGCAGGTGAGCACCGATCCGGTCGAACGCACCGCGATCGCCGCCCAGTGGCCGGCGCTGCTCGAACAGCAGCCCGCGCTGCAGAGCGGCGTGATGGAGGACCTGGCGCGACCACCGGGGCAGCGCATCCTCGGCTGGGGGGTTTCGTTGCTGCTGTCGCCGGCACAGGCGCGCGGGTTGCATCTCGACGGCGAGCCGGCGCCCTTCTTGGCCAGGCGCGTCTACGGCGATTTGCGCGCCGGCCGGCTGCGCCTGATGGACGACCGCGAGCTCGGCCGCTGCAACGCGGCCGGCGAGGTGATCGGCCTGGTGCTGCACTTCACCCTGCCGCGCATCGACCTCGCCGACCCCCAGTTGCACAAGATCCTGACCTGCGCGCAGGAATCGTTCCGCATGCACCACACCGGTTTCCACTGGCAGGCCATCTACCTGGAGAACAGCGCCGCCTTCATGGCGGTGCACCGCGAGAGCGGCTTCGCGCCGCGCCGCTTTGCCGGCGAAGACGAGGTGTCCGGGCTGCCGGAGGCGGAGCGCCCCGTGTTCATGGGCCTGACGCGAGACGAGGCGCGGCTGCGCCTGCCCGGCACCACGCTGCGCAACTGCTTCGAGAGCGAGCCGCCGCGCTTCCGCTTCTCGGCACAGCAGCGGCGGCTGCTGTGGCTCGCGCTGTTCGACGATGCCGACGCAGCGCTGATGCCCGAGCTGGGGGTGTCGGTGCATGGACTGAAGAAGCTCTGGCGCGGCATCTACGAGCGGGTCGACCTGGTCGAGCCGGGCTTCTTCGGCGACGACGGCGGCGACGACGAAGGCAAGCGGGGCCCCGAGAAGCGGCGCCAGGTGCTCGCCTACGTGCGCCAGCGGCTCGAGGAGCTGCGGCCCTGGCAGCCGGCCTGAGACGATGGCCGTCGAGCGCCCGGTCCCGCGCCTGCGCTGGCGCCCCACGCGCGAGTCGGACCTGCCGCAGTGCCTGGCGCTGCTGCCCCCCTTCCTCGCGCTGGACGGCGACAGACCGGCGTTGCTGGCGCTGTGGCGTCGCCTGCTCGACGAGCCGGCCATCACCACCACCGTGATGGAGGACCTGGCGCTGCCCGCGCACGAGCGGGTGCTCGGCTGGGGCTGCAGCGTGGTGCTGCCGCCGGCGCAAGCCGATGCCCTGGGTCTGGGGGGTGACCCGCCGCGCCCGCCGGGGCCGCTGGTGGCGCGGCTCTACCGTTCCTGGCTGGCCGGCGAGCCGCTGCCCACGCCGCGCTCGCTCGGCGAGGCCAATGCGCAAGGCGCGCTGCACCTGCTGAACCTGCACTACTCGCAGCGGCCGGCCGACCTGACCGACCCGCTGGCGCTGGCGGTGCTGGCGGTGGCCAACGACGCCTTCCGCTTCGCGGTCGGCGGCTGGCACCTGGCGGCCATGCACATGGAGGGCTGCGCGCTGGACCAGCCCATGTACGCGGCCGCCGGCTTCCCGCTGTGCCGCTACGCCGAGGCGGGCCCCTGGGACGCGCTTCCCGATGCGTTGCGCCCGGTGCATTTCGGGATCAGTCGTCGGGCGGCGCTGGCGATGCTGCCCGGCACCTCCGTGCGCCAGGCCTTCGACCACTATCCGCCGCGCTTCCGGCTGTCCGCGTCGCAGCGGCGGCTGCTGTGGCTGGCGCTGTTCGACGACAGCGACGACGCGCTGGGCCGCCGCATGGGGCTGTCGGTGCACGCGCTGAAGAAGCTGTGGCGCGGCATCTACGAGCGCATCGAGGACGTCTCACCCGGCTTCTTCGGCGACGAGGCGGTCGCGGCCGACGACGACGGCAAGCGGGGTCCCGAGAAGCGCCGCCAGGTGCTCGCCTACGTGCGCCAGCGGCCGGAAGAACTTCGCCCCTGGGCCTGAGCCGGGCGCCGGCTCGCGGGCCAGTGGCCCATGGCTCCTTCGCGCACCACTCGGGCGATGCGTCCGCAGGGCCCGGGGCGCGAAGCTGTCGGCCTTCCCGACTCCCAGCCGCGAGGCAGCCTCATGACCCTGCAAACCGCCCTGGCCGCGCTGGCGGCCGCCTTCGTGTTGACCGCCTGTGGCGGCGGCACGAGCGACCCCACCGCGCCCGAACCCTCCGTGCCCGAAGCCACCGAGGTCGGCCAGCCGATCGGCCAGGCCACGCGTGCCGTGATCGGCAGCGCCGGCGGCACGCTGCACAGCGCCGACGGCAGCGTCAGCGTCGAGGTGCCGCCCGGCGCGTTCGAACGCGACGAGACGCTCTCGCTGCAGGAGATCAGCCACCAGAACCACGGCGCGCCGGGCCGCGCCTGGCGCATCGGGCCGCAGACCCTGACGCCGGCCCTGCCGCTGACGTTGCGCCTGCGCTACGACGACGCCGACCTGCAGGGCACCGACGCCGCCGAGCTGCGCCTGGCCTACCAGGACGCGCAGCGGCGCTGGATCGTGCCCGCCGCGCCGTCGCTCGACACGGCGGCGCGCACGCTGACGCTGTCCACGCGCCGTCTGGGCGACTGGTCGCGCTTCGCGCGGCTGTCGCTCTCGCCGAGCGCGGCGACCGTCAGGGTCGGCCAGCAGCTCGCGCTGAAGGTGCTGCGCTGCGAGGTGGTCGGCTTCGACGCCGGCGCAGAGGGCGACAACCCGCAGCTGGTGAAGGACTGCCAGCCGGACCCGCAGGTCAGGACGAACGGACCGCGCGTCAACGGCCTGGCCGGCGGCGACGCCACCGTCGGCACCGCCGTGTGGCCGGATCCGCAGCGTGCCGAATACCTGTACACCGCGCCGGCCACCGTGCCCAGCCCGCGCACCGTCGCCCTGTCGGTGCAGACCCTGCTCGGCGCCAGTGCGGGCAGCACGGCGAGCACCTTCCTGGTCAGCAACATCACCATCGAGGACGGCGACGGCTGCGCCTGGGTGCGGGAGGTCGACGCGATGGACTACGACGTGCGCGTGGCGGCCTTCGAGGTGCATGCCGCCAGCGGCAACGCCACCTACTCGGGTACCGGCAAGCTCGAGGTCACGGGGCGGCTGCAGCGCATCAGCGCAGCGGGTGTTCCGGTGGTGGTGTTCAGCAGCTTCGGCCAGGCTGCCGCCGGACGGGTCAACGTCCACGGCACGCTGCGGGTGGACGACCCCGCGCAGCCCTACACGCAGACCTATGCCGCCAGCGGCGCGCCGGCGGGCCTGGGCTCGCAGGTCCCGCCCGCGCTGCTGGTGCTGAGCGTGGACACGCGCAGCTGCACCTATGCGTTCGGCGGCGGCGCGACGACGCGCGGCAGCGTGCAGGGCGGCCCGGGCGCGAGCAGCGACGCCGTGCTGACGCCGGGTGAACTGCACTTCAAGGACATGCCGCTGCCGGCCGGCACCTCGCGGGTGATCGCCGTCGTTGCACTGCAGGCGCCGTTCCGGCTCGACACCGAGGGCAACGGCTTCGCCCCGTGGAGCAGCCTGCTGCCGCTGCCCTTCGCACCGGGCAGCACGCTGGTGAGCTGGAGGCTGGGCGCGGCGGCGCCTTGACCCACGCGCGGGGTGGGATGTGTGATCACATGAGTGCGGGATGCCGAGCTAACATCGGCGTCATTCCAGATTTGTGATCACAAAATGGCCGACCTCACCCCGAACGTCAACGTCGATGCCGAGCTCGCCCGCGCGATCCAGCAGCACCACATCCACGAGGTGGAGTGCGTCGTGCCGGACATCACCGGCATCGCCCGCGGCAAGATCCTGCCGAAGGACCTGTTCCTCGCCGCCGGCGAGATGCGCCTGCCCAAGAGCGTACTGCTGAACACCGTCAACGGCCAGCAGCCGGACAACGGCCCCTTCGTCGGCGACACCGATCCGGACATGGTCTGCCGGCCCGACCCGGGCACCTTCCGCATCGTCCCCTGGGCGGCCGAGCCGGTGGCGGTGGTGATCCACGACTGCCACGAGTGGGACGGCCTGCCGGTCGCGCTGTCGCCGCGCGCGGTGCTGCGCAACGTGCTGAAGCTGTACGAGCGGCGCGGCTGGACGCCGGTGGTCGCGCCCGAGATGGAGTTCTACCTCGTCGCCCGCCAGCAGAACCCGCACGAGCCGCTGCAGCCGCCGGTCGGCCGCACCGGCAAGCCCGAGGCGGGACGGCAGAGCTACTCGATCGACGCGGTCAACGACTTCGACCCGTTCTTCATGGAGCTGTCGAACTTCTGCGACGTGCACCGCCTCGGCGTCGAGACGCTGATCCACGAGGCCGGCGCCGGGCAGATGGAGATCAACTTCGCGCACGGCGACCCGCTGGAGCTGGCCGATCGCGTCTTCCTCTTCAAGCGCACGGTGCGCGAGACGGCGCTGCGCCACGGCATCTTCGCCACCTTCATGGCCAAGCCGATGGAGGCCGAGCCGGGCAGCGCGATGCACATCCACCAGAGCCTGGTCGGCGCCGACGGGCGAAACCTGTTCAGCCTGCCCGACGGCAGCGCCAGCCCGGCCTTCTTCCACTACATCTCGGGCCTGGAGCGCTACGTCCCGAAGCTGATGCCGATGTTCGCGCCCTACGTCAATTCGTACCGCCGCCTGGCGCCGTTCATGTCGGCGCCGACCAACGTGCGCTGGGGCTACGACAACCGCACCTGCGGCATCCGCATCCCGCGGTCGGACCCGGCTTCGCGCCGCGTCGAGAACCGCGTGCCCGGCGTCGACGTCAACCCTTACCTCGCGATCGCCGCCACGCTGGCCTGCGGCTGGCTCGGCCTGGAGGAGGGCCGCGCGCCGAAGGAGCCGGTCTCGGGCAGCGCCTGGTCGATGGACAGCGAGCTGCCGCGCCACCTCGAGGACGCCATCGAGGCGCTGCGCGACTGCGACGAGGTGCGCGAGATCCTGGGCCCCACCTTCGTCGATGCCTTCTGCGCGGTGAAGGAACTGGAGTACGGCACCTACAACCGCGTCATCAGCTCGTGGGAGCGCGAGCACCTGATGCTGCTGGTCTGACCCCGGAAGAACGAGATGAACACCCCCACTCCCACCCGCGCGGTCCGCGCCGGCATCGACATGACACGCGCCCGGGCCCGGCTCGCCGCCGAGCGCGCTCTCTTCGTGCAGCGCAACCCGCGCTCGGCCGTGCTCGCCGACCGGGCGAACGCCCACCTGATGTTCGGCGTGCCGCTGCACTGGATGAACGACTGGGGCACGCCCTTTCCCTTGCACCTGCAGGCCGCACAAGGCGCCACGCTGATCGATGCGGACGGACACGCGCTGAGCGACTTCTGCCTCGGCGACACCGGCGCGATGTTCGGCCACGCGCCGGCGCCGGTGGTGCAGGCGATCGCGGCGCAGGCCTCACGTGGCCTGACCGCCATGCTCGCCAGCGAGGACGCGGCGGCCGCCGGTGAACTGCTCGCGCAGCGCTTCGGCCTGCCGTTCTGGCAGTTTGCGATGACCGCGACGGACGCCAACCGCTACGTGATCCGCTGGCTGCGCGCGGCCAGCGGGCGCCGCAAGCTGCTGGTGTTCAACGGCTGCTACCACGGCACCGTCGAGGACGTCTTCGTCGACCTGGTCGATGGCCGGCCAACGCAGCGCGCCAGCCTGCTCGGCCAGGTGCACGACCTGACGCGCACCACCGTCACCGTCGAGTTCAACGACCTGCCGGCGCTGGCGGCCGCGCTGGCGGCCGGCGACGTGGCCTGCGTGCTGGCCGAGCCGGCGATGACCAACATCGGCATGGTGCTGCCCGAGCCCGGCTTCTGGGCCGAGGCGCAGCGCCTGATCCGTGCCAGCGGGGCCGCGCTGGTGATCGACGAGACGCACACGATCAGCTGCGGGCCGGGTGGTTATGCCCGCGCACACGGGCTGCAGCCCGATGCGCTGGTCGTCGGCAAGCCGATCGGCGGCGGGCTGCCTTGCGCCGCCTACGGCTTCAGCGCCGAGTGGGCCGAGCGCGCCGTGCGCGCCAAGCGCGAGGCGCCGCCGGGACACTCCGGCATCGGCACGACGCTGACCGGTAACCCGCTGGCGATGGCGGCGATGCGCGCCACGCTGTCGCAGCTGATGACGCCCGAGGTCTATGCGCCGATGCTGGCGCTGTCGGCCGAGCTGGCCGAGGGCCTGCGCGCGGTGATCGCGCGGCACCACCTGCCGTGGTGTGTCACGCAGCTCGGCGCGCGCTGCGAGTTCCAGTTCCGCGCCACGCCGCCGCGCAACGGCAGCGAGGCCGGCGCGGCGCTCGACGAGGAGCTGGAGCACCTGGTGCACCTGGTGCACCTGATGCTGCTGAACCGCGGCGTGCTGATCACGCCCTTCCACAACATGCTGCTGGTGTCGCCGGCGACGACTCGGGCGCAGGTGCAGCGGTTGCTGGCGGCGTTCGACGAGGTGCTCGGCGCACTGGCCGCCGGCCATGGCTGAGGCTGCGGATGCCGCGGCCACGGCGCAGGACGCGGCCTACGGGCGGCTGCGCGCGCTGATCTCGGTGGGCCGCTTCGTGCCGGGCGAGCGGCTGAAGATCCGCCAGATCGCTGCCGAGCTGGGCCTTGGCCTGATGCCGGTGCGCGCGGCGCTGCAGCGGCTGGCCGCCGAGGGCGCGGTCGTCAACGTGCCGAATGCCGGCGTCGCGATTCCCCACCCGACGAAGAGCGAGTTCGACGACGTGCTCGCCGTGCGCATGCTGATCGAGGGCGAAGCGGCCGAGCGCGGCGCGCGCGCGCTGGGCGACGCCGACCTGAAGGCGATGAAGTCGCTCGGCCGCGTGATGGCGCGCTCGCTGGCCGCCCGCGATGCCAAGGGCTACCTCGCGGCCAACGAGAACTGGCACCTCCTGCTCTACCGCGCGGCCGGATCGCCGACGCTGCTGGCGCTGATCGAGACCGTCTGGCTGAAGGTCGGCCCGCTGTCCAACCGCCTGTTCGACGATCCGCAGGCGCCGCCGGTGCTCAACGATGGCCACGACGACGCGCTCGCCGCACTCGGCCGGCGTGACGCAGCGGCAGTGCGCCGGGCCGTCGAGCGCGACCTGTTCGTCGCCGGGCAGTTCCTGCGCCGGGCCTGCCGGCCCTGACGCGCCGCACGGGCCGGTGCCGGCCTCAGCTCTGCAGAGCGGACTGGATGGCGGTGGCCATCCGCTCGTAGCTCTCTTCCTTCTTCATGAGACGGACGTTCAAGTCCATCGCGCCGGTGACGAGCTCGTCCGCGAGGAAGCCGGTCGTGATGATGATGGGCAGGGTGGGGCGGCTCGCCCGCAGGGCGCGTGCGAGATCGAGTCCGGAAGCCCGGGGCATGTTGTAGTCGGTGACCAGCACGTCGCAGGCCAGGTTGGCGTCGGCGAATGCGGCGAGCGCCTGGTCGCCGCTCTCGAAGGTCACGACGGTCGCGCCGGCGCGGGTGAGCAGCGCGTCGATCGTGATGCGCATCACCTCGTCGTCGTCGACGTACACGATGTTCAGCCCGCGCACGAGCGCCTGGGCGGCGGGGGCCTCGTCCAGCTCGCCCAGTTCCGTCTCGGCCTCGGCGATCGGCAGGAGGATGGTGAAGGTGGTGCCGATGCCGCGGTGGCTCTCGAGGGCGATGGCGCCGCCGTGGTCCGAGACGATGCCGTGGACGACGGACAGTCCGAGACCGGTGCCGGAGTCCTCGAGCTTCGTGGTGAAGAAGGGCTCGAAGATGCGTCGCTGGGTGGCCGCGTCCATGCCGCAGCCGTTGTCCCGGACCGTCAGCACCGCGCAGGTGCCGGGCCGCCAGTTCTCGAAGCCGGGTACGAGCCCTGAGGCCTTCTCGACGTCGCGGCGATGCAGACCGATCTCGATCTGCCCGGTGCTTCCGCACAGGGCCTGCCAGGCGTTCGTGCAGAGGTTGAGCAGCAACTGCATCAGCTGCGTGGGATCGGCCAGCACCGTGCAGGGCGAGTCGTCCAGCGCGAGGTGGATCTGCGCGCGCGCCGGGAGCGTGCCTTGGAGCAGGTCGACGCTCTCCTGGACGATGGACTGCAGGTGCAGCTTGCGCATGACCTGCGGCTGGCGACGGCTGAAGGAGAGGATCTTGCGGACCAGGTCGCGGGCGCGGCCGCCGGCGACCCGGATGTTGCGCAGGGCCGGCTGGATGGGGTGCTCGGGCGGCAGGCCGTCGATCGCCATGCCGGCGTTGGCCAGGATGGAACCGACGACGTTGTTGAAGTCGTGGGCGATGCCGCCGGCCAGCGTGCCGATGGCTTCGAGCTTCTGCGTCTCGCGCAGGCGATCCTCGAGCTCGGACCGCTCGCGGTCGGCACGGACCCGCAACGAGATCTCACGGAAGACGAGCACCGCGCCATGCATGACCCCCTGCGCATCGACGATGGGCGCCGCCGCGTCATCGATCGGCCACTCCTTGCCGCAGGGCGTGATGAGCAGGCTGCCGGCCACGATGCTGCAGGGGCTGCGTGTCTCGAGCGCCTGCCGCACGGGGTTGACCAGCGGCGCCCGGGTGTCGGGGTCGACGACGGAGAAGACGGCCTCGATGGGCTGGCCGGATGCCGTCGACTCGGACCAGCCCGTGATGCGCTCCGCCATCGGATTGAGCAGCACCACCCGGCCCTCCGTGTCGGTGGCCACCACGCCGTCCGCGATGCTGCGCAGGATGACGGACAGCCACTGGCGTTGCTGGGCGAGCGCCGCTTCGGCTCGCTTGCGGTCGGAGATCTCGCGCGACAGGTCGTCGATGCGCCGGTTCAGCGCCGCGAAGCGGCTGACCGCCTCGGCGTGGGGCGACAGGCGGATCCAGGCGGCGACCTGGTCACCCGGCAGGGCCCCGTGCAAGGCACCGACGTGCGCGCGGACGTCCACGTCGGAGCCGTTCGCGTGACGAAGCGTGATGCGGCTCGGGACGGGCTGGGTGCTGCGCAGGCTCTGGTGCAGGAGCTGGGCGAGGGTGTGCGGACCGGCGGCGAGCCAGGCGGCCAGGGAACTGCCCGTGATCGCATCCGTCTCCGCGCCGAGCAGCCGTGCCGCCGCGGCATTGCTGGCGAGCACGAATCCGGCACGATCGACGACCAGCTGAGCGTCGGGCTGGATGTCGAGCAGCGGCTGGAGGGCGAACAGCGGGCTGCGGGCGTCCACGCTGCAGTCAGTCCTGGAAGTACTCGCGCCCGCCAGCGGTTTCGGCGGAGGCGTCGCCGAGGTAGAGCACCACCCGGCAGCCGGCGTGGCCCTGGGCAATCGTCTCCTCGAGCACGACACGCGCGCGACCGACCGTGTGCGCGGCGATGGTGCCGAACACGTTCGACGTCATCATGCACAGGGAGGGGCGATCCCGCACCTTGTCCGCGAACGGGCAGCGGGTATTGTGGAAGACGATGCGCCGGTGGTCCTGCTCGACGACGGCGAAGTCGCCCTGGATGCGGCGCTTCAGGTCGACGAGCACGGCCGACAGCTGTTCCGGGTTCAGGCGCTCGGTGCGAAGCGCGGCCCGGTACTCGGCGCCGATCTGATCGCCGATGTGCTGGCCGACGATGCTGATGAAGCCCGAGGATTCCTCGATGCCCACCACGCTCTCGAGCGTGCCGGCGAGTTCGCGCAGCAAGGACCGCAGGAAACCGTCGCGCTCGAGCGCAACGCCGAGATCCGACAGATCACCGGTGGGAACTGACTGCATCGCTGACTTCCTGGAGACGTCCGTCTGGGCTACTGGATCATGGTGGCACAGAACGGCCGATGTCAGGAACGGCGAAGCGTCGATGTCGCGACATATTGGGTGCAGAACACAGGGTGGTCGTCCGAAGAGGCGAACGAGGCCAGGCATCTCGTGATGAACGCGCGTCGCAAGTGACGCTGGCCATGCGCGGGATGAGCGTGCCCGCAAGGATCGAACCCCTCGTGAACGGGTGTCGCGTCGCCGCGCGACTGCGACGCCGCCTGTACAGTCGCGGAGCCGCGAACGGTGCGATTCGTTCGCTCGAACACCAGGAGGCGTGAAGTTGTCGGCTCGAGTCATTCAGGACTGTTTCGTGATCGTGCGCCGCGCGCTCGTCGCCGCCGCGGCGCTGGCCGGCGCAGCCGCCATGGCGCAGCCGGCGATCGTCAAGGCGGGGCACACCGAGCTGAGCCTACCGCCCGGCCTGCAGGTCTTCAGCGCACCGCTGTCGCGGCAGTTCACCCAAGGTGACCCGGTGCGCATCGACCGGCAGATCGTGCTGCTGTCGAATGCAGGGGGCGAGCCCGTCGCGGCGCTGCTCGTCGAGTCCACGCGCGAGGCGGGGCGCTACATCTGGACGGAGAGCTGCAAGAAGATGCACAACGACGCGCACACCTACGTGCACAGCCCGTTCCACGCGATGGGCAACGAATGTGTCTTCGCCGTGGGCCGCGTCGACCTCGCCGCGACGATCGGCCAGTCGTTCGCGGAGGTCGCGCAGACGCTGCGCGACGCCAGTCAGCCACTGCCGAAGGGAGCAGGCTACGTCGTCAAGAGCACCTATGCCGCAGCCAGCGGCTCGATGCTCAGCGTGACGGCCTTCGTGCGCGAGGCGCATGTGCAGTTGCCCACGCCGCCGGAGTCCCTGCCCGACGACACCGGCGTGCCGGCGCCGGTGGTGGCCTGGGCGCGTGCCCTCAACGACCAGACGCGCGGGGCGATGCGCTCGTTCTCGGGCGCGTGGCAGCTGCCGTCGCTGCAGGGCCGCAGCGGCGATTGACTTCAGCCGGCGCCCAGCAGCAGCCAGTGGTTGTCGGGTGACATCGGCATCGGCCAGCGCAGCATGCGCGGCGCATCGCTGGCATGCCAGCGCGCCACGCCGAGGCGAGCGGCGATCAGCACGCCGCGGCCGCCGTCCCAGCTGGCCAGGGCGCACGGCTCGCCGAGTTCGGCCACGCGGACGAGCTCCGTGGCCGCGCCCGGGTGCCACCACAGGCCACGGCCGGTGCGCTGCCCGCTGAGCACGAAGCCGCCGCCGGGCCCGGCCGCGATGTCGCCCGCGTAGCCCGCGCCCTGCGCGTCGCGGGTGGGCAGGCTCAGGCGGCCGTCCTCGAGCACCGCCAGCAGCGGGGCCTCGCGGCGCCGGTCCTCCTCGTCATGCTCGGCCTGCAGCGCCACACCCAGGCGTCGGGCTCCGCCTTCGGCCCAGGCGATGTGGCGCAGGCTCAGGCGCGGGTCGTCGAGGCGGTGCTGCGCGAGCAGGCGGCCGTCGTCCGGTGCCAGCTGGACCAGCGAGGGCGCCATGCGCTCCATCGCCGTCTTGCGGCCGTCGCGCAGGCGCGGAATGCCGCCGTTGGCCACCCACAGCCGGCCTTCGCCGTCGAGCAGCATCTGGTGCGGGTCCAGCCCCTGGCTGGCGAACTCGCCGAGGCGGCGCAGCGTGTCGGGCGAGCGCACGCCGATCCATCCTTCGCCGGTGTCGGGGTTCGTCTCGCAGGTGAACAGGCGCCGGCCGTCGGCCGACAGCAGCGCGTGGCCGCCGAGCGTGTGCGGCGCGCCGTCGTCGTCCAGCGCATGGCGCTGCATCACGCGGCCCAGCGCATCGCAGCGCAGCAGCCAGCGGCCCGGGCGGTTGGCCACCGCGACGAAGCCGCCATCCGGCATCGCCATCAACCCGTGCGCGCGGCCCGGCGCGGGGTGATCGGCCAGCACGCCGATGCGCGAGGCGGCCCAGTCGATCTCCAGCACGCCGACCCGATCGAGCTCCTCGGCGCTGCCGTCGGGCAGCCGCCAGGCCGCGGCCAGACGCTGGCGCGGCGCGCGAGGATCGGCCGGCGCTGCGCGGGCCGTACCGCCGAAGGCCAGGGCGCCCAGCCCGGCAAGGAAGATCCTGCGCGGCAGGCTGGCAGCGTCGCGGAACGGAAGAGGTGCAGGCAGCGGGGACATGCCTGCATCATACGCTAAGTGAGAATGGTTCTCACTCGCGTTGATTCAGGGTGTGCGATCGGCGGCCGACCAGCGGCGGCACAGCGCCGCGATGTCGGCCGGCGTGGTGCGGCAGCAGCCGCCGATCAGCCGGGCGCCGGCCTCGGCCCAGTGCAGCGCGGCGCCGGCCAGGGCGTCGCCGCCTTCGTGCGCCGTGCCGCGCCAGGTGCGGGTGACGGCGTCGTACTGCTCGCCGGCATTCGGGTAGACGACGACCGGCTTGGCGGTGTGCGCCCGCGCGATGCGCACCAGCGATCCGATGTGCTGCGGCGGCGTGCAGTTGACGCCGATCGCCGCCACCGCGGCACAGCCGTCGAGCGCGGCCACGCAGTCGGCGAAGCGCCCGCCATCGCTGACGTGCTCGCCATCGCGGCAGGAGAAGCTGATCCACGCCTCGGCGCCGGGCAGTTCCTCCAGCAGCCGCGCCAGCGCGCGCGCCTCGACCAGGCAGGGAACGGTCTCGCAGGCGAGCAGGTCGGCGCCCGACGCGGCGAGAACGCACAGACGCTCGCGGTGGAAGTCCATCAGCTGTTCTTCGCTCAGGCCGTAGTCGCCGCGGTACTCCGAGCCATCGGCGAGCATCGCGCCATAAGGACCCACCGAGGCCGCCACCAGCGGCCGCGCGCGGTGGGCCAGTGCCGGGTCGGCCTGGACCTCGCGCCAGAAGTCATCGCGCGCCTCGCAGGCCAGCGCCACGGCCAGGCGCGTCAGCCGCGCCGCCTCGTCGTGGCCGATGCCGCGCCGCGCGAAGCCTTCGAAGGTGGCCTGGTAGGTGGCGGTGGTCGCCACGTCGGCGCCGGCGCGGTAGTAGTCGAGGTGCACCTCGCGGATCAGCGCCGGTTGTTCGATCAGCAGCCGCGCCGACCACAGCGGGTCGTCGATGTCGGCGCCGCGCCGCGCGAGCTCGGTGCCCAGCGCGCCATCGAGCACGAGGTGGCCGTGCCGCGAGAGCCAGTCGGCAATCACGCCGCGTTGCGTGCTGCCCATGTTCTCCTCAGGCGGCCGCGACACGCCAGACCACATCGCCCACGTCGTCGGCGATCAGCAGCGATTTCCCGTCCGGCCCGATCGCCACGCCCACCGGGCGGCCGTACGACACCGACTCGTCCGGCGCGAGGAAGCCCCACAGGATGTCGCGCGGCGCGCCCGCGGGCCGGCCGTTGGCGAAGGGCACGAACACCACCTTGTAGCCGCTGAGCGTGCTGCGGTTCCACGAGCCGTGCTGGCCGATCACCATGCCGTCGACGTCGAAGCCGGGCAGGGTGCCGGCCGGCATCCAGCACAGGCCCAGCGAGGCGGTGTGGCCGCCCAGCGCGTAGTCGGGCGTCAGTGCGCGCGCCACCAGCGCCGGGTCTTGCGGCACGCGGTCGTCCACCGTCTGGCCCCAGTAGCAGTACGGCCAGCCGTAGAAGCCGCCGTCGCTGACCGAGGTGAGGTAGTCGGGCGGCGTCTCGTCGCCCAGGCCGTCGCGTTCGTTGACCACGGTCCACAGACGGCCGGTGACCGGCTCCCACGCCAGGCCCACCGGGTTGCGCAGGCCGGCGGCGAAGATGCGGCACTGGCCGGTGCGCAGGTCGAGCTCGTAGATGCAGGCGCGGCCTTCCTCGGCGCGCAGGCCGTGCTCGCCGATGTTGCTCAGCGAGCCCACGCCGACGTACAGGCGCCGGCCGTCGGCGCTGGGCAGCAGGCTGCGCGTCCAGTGGCCGCCGGGCTTGAAGGTGGACAGGCGGCGTGCCGGCGCGTCGATGCGCGTCGTGCCCAGCGCATACGGGAAGGCCACCACGCCGTCGGTGTTGCCCACATAGAAAGTGTCGCCGACAAGCGCCATGCCGAAGGGCTGGTTGAGGTTCTCCAGCAGGGCGTGGCGCTGCTCGGCCACGCCGTCGCCGTCGGCGTCGCGCAGCAGCGTGATGCGATTCGGGCTCTCGCCGAGCGCGGCGGCGCGGCGCATCGTCGCCACCATCGCGTGGTCGAACAGCGTGCGCGGCGCGCCGCCAGCCTGCTGCAGCGCCTCGGCCACCGTCACGTCGCCGTTGGGCAGCACCTGGATCCAGCGCGGGTGCTTCAGCCCGGCGGCGAAGGCGTTGACCTTCAGGCCCGGCGCCGCGGCGGGCTTCTGCCCGGCCGCCCAGCCCTGCGCGGTGGGCATCTTCAGCGTCGGGATGCGCCCTTGCGGCCGGGCCTGCGGGATCTGGGGCGCCGGTCCCATGGCCGGCGTGGATTGCACGCGGTCCTGCAGGCGCCGCCAGCGGATGGCGCCGGCGCCGACCAGGGCGACCGCGCGGGCAAGGGTGTCGTAGACGGCCATTCGGGTCCTCGGGATCAGGCGATCATTGTGAAGCGGCCGGCAGCTCGCGCGCGGTGAGCCACAGGCGCAGGTCGAACTCGAGCTGGTGGTAGTGCGGCTCCATGTGCTCGCACAGCGCGTAGAAGGCCTTGTCGTGCTCGCGCTCCTTCAGGTGCGCCAGCTCGTGAAGACGATCATGCGCAGGAAGTCGGCCGGCGCCTCCTTGAACAGCGAGGCGATGCGGAATCAGTGCCTGCACCTGCGCCAGCAGCGCCGGCGGGTAGCCCTGCAGGTAGCGCAGCGTCACGCTCACGGTCCGCGGCCAGCCGTGCTCAGGTCGCGGCCGGCTGTTCCAGCGGTCCGCCCAGCGCCTCGATCAGGTCGGGCAGCAGGCCGCGCAGCTCGCCGGTGGTGATCGCCACGTCGGCGTCGAAGCCGCCGTCAGCGTCGCCCTGCCCGCTGCCCTCGAGCACCACGTCGAGCAGCTTGATCTTCTTCAGCACCAGCGCGTCGGTGAGCACGAAGGACACGCGGCTGTTCCAGGTCAGCGCCAGCTGCGTGGGCAGCTTGCCCTGCCGGATGTGCTCGCCAACCTCGTCGATCTCCAGCGTGTGGCGCGCGTAGCGCACCGCGGCCTTCTCGCTGTCGGGTTGCTTGAGCTCGCACTCGCGGTCGATGCTGAAGCCGCGCGGCGGCTCCTTGTCGGCGAGCCAGGCCGACATCGCCGTGGCCGGCGACAGCGCCGTCTGCAGCGGCGCCAGGCGCAGCCCGCCGAACAGCTCGACCAGCCGCGTGACCACCGCATCGGCTTTCTTCGCACTCGTCACGCCGATCAGCACGCGCTTCGCAGCCAGGTCGATCCACACCAGCGTCGACGATCGCTTCGGGAAGGCGCGCGGCAGCAGCTCGTGCACGATCTGCTCCTTCAGCTCGCGCTTGGCCTTGCCCTTGGGGCGGCGGCCGGTGTCGGCCTCGATCTGGTCGAGCTTGGCTTCCAGCTGCTGCTTGACCACGCCGGACGGCACCGGCTTGGCCTCCGAGCACAACTTGAGGATCAGCTGCCCGCCCACGCTCTCGAGCAGCGCGCCGTGCTTCTCGCCGCGCGGCTCCACCCAGCCGGCGGCCTCGGGTTGCGTGGGGCCGCATTCGGCGAAGCGCGAGCCCTCCAGGCGTTGGGCGATCTCGGCCTGCGTGGGCGGCTCCCACTGGTCGATGCGGTAGACGAGCGCGTTCTTGAACATGGGCAGAGGTCGGGGTCGGGGCGCGGATTCTAGGGCCCGCCCCTCGGCGCCCGCCGCCCGCGGATCAGACCGCCAGCGCGCCCGCCGCGCAGCCCGAGGCGATCACCGAGGCCAGCGTGCGCACGTGGTTCCAGAGCAACCAGCCGCGCCGGTAGACCGGCCAGTAGTCCTGCGCTTCGCGCGAGGCGGGGTCGAGCTGGCCCAGGCGCTCGTTGCGCGGCACGTTGAAGGCGGCGGTCACGCCGAACGAGCCGAAGAGGTAGCTCAGCCCTGCGGTGAGCAGCAGCGACGAGCGCGCCGTGCCCCAGGGGAAGAACGCGGCGAACACGCACAGGCCCGCCAGCACCGCCGTGCCGACGAACAGGCCGAGGAACAGCGGGTTGAGCACCACCACGTTGATGCGCTGCATCGCCTGGATGCCGGGTTCGGCCGGCAGTTCGGCCAGCGCCTTCATCACGAAGGCCGAGAAGGCGAAGAACACGCCGCCGACCAGGCCGGCGCCGAGGCTCACGAGCAGGGGAAGGGAATCGAGCATGGCGAGCCCGAGTGTCGTCCAGACACGGCTTCCCGGTGCACCGGCCCCGCAGGGTTCAGTACTGACGGTCGGGAATGCGGACGAGCAACCCCTGCATCGCTGCCGTGAGCCGGATCTGGCACGACAGGCGGCTGGTGGGCTGCCGCTCGGCGGCCGTGCACTCGAGCAAGGCGAGTTCGTCGGGCCCGGGCGAGGGCAGGCGGGCCGCCCAGGCATCGTCGACATAGACGTGGCAGGTGGCGCAGCGGGCGCTGCCGCCGCATTCGGCCACGATGCCGGCCACGCCGGCACCGGTGGCGGCGGCCATCAGGCTGACGCCTTCCGGCGCCTCCAGGCCGTGCTCGCTGCCGTCGGCGAGGACGAAGGTGATGTCGGGCACCGCGCCGTGGGTCAGCGCTTGCGGTCGGCCATCAGCGCCAGGGTGAGCGGGCGCCGCATGCCGCCGATCGCGTCGCACAGCGAGTTCTCGTGCTTGGCATCGCGGCGCTCCCCGATGAGCGGGGAGATCGGCAGCGCCTTGCGCTGCGGGGTCGGGGGGGTCTGGATGGAGCGAGGGGCCATGAGCGTCTGGGAGGCTGTCGTCCGGTCGAGGAAGGCGCAGCCATTCATGTTCTGGTCTTGAACGTCAGGGTAGTCCCCGAGGTTGACGTCCGCCCCCGATCAAGTGTTGCAACGCGAAATGAGTGAAACCTCACTTGCGTGGGCGCCCAACGCCCTGAACGACGTCAGGTGCCGCAGAGAGTCTGGTACCTGGCCGTCAGCTCGGCCGGAGCCGGCTCGGCGAGATCGGCGAACGCCGGCTGCTCGTCGAACGGTCGGGCGACGGCGACCAGCAGGCGCTGGAAGGGCGACAGGTCGCCGGCGGTGGCCGCGGTCAGCGCTTCCTCGACCCGGTGGTTGCGTGGAATCAGCCAGGGGCTGGCGCGACGCATCCGGGCGGCGCGCTCCGCCACCGGTGGCCCGCCGGCGCCGTCCTCGCGGGCGCAGCGCTCGCGCCAGCGCGCCAGCCAGGCGGCCACCGCCGCGCGGTCGGCGAACAACTCGAGCAGCGGTGCCTCGCGCCCCTCGGCAGCATCGGCCAGGCGTCGCCAGCCCAGGGTGTGGTCGACCGCCTGCGCGTGCAGCAGGGCCAGCCAGTCGTCGGCCAGCGCGGTGTCGGCGCCGTCGTCGCCCGCGGCGGCGGACAGTCCCAGCTTGGCGCGTTGTCCGGCCAGCAGCGCGGCGGCGTACAGGCCGGGGAACAGATCGATGACCTCGGTGACCTGTGCCACGGCCCGGCCCATGGCCGCCTCGTCGTCGGCGTCGGCCATCAGCGGCAGCAGCGCCTCGGCCAGGCGGGCCAGGTTCCAGCGGGCGATGTGCGGCTGGTTGCCGTAGGCGTAGCGCCCGCCGTGGTCGATGCTGCTGAACACCGCCGCCGGGTCGTGCGCCTCCATGAAGGCGCAGGGGCCGTAGTCGATCGTCTCGCCGGAGATCGTCATGTTGTCGGTGTTCATCACGCCGTGGATGAAGCCGACGTTCATCCACTGCGCGATCAGCGCAGCCTGGCGCTGCGCCACCGCCTGCAGGAAGGCGAGGTGGCGCCCGGGTGTACCGGCCAGCGCGGGGTCGTGGCGCGCGATGGCGTAGTCGGCCACCTGGCGCAGCCGCTCGAGGTCGCCCCTGGCCAGGAAGAACTGGAAGGTCCCGACACGCAGGTGGCTGGCCGCCACGCGGGTGAGCACGGCGCCGGGCAGCGCCACCTCGCGGTAGACATGTTCGCCGGTGGCCACCACGGCCAGTGCGCGCGTCGTGGGAATGCCCAGCGCGTGCATGGCCTCGCCGATGATGGCCTCGCGCAGCATCGGCCCGACCGCGGCCTTGCCGTCGCCGCCGCGCGAGAAGGGCGTGCGCCCCGAGCCCTTGAAGGCCACGTCGCGGCGCCGGCCGCTTCGGTCGATCAATTCGCCCAGCAGCAAGGCCCGGCCGTCGCCGAGCTGCGGCGAGAAGCCGCCGAACTGGTGGCCGGCGTAGGCCTGGGCGATCGGCTGCGCGTCCTCGGGCAGGGCATTGCCGGAGAACAGCGCGGCGGAACCGGTCGCATCGAGTCCCGACAGGTCCAGGGCGAGTTCGGCCGCCAGCGATTCGTTCAGGAACAGCAGGCGCGGCGCGGGCACCGCCACCGGCTTCCAGGCCGCGTAGGCGCCGGGCAGTTCGCGCGCGTAGGAGTGGTCGAAACCGAAGGCGGGCATCCCGGCAGTGTGCCCGGCTTCGCGTCGCCCCGTTCGAGGGGCGGTTTCGTCGGCTCAGGCCTGCACAGCGTCGGCCACGAAGCGCACCAGCGCGCGCGCCGCCTCCGGCGCCACGGCCAGGGGCAGGGTCAGGGCCTGCACGGTGTCGCCCTCGGGAATGGGCAGCCGCCAGCCGGGCAGCGCGCGAACCAGCGTGCCGCGGGCCAGATCGTCGCGCACCGCGAAATCCGGCGTGAAGACGACGCCGCCGCCGGCACGCGCTGCGGCGTGCAGCGTGCCGAGGTCGTCGGCCGACATTGCCGGGCGCAACTCTACCGAGGCGCGCTCACCCGTCGCGTCGTGCTGCCAGTGCAGTGTCTGGGGGTCGGCCGCGGCGCCGAACACCAGGCAGCGCGCGCGGGCCAGGTCCTCGGGCCGACGCAGCGTCGGCCTGAAGCCCGGTGCCACGAAGGCACCCACCGCGAAGCGCAGCACCGGCTGGGCGATGCAGTCCTCGGGCGGTCGGTCGGTGATGCGGAAGGCCAGATCGATGTCCTCGCGCAGCAGATCGACCCGCCGAGCGGTGAAGCGCAGTTCGACCTGCAACTCCGGGTGGCGCGCCTGGAATGCCGCCAGCAGCGGCCCGAGCACCGCCTGGCCGAACACCGGCACCGTGGTCACGCGCAGCGTGCCGGCGAGCCCGCTGCTGCGGGAGCGCAGCGTGCGCCGCGCCGCCTCCGCCGCCTCGAGCACGAAGCGGGCCCGGGCGAGCAGGCGGCGGCCGGCTTCGGTCAGGCCGACGGCGCGCGTGTGCCGCGCGAACAGCGGCGTGCCGAGCTGCGCCTCGAGCAGCGCGACGCGGCGGCTCACGGCAGCGCGCGTCTGGCCCAGCTCACGCGCGGCGGCGGCGAAGCTCTCCGCGGCCGCGACGCGCGCGAAGAACTCGAGCGCGCCGGCGTCCGGCGTCGCCGGGCGGGTTCGCCGCAGCGTCGGGGCGCGAGCTGCAGTCTTTGCGCTGGTTGTCAATAAAAGATCGCCAATGAGTCAAGTCGGTTCATTCTAGTCAACGAAGCATTGCTCTCCTAGAGTGGATCGCATGACCAGCACCCCCTTCGACTCCACGATCCGCAGCGCCGACGCGCGGCCGCCGCTGCGCAACGATGGCCATGCGCTGATGGCCGAGGACGGACGACGTCTGGCGGCCTCGTGGTTCGAGCCGCCGCAAGGCGAGGCGCGCGCCGTGGCGCTCGTCAGCCCGGCCACCGGCGTGCCGCGCGGCTTCTACGCGGGCTTCGCGCAGTGGCTGGCTGCGCGGGGCTACGCGGTGCTGACCTACGACTACCGCGGGATCGCCGGTTCGCGCGAAGGTGCGCTGCGCCGCGAACGTGCCACGATGCGCGACTGGGCCGTGCTCGACATGAGCGCCGCGCTGGCCGCCGCGCAGATGCGGCGCCAGGCCCGCGGACTGCCGCTGCTGCTGGTCGGCCACAGCTTCGGCGGCAACTGCATCGCCTTCGCCCGCGGCGTGGAGCGCGCCGACGCGATCCTCGGCGTGGGCGCGCAACTTGGTGAACCGCGCCTGTACCCCGGCGTGCACGGTGCGGTCGCGCAGGTCTTCTTCCGCGCCTGGGTGCCTGCCGTCGTGGCGGCTTTCGGCCATCTGCCGGGCTGGGCGCTCGGGCCGGGCGCCCAGCCCTTGCCGGCCGGTGTGGCGCGGCAGTGGAGCCAGTGGGGGCTGCGGCGCGGCTGGGCCTACGCCGACCCGGCGATGGCGGCGCACCGCAGCGCCTCCGCCGTGCTGGCGCCGGTGCATCTCTGGGGCATCGACGACGACCTCACCTATGCGCCGCCGCGTGCCATCGATGCGCTCGCGGCCCAGTTCCGCAACGCGGCCGTGCAGCGTCACCAGCTCGCGCCGAACGAGGTGGGCCGTCGCCGGCTCGGGCACTTCGGCGTGTTCCGCCGTGATCCGGGGCCGCGTGCCTGGGCGCGGATGCTCGCGCCGCTCGAGGCAGCGGCGCCCGTCCTGCGGGCGGCGGGGCTGCAGCCGGCCGGCTGAGCGGTGCAGCATCTGGGATGATCACGGCCTTCACACCGGCCCTGCACGCGTACGAAGGCGTGGTGCTGGGCGACCTGCCCGTCTGACGACACGAGGACTGCGATGACACGACGCCTGATCAGCTCCGGCTCCCCCTATGAAGCCGAGATCGGCTACAGCCGCGCCGTCGTCGACGGCGACTGGATCTTCGTCTCCGGCACCACCGGCTTCGACTACGCGACGATGAGCATCCCCGAGGGCGCCGCGGCGCAGGCCGAGCAGTGCTTCCGCAACATCGAGCGTGCGCTGGCCGAGGCCGGCGCGGCGCTGGCCGACGTGGTGCGCGTGCACTACATCGTGCCTGCGCGCGAGGACTTCCACGCCGCCATGCCGGTGCTCGCGCGCTTCATGGGCCCGGTACGGCCGGCGGCGACGATGATCTGCGCCGGCCTGCTCGACGAGCGCATGCGCATCGAGATCGAGGTGACGGCGCGGCGCCGCGCCTAGACAAGGTCTCAGGCCGCGAACGGCCGCCGTGCCAGCAGCGCGGCGGCTGCCGGAAGCGCCGCGGCCAGCGCCATCACGGCGACGAAACCGCCACCGTGCGCGAACAGCGCGCCGGCCAGCGCGAGCGCGGCGCTGCTGCACAGCGCGTCGGCCAGTTGCAGCGCCGAGGCGTTGCGTCCCTGTTCGTGGGCGGCCGACAGCTTCAACGTCAGCACCGACAGCATCGGAAACGCGAGCCCGATGCCCAAGCCAGCCAGCGCCCAGCCACCGACGAGCACGCCGGCATGCACCGGCAGCAGCGCCGGCAGCGCAGCGATCGAGATGCCCGCGGCCACCAGGGCCAGCCCGGCGAACAGCCCGCGACGGCGCGTCGCGTCCTCCTGCAGCCGCGCCTGCAGGGCGCTGCCGGCGCTCCAGCAGACCGCGCCGGTGCTCAGCGCCAGGCCGGCCTCGCCCAGGCTCCAACCCTGCGCGCGATTGAGGTACAGCGGCACGAAGGCCTCGGCGGTGCCGAAACCCGCGGCCAGCAGCCCGCGCAGGGCGATCACGGCCGGCAGGCCACCCGCCGCGGCCAGGCTGCCGCGCGGCAGCAGCGACCGCGCTGCGGCCAGCGCGAGGGTGCTGCCCGCCAGCAACGCGGCCAGCGTGGCGGGCACCGAGCCCAGGCTGGCGGCCGCGTTGAGCAGCAAGGCGCCCAGCGCGGCGAGCGCGGCCCAGGCGAGTGCGCGCCGCGGCGCAGCCGGCGCCGCCGAGGGATTCGTCGCGCGCTGCAATGCGGGCAGCAGCAGCGCCGCGGCCAGCGGCACGACGAGGGCGACGCCCAGGAACACCGATCGCCAGCCGAACTGGCGCACCAGCAGCGCCGCGATCGGCGGGCCCACGAGGCCCGGCACCACCCAGGCCGCGGCGAACAGCGCGAACAGGCGCGGGTGCAGCGCCTTCGGCACGATCTGCCCCGTGCCGACATACAGCGCGACGCCCAGCATGCCGCTGCCCAGGCCCTGGAGCACGCGCCCGGCGGCCACGGCGGCCATGCTGTCCGCGAAGCCGGCCGCCAGCAGACCGGCCGTGAACCAGGCCAGGCCCATCACCGCCGCAGGCCGGGCGCCACGCCGGTCGCAGAGCTGTCCCGCAGCCACCATGCCCAGCACCGAAGCAGCGAGCATGCCGCCGAAGGCCAGCGCGTAGAGGTCGTCGCCGCCGAGGGCAGCGGCCACGGCCGGCATCGCCGCGGCCACCGCCATGGCCTCGAAGGCCAGCAGCGAGACCAGCGTCACGGCGCCGAGGCAGGCGGCGCGGCGGCCGGGGGCGAACAGCGGTTCATCGGCCGATGCGGCCAGCGTGGCAATCGTCATGACGCGCAGAATAGAACCTCGAGTTCACTTGAGGTCAAGCCATGACGACGAAGAACCTGCAGCTCGGCGTGGGCGAACTGGCCGGGCGAGCCGGCGTGGCGGTCTCCGCGCTGCACTACTACGAATCGCGCGGGTTGATCCGTTCGCAGCGCAGCGCCGGCAACCAGCGGCGCTACGCACGTGCCGAACTGCGCCGCGTCGCCTTCATCCGCGCCGCGCAGCAGCTCGGCATCGGCCTGGCCGAGATCGGCGAGGCGCTCGCCGCGCTGCCCGAGCAGCGCACGCCCACCAAGGCCGACTGGGCACGATTGTCCGCGCGCTGGCGCGAACGGCTCGATGCGCGCATCGCCGCGCTGCAGGCGCTGCGCGACAAGCTCGACGGCTGCATCGGCTGCGGCTGCCTGTCGCTGCGGGCCTGTGCGCTCTACAACCCGGCCGACGCCTGCGCGCACAAGGGCAGCGGCGCGCAGCGCCTGCCCGCGCTGCCGGACTGATCCGCGGGCGCTGGCTACCATGCCCTCCGCAACGAAGGAACCGCTCATGGACGCATTGCAGGGACTCAAGGTGCTCGAACTGGGCCAGCTGATCGCCGGGCCGTTCGCCGGCAAGACGCTGGCCGACTTCGGCGCCGACGTGATCAAGATCGAGCCCGTGGAAGGCGGCGACCCGCTGCGCAACTGGCGGCTGCTGCGCGAGGGCACCTCGGTGTGGTGGGAGGTGCAGTCGCGCAACAAGCGTTCGGTGGCGCTGGACCTGCGCAGCAGCGAGGGCCAGCAGGCCGTGCGCGCGCTGGCCGCCGAGGCCGACGTGCTGATCGAGAACTTCAAGCCCGGCACGATGGAGGCCTGGGGCCTGGGCTGGGAGGCGCTGCACGCGCTCAACCCGAGGCTGGTCATGCTGCGCGTCTCCGGCTACGGCCAGACCGGGCCCTACCGCGACAAGCCCGGCTTCGGCGTGCTCGGCGAGGCGATGGGCGGGCTGCGCCACCTCACCGGCGAGCCGGGCCGCGTGCCGGTGCGCTGCGGCGTCTCGATCGGCGACACGCTGGCCGCGCTGCACGGCGTGATCGGCGTGCTGCTGGCGCTGCGCCACCGCGAGGTCAACGGCGGGCTGGGCCAGGTGGTCGACGTGGCGCTGTACGAGAGCGTGTTCAACGTGATGGAGAGCCTGCTGCCCGAGTACGACGCCTTCGGCGCGGTGCGCGGCGCGGCCGGCTCGGCGCTGCCCGGCATCGCGCCGAGCAACGCCTACCGCTGCGGCGACGGCGCCTACGTGCTGATCGGCGGCAACGGCGACGGCATCTTCAAGCGGCTGATGCGCGCCATCGGCCGCGAGGACCTCGCCGACGACCCGGGCCTGGCGCGCAACGACGGCCGCGTGGCGCGCGTGGCCGAGATCGACGCGGCCATCGAGGCCTGGACAGTGCAGCGCACGATCGACGCCGTGCTCGCCGCGCTCGATGCCGCGGCCGTGCCGGCCGGCCGCATCTACACCGTGGCCGACATCGCGGCCGATCCGCAGTACCAGGCCCGCGACATGCTCGTACAGACCCACGATGCCGACGGCCGGCCGCTGAAGGTGCCGGGCATCGTGCCCAAGCTGGCCGAGACGCCGGGCCGCCTGCGTACGCCGGCGCCGCGCCTGGGCGAGCACACGGATCGGGTGCTCGGCGCGACGGGCTGGCCGGAGGTGAAGTGACTCAGCGCAGCCCGGCGCAGTTGGCGTAGAAGGTCGTCGTCGCCGGCCAGTCGGAGAAGATGCCGAGGATGCCGATGTCGCGCGCCAGCACGTCGAGCACCTTGAACATGTCGCCCTCGCGCTGGATGGCGCTGTCGAAGCTCTGGTAGTAGAAGCCGTTGCCGCCGTCGGCGAGGATGCCCGAGCGCTCCAGCGTCCAGGTGATGATGTCCAGCCCGGCGGCCTTGGCGTTGCGCGCATACGCCGAAGGCGCGATGCGGCCGCTCGGGTCGGTGGTCAGCAGCGCGAAGATCGGCGGCGCGACGATGTTGATGCCCTGCGCCTTATAGCTCTGCAGTTCGCCCAGGGTGGGCAGGTCGGCCACCGTCTCGGCGTCGTCGAGGAACACCGCCTGGCGGCCGAAGGCCGGCTCGTTGCGCACCCAGTACAGCACGTCGGCCTGGCTGAACGACTGCGGCCACACGTGGCGCGGACTCACGCCGGCGGCCTTGTACTCGTCGATCATCTTCTGCGCATAGGCCTGCTGCGTGAAGCCGTCGAAGGGCATCGCCACGCTGGCCGACTTCAGCTCCGGCGTCATCTTCACGCCCAGCGCCTTGAACAGGGCGATGCTCTCGCGGTGCGTCAGCAGCGTGCCGCTGGTCGGGCCCGCGTACAGGTCGGTGCGCCAGTTGGCCGTGCCGCCGAGGTACTCCTGCGGCGTGCGGGCGCGCGGGTTGGAGGCGTCCATCTTGCCGCGCAGCGTCTTGAACTCGGCCAGCGTGATGTCGCTGGTGCGGCACTCGGCGCTGGCCGGGCTGATCAGGTTGCCGGCGGCGTCGAAGGTGGCCGGCGTGAACGGCCTCGTGCACTTCGCGGCCAGCGGCGTGACCAGGATGTTGGTGGTGGTGTGCAGGTCGTTCTGCGCGTGGCGGCAGACGAGCTCCTTGTCCTTGGTGAAGGTCACGTCGCACTCGACGATGCCGGCGCCCATGCGCGCCGCCGCGGTGTAGGACTCCACCGTGTGCTCGGGGAACTGCATCGCGGCGCCGCGGTGGCCGATCGACCAGTCGCGCGCGGTGAACTGGCCGCGCCGCGCGCACTGCTGCAGCTGGCGCTTCAGCGGCCCGTCGCTCATCTCGTCGACGAGAAAGAAGGGGCGCGGGCCGAGCTGCGCGGCCTGGCCGCCGCCGCGGCGGTCGGTGTCGTGGCGATCGCTGCTGGCGGCGGCCGGCATGGCCAGGGCAGCGAGCGCCAGCGCGGCCGCCACGACGGGAAGACGAAGATCGTTCATCACAGGCTCCTCGAGTGTGGCGGCCGCTGGGGGCCGGTCAGAACGTGTGGCGCACGCCCACGGCGTAGGCGCGGTTGTTCTCGAGATCGGTCTGCTTGGCCTGGCCGATGTCGAAGTACAGGTTGGTGCGCTTGGACAGGTTGTAGTTGTAGCCCAGGCCGAACTTCGAGCGATCGCGCGTGTCGTCGTCGGAGTCGAGGTCGAAGTACATCGCCTTGAGCAGGCCGTTGCCCAGCGGGGCGGTGGCGCCGATCATGTAGACCTTGGCCTGGGTGTCGCCGCCCGCGTCGGTCTTGCCCTGCGCGTAGTAGAGGATGGGCTTGACCACGCCGAAGTTGTAGTGGAAGGCGAGGCTGGTCACGCCGCGGCCGTCGTTGCTGCCGTCCTTGACCTGCTCGAAACCCACGCCGGCGTAGATCGGGCCGGCGGCGTACTCGGCGTTGAAGCTCTGCACGCGGCCCAGGCCGCTGGCCTCGCTCAGGCCGATGGCGGCCGAGGCGGTGAAGCCGCCGAAGTTCGGCGACTTGTAGCCGATCGAGTTCGAGGCGCGCGTGCCGTTGCCCACGGCGTCGGGCGTCTGGTAGTTGCCCCACAGCGCGGTCGAGCCGGCCTGGCCGACGCCGTCGTTGCCGAACGGGTCCGACTTCACCTGGATGAAGTAGGCCGGGGTGTACTCGCGGCCGAGGTAGACGCTGCCGGCGGCCTTGCTGGTCAGCTGCACGTAGGAGCGGCCGTTCCAGAACGAGTTGGCGCTGTTGACGGCGCCGGTGTCGGGGTTGAAGCGGTGCTCGATCTGGAACTGCGCCGACAGGCCGTCGCCCAGGTCCTCGTTGCCGCGCACGCCCAGGCGCGAGGTCGAGGCCTGGCCCAGCGTCCAGGCCCCCGAGGTGCCGAGGCCACCCGGGTTGGTGGCGGTGCCGCCGTTGCCCTTGATCACGCCCTGGTCGATCAGGCCGTAGAGGGTGACGTTGCTCGTCTGGGCGTGGGCGAAGGAAGAGAGCACGGCCAGCGCGGCCGTCGTGAGCGCGGCCGTCGCGTTGCGAACCCAGGGATTGAAGCCGGCGTGTATGAAAGCCTCGTGACGCTCGGCGGCGTCGCAGGGCCTTTCGGCCTCAGCGCTGCAGCGAGATGCGCGTGGCCGCGAAGGCCGTCGGCGCCGGGCTCGCGGCCATCGGCAGGGTGTCCTTGAAGCCGTGCGTCTGCAGCGATTGCGCCAGCGTGGTCGGCGCATCGGCCGCCCACAGCACGACGGCGCGCGCGCTCATCGGGCGGGCGATCAGGTGGCCCTGCAACTGCTGGCAGCCCAGGCGCACCGCCGCGTCGCGCTGCGCCTCGGTTTCCACGCCCTCGGCCACCACGCTCAGGCCGAGCTCGCGGGCGGCCTGCACGGCGCTCTCGACCATCGCCCGCGCATCGACGCTGCGGTGCAGGGCCGCCACGGTGGCGCGGTCGATCTGCAGCTCGCGCACGGGCTGATGAGACAGCGCCGCGAGGCCCTCGGCACCGGCGGCGAAGTCGTCGATCGACACCGGCACGCCGAGCTTGCCCAGCCGTGCGAAGGCCTGCCGCGTGGCCGCGGTGTTCTCCATGGCCACGGCCTGGGTCAGTTCGCAGATCAGGGCATCGGCCGGGATGCCGTGCGCCTTCAGGCCGCGCTCCAGCCGCGCCGCGAAGTCGTCCTGGCGGAACTGCACGCCCGAGACGTTGACGGCCACGCGCAGCCTCAGGCCGGCCTGTCGCCACGCGGCCGCCTGGCGCAGCGCGGCGTCGAGCGCCCAGCCGCCGATGGTCTCGATCAGCCCGTGGCGCTCGGCCACCGGGATGAAGCGTGCCGGGCCGACCAGGCCGAGGGTCGGGTGGCGCCAGCGCAGCAGCGCCTCGACGGCCGTCACCTGCAGGGTGTTCGCATCGACGCGCGGCTGGAAGAAGAGCTCGAGCTGGCGCTTCACCACCGCGTGCTGCAGCTCGCGGGCGATCAGCAGTTCCTCGTTGTGGCTGGCGTCGATGCGCGCATCGAAGACGGCGTGCGCATGGCCACCGCTGCGCCGCACCGAGTGCATCGCCGCCGCGGCGCGGCCGAGCAGTCGAACGCCGCTGCCGTGCTCGGGGGCCACGGCCAGGCCGATCGAGGCACCGACATGCAGCTCGCGTCCCGCCGCCTGCAGCGGCGCGCCGAAGGCGTCGACCAGACGCACGGCCAGCCTCTCTCCGGCCTCGCGCGGTGCATCGAGCCAGATCGCGAAGGTGTCGGCGTCGACCCGCGCGAGCGGTGTCGACGCGCCGACCTGCTGGCGCAGCAGCGCGGCGGCCGCCACCAGCGCCTGATCGGCCAGCGGGCTGCCGCCATCGTCGCGCAGCAGCCGCAGATCGTCCAGGCCGACAGCCAGCAGGCAGCCGTCGCGGCCCGCCTTCTCCAGGGCGAGCGTGCGTTCCTGCAGCAGGGCCTCGAAGCGTTCGCGTGAGGGGAGCGCGGCGAGGGCATCGGCGGGCTGCCGGTCCGCGGCCGCGGGCGCCGCACCGGCCGCCGGGCCCCGCTTGCCGCGCCGGTGAACGGCCCAGCCCAGCGTTGCCGCGCCTGCGAGCGCGGCCGCGGCCACGCCGCCCCAAGCCACCGGATTCATGTCAGCGAACATCGCCAGCCCCCTGTCGTCTGGAACCGTGCTGGCGGCGCCATGCGGCCAGCCCCTTCTCTCCATCGGTCAGTCTGCGCCCGACCTGAGCCGGCGACGCGGGCCTGCGCCTGATCAATCGGTACTTTGCCGCGGCCACGAGACTTCAGGTGGGGGAAATGAAGCGCCACGACACTCGGGAAGCGCAGAGGAGGTCGGCATGCCGGACAGATCGGAAGGGGCGGTCCCCGCCACGGGCGCACGGATCGACAGGCCGTCGATCAGCGTGGTCATGCCGGCCTACAACGAGGCCGGCAGCCTGGCCGTGGTGCTCGAGGAACTGCGCTCGACCCTGGCTCGCCTGACCGGGCGCTGGGAGGTGATCGTGGTCGACGACGGCAGCCGCGACGGCACGCTCGCCGCGGCGCGGGCCTGCGCCGCCGAGCCGGGCATCCGCGTGCTGCGGCTGTCGCGCAACTTCGGCAAGGAGGCCGCACTGACCGCGGGCATCGACCGGGCGCTGGGCGAGGTCGTGGTGCTCATGGACGCCGACGGCCAGCACCCCGCCACGCTGCTGTCGGACATGCTGGCCGCGTGGCGGCAGGGGGCCGAGATGGTCTGCGCCGTGCGCGCCTCGCGTGCGGACGAGGCGCGCGGCAAGCGCCTGGGCACCCGGCTGTTCTATCGCCTGGTGAACCTCGGCTCGCCGGTGCCGATCCCGGCCGGCGCCGGCGACTTCCGGCTGATGGACCGCCGCGTGGTCGACGCGCTCAAGGCCCTGCCGGAGCGCAACCGCTTCATGAAGGGCCTGTACGCCTGGGTGGGCTTCGACACCCGCACCATCGAGTACGTCCCGGCGCCGCGGCGCGCCGGGCGCAGCAGCTTCTCGCTGACCCGGCTGGCACGGCTGGCGCTGACCGGCATCACGGCCTTCAGCAACTTCCCGCTGCGCCTGTGGAGCGGCGTCGGCGCCTTCATCGCGCTGCTCGCCCTGCTCTACGGCCTGTGGCTGCTGATCGATCACCTCATCGACGGGCACCCCGTCGCGGGCTGGGCCACGCTGGCGGTCGGCCTGATGTTCTTCAGCGGCGTGCAGCTGCTGTCGATCGGCATCCTCGGCGAGTACATCGGCCGCATCTTCGACGAGGTCAAGCAGCGCCCGATCTACGTGGTGGCGAGCGAACAGGGCCAGACGCTGGTCGTGCCGCAGGCGGTGCGCGGCCTGGCACCGGTGGCGACGATGCCGCTGCGCGACGAGAGGCGTGGGTGAGATGGTGCAGGGGCGAACACTCGGCGTCTGCGCCGACGACTTCGGTCTGGGCACGGAGATCGGCTCGGCCATCCTCGAGCTGGCCTGGTCGCAGCGCGTCACCGCGGTCTCCTGCCTGGTCAACGGGCCGGCGTGGCGCAGGCAGGCGCACCTGCTGCTGCCGCTGCCGCGCACGCTGCAGCGCGGCCTGCACTTCAACCTGACCGAGGGCCGGCCGCTGTCGGCGGCGCTGCGCAACGTCTGGCCCGTCCTGCCGCCGCTGCCGCGGCTGCTGCGCGACGCGATGCTGCGCCGGCTGCCGCTGGCGGCCATTCGCGCCGAATGGCGCACGCAATGGCAGGCCCTGGTCGACGCGACCGGCCGCGTGCCGGATTTCGTCGACGGGCACCAGCATGTGCATCACCTGCCCGGCGTGCGTGAGATCGTGCTGGCCGGCGTCGCCGCGGCCGCTGCCCCGGTGGCGGTGCGCGGCACCGGGCGCCTGGCCGGCCCCGGCAGCGCCGTCAAGCGCCTGCTGATCGAGGCGACCGGCGGCTGGGCCCTGCAGCGCCAGCTCGAACGCCGCGGTGTGCCCCACAACGACGTGCTGCTCGGCGCCTACGACTTCCGCGACACCGACTACCGCGGCCTGATGCGCCACTGGCTGGGCGCGGTGCCGCAGCGCGGGGCGCTGCTGTTCTGCCATCCGGGGGCCGGGCGGCAGGCGGGGGATCCGATCGCCGCGGCGCGCGAGCGCGAGGCCGCCTACCTCGCCAGCGATGCCTTCCCGGCCGACCTCGCCGAGGCCGGTGTCAGTCTCGGTCCGGCCTGGGTGGGAAGGTCCAGCGGCGGTTGATGGCGTAGGTCAGCAGCATCGACAGGCCGGTGGCCAGCACCTGGCCGGCGAGGTAGTGCCAGCCGAGCACCTGGCTCGCGGCCACCAGGGTCATGGCGAGCAAGGCCCCGGCCAGGGCGGTGAGCTGGAAGCGTGGCCACGAGCGCGAGACGGCGCCGCGATGGGCGAACGTCAGCGCGCGGTTGCCGGCATAGGCGACCTGTGCGCCGACCACTGCGCCCAGCCCTGCGGCCTGCCAGGCCGGCCAGCCCCCGCGTTCCACCAGCAGCGCCAGCAGTCCGTAGTGCACCGCCGTGGCGACGGCTCCGACCGCGGCGTACAGCGGCAGCCGTGTCCTGGGCAGGCGCGGCGTCCGGCCGGCAGGCGCCACAGCGCGGCGCGGCTGTCGACCGCTGCGCGTTCGAGCCCGTCCAGCGATGGCGGCGGGCGCCATTCGAGCGGCGCGACGAACCAGGCGGCGCCTTGCGCGCAGGGAGCGTCGGCGAGGGCTGCGGGGCGTAGCAGCACACGCTGCGCAGCGGCCGGGTCGAAGCGCGCTGCATCGCGCAGTTCCTTGCGCCAGTCGTCGTGGCGGTCGATGTCGGCACTGTCCCAGTCGGTCAGCACCATCGGCGCATCGGCCAGCCCCGCGTAGAAGGGCAGCTCGAAGAACGGACGGCCGACGAACACCACGCGCTCACCCGGTTGCTGGCCGGCGCGCAGGGCCTGGGCCAGCGCGCGCTGCGACGAGTCGTCGTGGCGCGCCAGCGCGACCACTGCCACCACGCAGGCCAGCGCGGCGGCCGGCAGCGCCCACCGCCAGGCGCGGCCGCGGGCCGCAGCCAGGGCGCACAACGCGGCCAGCGGCGCCAGCGCCGGCAGCGCATAGCCGACCAGTTTCGACTGCGGCAGCGAGAAGAAGACCAGCACGGCCGCGATCCACCATGCATACGGCAGCGCCACGGCCGCCACCGGCCGCGTGCCGCGGCGCGACCAGGCCGGCAGCCACAGGCTCCACGGCAGGGTCAGCAGCAGCACCACCGGCACGAAGAACCACCAGGGCTGCGCATTGTTGAAACCGCCCTGCGCGAAGCGCCGGACGTGCTGCTCGAGGAAGAAGTAGTCGAGGAAGCCGGGGAAGCGCTGCGCCATGGCAGCGAACCACGGCGCCACGATCGCGGCGAAGGCCAGCAGCGCCAGCGGGTGGAGCAGCCGGGTGATCGCCCCCCAGCGCCGCTGCCACGCCAGGGCGGGCAGCAGCACCAGGGCCGGCAGCACCACCCCGATCAGGCCCTTGGCCAGCACCGCGAGGCCGGCCGCCAACCAGGCCGCCACCGACCAGCGCAGCGCCTGCGGCGCGCTGTCGGCATCCGCCGCCCGGCCGGCGCTGACGATGGCCACCGTGATGAGGCCGGCGACCAGCATGTCGTGGTTGGCGTACTGCGCGCCGATGAAGAAGAACGGGCAGGTGGCCAGCACGCCCAGCGCGATCAGCGCCTCGCGGCGGCCGACGCGCCGGCGCAGGTCGAGGAAGATCGCGGCGCCCATCAGCCAGGCGCCGAGCGCGGGCGCGATGCGCGCGGCGAACTCGTTGGCGCCGAGCAGCCCCATCGCCGCCGCGTCGATCCAGTACATCAGCGGCGGCTTGTGGAAGTAGGGCAGGCCGTGCAGCCGCGGCACGAGCGCGTCGCCGTGCAGCATGGCGGCGGCCACGCCGGTGTAGCGGCCTTCGTCGGGCAGCATCAGCGGCCGCACCCATGCCGTGGCGAGCAGCCACAACGCGAGGGCGGCCAGCCACCGCGCGTCGCCCGAGCGGGCGCCGCTCGGGCGGGCCACCGGCCGGTTGAATCGGTCCGCGCTCATGGCGGACCATCATCCTCGGCCCGGATGAAGCCGGGCTGAGGAAGCTCAGGCGGCGCTGCCTTCGCGGATGCGGAAGCTGCCCACCACCTCGGCCAGGCGCCGCGCCTGTTCGCGCAGGCTCTCGGCCGCGGCTGCGCTCTGTTCCACCAGGGCGGCGTTCTGCTGGGTCATCTGGTCGAGCCGGCCGACCGCCTGGTTGACCTCGCCGATGCCCTGCTTCTGCTCGCCGGCGGCCGTGCTGATCTCGCCGATCACCTCGTTGACGCGGCGCACCGAGTCGACGATCTCGCTCATCGTCGAACCGGCCGAGCCGACCAGCCGGGCGCCGGCCTCGACCTTCTCCACGCTGCTGCCGATCAGCCCCTTGATCTCGCGCGCGGCTTCCGCGCTGCGCTGGGCCAGGCTGCGCACCTCGCCGGCCACGACGGCGAAGCCGCGGCCCTGCTCGCCGGCTCGAGCCGCCTCGACCGCCGCGTTCAGCGCGAGGATGTTGGTCTGGAAGGCGATGCCGTCGATCACGCCGATGATGTCGGCGATGCGCCGGCTGCTGTCGTTGATCTCGCCCATGGTCTGCACCACCTCGGCGACCACCGCACCGCCGCGCTGGGCGACCTCGGCGGCCGACGAGGACAGCGAGCGCGCCGCCTCCGCCGAGGCGCTGCTGTGGGTCACCGTGCCGGTGAGCTGCTCCATCGAGCTGGCGGTCTGCTGCAGGCTGCTGGCGGTCTGCTCGGTGCGCGCGCTCAGGTCCTGCGTGCCCACGGCGATCTCCGAAGACGCGGTGGCGATCGACTCGGACGAGTTCTTCACCCCGGCGATGACGCGCGCCAGCGCGCGGTCGGCCTTCTGCAGGTCGGCGATCAGGTCGGCGAATTCGTCGCGGCTGCGCGCCGCCTCGACCGTGCCGAGCTCGCCCGCGGCGATGGCCTGGGCGGCGCGTGAGGCGCGGCGCATGCTCGCGGCCATGCTCGCGTAGATGCCGACGTACAGCCACACCGACACCGCGATGCCGACGAGCAGCGCCGCGACGAGCAGGTTGCGCGCCATCGCCGCGCTCGCGCCGCGCTCGGCCAGCAGGCCGTCGAGCACCGTGCGGTTGGCCTCCACCAGCGCCCAGGCGGCGTCGATGGTGGGCGCGGAGGCGGCGAGGACGTCCTGCTGCGTGACGGCGATCCTGTCGACGCCGGTGAAGTTCTTGCGCACGAAGGCGAGCAGTTCCTTCGAGCTGCCCTTCAGCGCGTCGAAGCGCGACGACAGCGCCTGCTTGACCGCCGGGTTGGCCTGCATGGACTGCGCGAGCAGCGTCTCGACGTTGCCGAAGGTGTCGTTCAGCCGCGCTTCGGTGACCTCGTAGAACACCTTGTCCTTGGTCGAGACCTCGGCGCGGCTGACGTTGAGGGTGGCGTAGGCGGCCATGCGAACCGCGATGCCGGCGGTCGAGGGCGTGTTGTTGGCCAGCGGGTAGCCGAGGTAGAAGATGTCGGCGTCCGGGTCCTGCGCGAGGCCGGACTTGTTGCCCAGGTCGCGCATGAAGGCGTACAGGCGGCTGTACTCCGGCGCATGCGCGGCGAAGGCCTTCTGCGCGAACTCGGCATCGGCGGGCAGTGCGGCGATCTTGGTCTGCAGCTCGGCCCAGCCCTTCTTCAGCCCTGCCAGTTCCCCGCTCATGTCGAAGTGCCCGCGCGAGGCGGCCACGCGACGCTCGATGCCGTCCAGCACCCGCTCCACGGCAGCGGCCTGGCGCTTGAAGGCCTCGAGGGCCGCCGGATCGCCCGGGGTTCCGGTGATGGCGACGCGCCGGCTCTCGATGAGCACCTTGTTCCACTCGACCAGGTCGGCCATGAGCGCGGTCGCGGCGCGCTTGGCGTCGATCGCGCGCACCCGCGCATCGAAGGTGTAGGCGGCGCCGAAGCCCATGGCGATCAGCAGCAGCAGCGTCGGAACGCCTGCCAGAAGGAACTTGTTGCCCAGTCGCAGCCGCGACATCAGGGCGGTGGCGGGTCGGAAGATGGCCGTCATTCGATCCTCATGCATCAAAGAAGTGACTCGACGTGGGCCGGGCGCGAGCCGCAGGCCCGAAGGACGGCGGCACGCGACCAGCCTCACCAACGGCATGGGTTTCGGCCCGGCGCCGCGAAACTGAAGTGCGCGGGACGGCGCGCTATAGTGACCGCACCATGGACAGTCCGTTGCGCGCCGCCGCCATCCTTCACGACGGCAGTTGTGACGTCGATGCCTTGCTCGCCGAGGTGGTCGACGCCCAGTTGCGCGCCGGCCGCCGCGTGCGCGGCCTGCTGATGGCGCCCGCCGAGCAGCGCGGCGATTGCCTGGCCGAGATGGTGCTCGTCGACATCGACAAACGCGACGGCTACCTCGTCTCGCAGCAGCTGGGCCGCGAGTCGAAGGCCTGCCGCGCCGATCCGCACGGCTTCGCGCGCGCCAGCGAGGTGCTGCGCGCCGCGCTGGACGACGCGCCCGAACTGATCGTCTGCAACCGCTTCGGCCGGCTCGAATCGGAAGGCACCGGCTTTTCCGCCGAGCTGCTCGAGATCATGTCGCGCGACATCCCCTTCCTCACCGTGGTGTCGCGCCACCTCGTCGACGACTGGCAGCGCTTCACCGGCGGTGCCGCCGCGCTGCTGCCGCCAGATCGCGCGGCGATCGACGCCTGGCTCGCGCGCACCTTGGCGCCGGCCAACGTCTAGCGAACCTCGAACGGGAAGCGCACGCCCAGCGTGCGCCGCATCGCGTCCACCTGGCGCAGCACCGCCACCGTGTCGGCGTGCGGGACGGCCGGGCTCTCGATCCGGCCCTGCGCGATGCAGCGGATCGCTTCCTCGATCTCGTACTCGAAACCGTTGACGCGGAACGGCCGCTCCGCGGTCTCGACCGGCTCGCCGTGTCGCGCCAGGCTCGCGCGCGTGCCTTGCCAGAACGGCCCGTGCAGCGTGATGTAGCCCGTCTCGCCGAGCACGACGAGGTCGTTCGGCGCACGGCCGTCGAAGGCGCAGACGAACTGGCCGACCGCGCCGCCGGGCCAGGCCAGGGTCATCGCCACGCGCTCCTCGACGCCGCTGCTGCCGATGCGGCCGACCACGTGCAGCGCCGGCTCGCCGCCTTCGCCCTGAACCGCGAGCAGGTCGCGCGCGAGGCCGAGCGGGTACACGCCGATGTCCAGCAGCACGCCGCCGCCGAGCGCGGGGTCGAAGTGGCGCGCGGCCGGATCGAAGGGGAGGGCGAAGCAGAAGCTCGCCTGCAGACCCTGCACGCGGCCGATGCGGCCCTCGCCGAGCCAGCCGCGCACCACCGGCATCACGGGCAGCAGCCGGCTCCAGAAGGCTTCCATCAGCAGCCGGCCGCCGCGGCGGGCCAGGGCGCACAGCTCGGACGCCTCGTCGGCATCCGTCACCAGCGGCTTCTCGCACAGCACGTGCAGCCCGGCCTCCAGCGCCGTGCGCACGGCGGCCCCGTGGGCGGGGTGGGGGGTGGCGACGTAGACCACGTCGACCTGCCCCGAGGCGGCGAGCGCGTCGACGCAGGCGTGCACACGGGCGCCGTCACCGGCCTGCGACCAGCGCCCGGCGAAGGCCTGCGCGCGCGCCGCGTCGCGCCCGACCACGGCAGCCAGGCGCTGGCCGGGGATCGAATGCAGCGCCTGCGCGAAACGCTGCGCGATCGTGCCCGGGCCGACCACGGCCCAGCGCAGCGGAAGAAGCATGCCGGGTGAACTCATCGTGCCGCGCAGTATGCGGCCGGCTAGCATCGTGCCATGGCACTCGACACCTGGCTCATCTACCTCGTGGCGGCGATCGGCCTGTCGCTCTCGCCCGGCCCCAACGGCCTGCTGGCGCTCACGCACGGCGCCCTGCACGGCCGGCGCAAGACGCTGTGGACGATCTTCGGCGGCTCGGCCGGCTTCATCGCCGTGATCGCGCTGTCGATGTTCGGCATCGGCGCGCTGCTGCAGACCTCGCTGGTCTGGCTCACGGTGATGAAGTGGGTGGGCGGCGCCTACCTCGTCTGGCTCGGCGTTCAGGTGTGGCGCTCGCCGCCGATCGGCGTGGAACTGCAGGCGTCGGGTGGCCAGCGCAGCGGCGCTTCGCTGTTCCGCCAGGGTCTGCTGTCGGCGGCCACGAACCCGAAGGGCATCCTGTTCTTCGCTGCCTTCCTGCCGCAGTTCATCGACCCCACACGCAGCCTGTGGCTGCAGTTCGTCATCATGGCCGGGACCTTCGCCGGCATCGAGGTGGTGACGGAGTTCGTCATCGCCAGCACCGCGCACCGCATCCGGCCCTGGCTGCAGCGCGTGGGCAAGCGCTTCAACCAGGCCTGCGGCGGCGTCTTCGTGGCGATCGGTGCGGCACTGCCGCTGCGCGCCTAGCGGGCGGAGGATTCGCGCAGCGCGATGTCGAGCAGGTCGTCGATCCGCTCGATCGGCAGCGAGGTGTCGAACGATCCTGCAGCGGCCGGCACGCCCGGGGCTGGCCGCAGCGGCCGGCTGCTGAGGTCGATCATCGTGCCGACCATGCGGGCGGCCAGGCCGCGGCCGTCGCGTTCCACCACCCGGCCGCGCGAGAGCACCGTGCGGTAGCCCGAGCCATTGCTGCGCAGCCGGAAGTGCATCGCGTAGAAGTCGCCGTGTCCGTCGAGGTGGCGGCGCAGCGAGGCGAGCATGGCGTCGATGTCGTCGGGGTGCACCCGGCAGCGCCAGAACGAGGTGCTGTCGGCCGCCGGAACGCCCGAGAAGCCCAGGCGCGCCTTCCAGGCCTCCGAATAGCGAACCGTTTCCTGCCGGGGGTCGAGATCCCAGACGCCGAAGCGGGCGTCTTCCAGGGCTTGCAGCCAGCGGCGGATGTCTCGGGTCGGTTGAACCATCGCAGTCGAAACGACGAACGGGAAGTCGAAAACCCGCATTGTCGGTGCAGCGGGCCCGCGCTCGTCCGCGAAAGCTGCGTCGTATTGCCGATCGGGCGGCCCGGCCGCACAGCGATCAGCGCCGCCCCAGCGGCAGCGCCGTCTTGTAGCGCACCTGCTTGAGCGCGAAGCTGGAGCGGATCTTCTCCACTTCCTTCATCGGCGAGAGTTGCTCGAGGATGAATCGCTCCAGCGCGGCCATGTCGGGCACGGCGACGCGGATCAGGTAATCCGCATCGCCCGTCATCAGATAACACTCCATCACTTCATCACGCGCGGCGATCTTGGCCTCGAAGGATTCGAGCGCGGCACGGGTCTGCTGTTTCAGGCTGATGGAGATGAAGACGTTGAGGTGCAGCCCCAGCCGCTGCGCGTCGAGCAGCGCCACGTACTGGCGGATCAGGCCGCCGGCTTCCATCGCCTTCACGCGCGCCAGGCAGGGCGAGGGCGACAGGCCGACGCGTCGCGCCAGCTCGACGTTGGACAGGCTGGCGTCGGCCTGCAGTTCGCGCAGGATGCGCAGGTCGATGGCGTCGAGGTTCATCGTGCTGTCGATTCGTTGATGGACGGCAGATCATGCTGCAAAACCACGACCGAAGCAGCGTCTTCGGTCACCCATGCCGGTGTCTCGTGCCTACAGTGCAACGCTCCAGGAGACCCCGATGAGCGACCCCTCGATCCAGCCGCAGCTCGCCAGCGCCCTTCCCTTCACCGACAGCGACCCGGCCGAGACCGCCGAGTGGCGCGATGCGCTGGCCTCGCTGCTGCAGGCCGCCGGGCCGCAGCGCGTGCGCGAGATCATGGACATGCTCTCGGCCGCGGCGCGCTCGCCGGAGGTGGGCTGGCAGCCGGCGCTGGGCACGCCCTACGTGAACACCATCCCGGCCTCGCGCCAGCCGGCCTTCCCGGGCGATCTCGCCATCGAGGAGCGTCTGGCCTCGCTGATGCGCTGGAACGCGCTGGCAATGGTGGTGCGCGCCAACCAGGCGCACGGCGAACTCGGCGGGCACATCGCCAGCTATGCCAGCGCGGCCGACTTGTTCGAGGTCGGCTTCAATCACTTCTTCCGCGGCGGCGAAGGCCAGGGCGGTGGCGACCTGGTCTTCTACCAGCCGCACAGCGCGCCGGGCGTCTATGCGCGCGCCTTCCTCGAAGGGCGGCTGAGCGAAGACGATCTCGCCCACTACCGGCAGGAGATCACCGCACGGCGCCACGGCATCAAGGGCCTGTCCAGCTACCCGCACCCCTGGCTGATGCCGGACTTCTGGCAGTTCCCCACCGGCTCGATGGGCCTGGGGCCGATCAGCTCCATCTACCAGGCGCGCTTCATGCGCTACCTGCAGCACCGCGGGCTGCTCGACACCTCGGCGCGCCGCGTCTGGGGCGTGTTCGGCGACGGCGAGATGGACGAGCCGGAGAGCATGAGCGCGCTGACCCTGGCCGCGCGCGAGAAGCTCGACAACCTGATCTGGGTGGTCAACTGCAACCTGCAGCGCCTGGACGGCCCGGTGCGCGGCAACGGCCGCATCATCGACGAGCTGGAGGCCCTGTTCGCCGGCGCGGGCTGGCGCGTCATCAAGCTGGTGTGGGGCTCCGACTGGGACGGCCTGTTCGCGCGCGACACCGAGGGTGCGCTGGCGCGGGCCTTCGCGAACACCGTCGACGGCCAGTTCCAGACCTTCGCCGCCAAGGACGGGCGCTACAACCGCGAGCACTTCTTCGGCCAGGACCCGGCGCTGGCCGCGCTCGCGCAGGGCCTCACCGACGAGCAGATCGACCGACTCAAGCGCGGTGGCCATGATCTCGTGAAGATCTTCGCCGCCTACCACGCCGCGGCGCAGACGCGCGGGCGGCCGACGGTGATCCTGGCGCAGACCAAGAAGGGCTACGGCATGGGCGAGGCCGGCCAGGGTCGCATGACGACGCACCAGCAGAAGAAGCTCGAGCGCGAAGACCTGATCGGCTTCCGCAACCGCTTCGACCTGCCGCTCACCGACGAGCAGGCCGCCACGCTGGCCTTCTACAAGCCCGCCGACGACAGCCCCGAGATGCGCTACCTGCGCGCGCGCCGCGAGGCGCTGGGCGGCTTCGTGCCGGCGCGGCGCAGCGAGGCGGCGCCGGTGGCGGTGCCGCCGCTGGCGCGCTACGGCGAGTTCGCGCTGAACGCCGACGGCAAGGAGATGAGCACCACGATGGCCTTCGTGCGCATGCTCACCGCGCTGCTCAAGCACGCGCAGCTCGGCCCGCGCGTGGTGCCCATCGTCGCCGACGAGGCGCGCACCTTCGGCATGGCCAACCTGTTCAAGCAGGTGGGCATCTACTCCTTCAATGGCCAGACCTACGAGCCCGAGGACATCGGCTCGGTGCTGAGCTACCGCGAGGCCACCGACGGGCAGATCCTGGAAGAGGGCATCAGCGAGGCCGGCGCGATCAGCAGCTGGACGGCAGCGGCCACCAGCTACTCGGTGCACGGCCAGGCCATGCTGCCCTTCTACATCTACTACTCGATGTTCGGCTTCCAGCGCATCGGCGACCTGATCTGGGCGGCCGCCGACCAGCGCTCGCGCGGCTTCCTGCTCGGCGCCACCGCCGGCCGCACCACGCTGGGTGGCGAGGGCCTGCAGCACCAGGACGGCTCCAGCCTGCTGCAGGCCGCGGCAGTGCCGAACTGCCGCGCCTACGACCCCTGCTTCGCCGGCGAGTTCGCGGTGATCCTCGACCACGGCATGCGCCAGATGATGGAGCGGCAGGACGACGTCTTCTACTACGTCACCCTGATGAACGAGAACTACGCTCAGCCCTCGCTGCCGGCGGGCGTGGAGGCGGACATCGTCAAGGGCCTGTACCGCTTCGCGACGCATGACGTGAAGGGAAGGGCCAGGGGCCGCGTGCGTCTGGTCGGCTCGGGCACCATCCTGCGCGAGGTGATCGCCGCGGCCGAGCTGCTCGCCGCCGACTGGGGCATCGAGGCCGAGGTGTGGAGCGCCACCAGCTTCAGCGAGCTCGCGCGCGAGGCGCGCGAGGTCGAGCGCCACAACCGCCTGCACCCGGCCGAGCCCGCGCGCAGCAGTCACCTGCAACGCTGCCTGGCCGGCGATGAGCCGGTGATCGCCGCCACCGACTACATCCGCGCCTGGCCGCAGCTGGTGGGCTCGTATCTCGACGCGCCCTTCACCGTGCTGGGCACCGACGGCTTCGGCCGCAGCGACACGCGCGCCGCGCTGCGCCGCTTCTTCGAGGTCGACCGCCACCACGTCGTGCTGGCGGCGCTGACCGCGCTGCGTGCGCAGGGCGTGGTCGATGCGGCGGCCTGCGCCGAGGCGATCGCGCGCTACGGCATCGAGGCCGACGCGCAGGCCTCCTGGCAGGCCTGAATCAGCTGCGCAGCCAGCGCTGCAGTGCCGCGCCCACCAGCGCGTGGGCGCGGCCGAAACCGGCCACCAGGCGCGCCGAGACTGGTGTGAGCACGACGAGCGAGAAGTCGGCGAGCTCGAAGGTGACTGCCGCATCGGGGAAGCGCGCCAGGTAGGCGGCCTTGGCCGCCTCGTACTCGTCGCCCTCGCGCGGCAGCACGCGCACCTCGGCCTGCAGCGACACGCGCGGCAGCGCCTGCGGCGGCGTCGCGGCGTCCGGTTCGGCCATCACCATCAGGCCCACGCGCGGATGCGATTGCATGTCGCGCGTGTGCGTGGCCAGCGCGCTGACGTGGATCAGCAGCACCCCGCTGTCGTCGCGCAGCACGAAGGGCACCATCGACACCGCCGGCTCGCCGCCATGCAGCGTGGCCAGCGAGGCCACCGGGCGCTCGTCGAGCAGGCGGCGCAGGCTGCGCAGGGCCTCGTCGCGTTCGTCCATCGGGCGCCGCCTCAGGCCACGTGCAGCATCGTGCGGCGGATCTTGCCGCCCACGCGCTCGATGCGCCGCCAGCCGCTCTCGTCGTTCATCGTGATCCAGCGGCGCTCCTCGGCGCGGTAGAACCAGTCCTTGTCCTGCTGGTAGAAGACCTGCGTGTTCGCCGCTTCCCAGATGTTGACGATCTCGTTGCCGTGGGCGCGGATCTCGTCGAAGTCGGTGGTCGCCTTCTGGCCCATCTCGCTGTAGTACGAATTGAGTTCGAGCAGCAGGGTGTTCACGTCGGCCGGCATGCGCTCGGCCTTGAGGCCGATCTTCACCGCCTCGTCGAGCAGGATGGGGTAGCTGTGCGAGGGGTACTTGGAGTTCAGCGTGGTGGCGATGCGCTCGGCCGCGGCCTCGTCGGCAATGTGGTTGGCCAGCAGCTCGCGGCACAGCATGATGGACAGCGACTCGGCGCGGTCCACCGCGCCGATCACCAGCGGGTGCACGTACTGGAACAGCGAGCGGTAGGGGTTCTCGGCGGTGTCGCCCTGCTGCTCGCGCCACAGCCGGATCACGCGCGTCAGCTCGTCGAGGCTGACGCTGACGCGCTCGTTGTCGCGGTCCACCGGCGACAGCGCGTGGTTCAGCGAGGTGTCCACGGCGGTGAGGTAGGCGGTCGGGCCCATCAGGATGCGGTCGGCGCCGAGCGCGATCATCGTCGCGGCCGAGGCGCACTCCAGCGGCACCAGGGCCACCAGCTGCCGGCAATGCTGGCGCAGCAGGTTGACCAGGCGCAGCGAGACCTGGCCGCTGCCGCCGTCGGACTTGATGAACAGGTGGATGGTGTCGTGCTGGCCCAGCCGCCCCAGCACGTCGTACAGCGCCAGCACGTCGGAGTGGCACACCGAGCCGCGCGGATTGTTCCAGTAGCTCACCAGCGGGCCGCCGAGGCGTTCGGAGAGCTTGGCGATCACCGCCTGCGTCTTGGCGAACAGAACCGGCGGCTGCTTGATCTTCGGCTTGCGGGCGTCGGGCGTGTCGGTCGAAACGGGCGTGGCGGGCATGGGCGATGAACGGGTGGGCCAGGCCCTAGCGTAACGCCTGCGCCTCGGCCACGAGCGCATGCGCCTCACCCAGGCCGGCCGCCAGCGCGGCAGCGGCACGCTGCGCGGTGGCGTGCGCGTGCGGGTCGCCGGCGGCACGCTCGGCCTGCGCCAGCCGCAGCAGCGCCTCGCCCACGTCGGCGCTGCGGTCGGCGTCGCGCGCGACGCGCTCGGCTGCGGCCACGGCCGCGCCGGCCATCGCCCGCGCACCCGCGGCGTCGCCGGAGGCCAGGCGCACCTGCGCCGCCACGCGCAGCGCAGCCGCTGCGGCCGGCGTCGGCGGCGCGCCGGTCAGGCGCTTCAGTTCGGTCTCGATGAGGGTTGCCGCCTCCTCCAGCCGGCCCTGGCCGAGGCGGATGCGCGCTCGCAAGGTGGCCGGCGTGCACTGGCGCTGCACCGGGTCGTACTGCTCGCCGAGGCCGGACAGCAGGGTCTCGGCCGCGTCGAAGCGGCCCTGCGCCGCCAGCACCTGCGCGAGCAGGTAGTCGGCCCGTGCCGCGGCCTTGAGCGCCGCGCTGGCGCGCGAGCGCTGCGCCAGGTCGCGCAGCGCGGCCTCTGCCTCGTCGAAGCGGCCCAGGCGCGCCAGCGCAGCGCTGCGCGGCAGCTCCAGCCAATCGGGCGGCGCCGCGCCGGGGGCGATGTCGCGCACGCGCGGCGCGATGGCCTCCAGCTGCGCCGAGGCGTCGCGCACCTCGCCCCAGTCGAGCAGGATGGAAGCGATCGCGCGACGGTTGCGCAGGTCGCCCTGCGAATCGCCGCGGCCCAGGCGCGCATCGAGTTCGGCCAGCCGCACGTGCGTGTCGTGCGCGCGATGCAGCTCGCCATGGTCGGCCAGAAGCTGGCCGAGGAATGACAGCAGCACGGCGTACTGCGCGCCGCTGCGGTCGCCGTTGGATTCGATGGCGGCGATGGCCGCGCCGACCCGGGCGATGGCCTGCGGCAGGTCGCCTTCGGCCCGCGCCATCTCGCCCTCGGCGCGGCGGCAGGCGACCGTGGTCGCCACCGGCGGGCGATCCACCTGCGCCAGCGCGGTCACGCCGCTGCGCAGCTGCGCCCGCGCCGCATCGAGCCGGCCCAGGCCGAGCTCGGTGGAGACGCGGTTGCAGGCCACGTCGGCAATGAGCTGCGCATCGCCGCTGGCGCGCGCAATCGCCTCGGCGCGCTGCATCAGCGTGGCGTCCATCGCGGCGTCGCCGGCGTGCTCGTACTGGCCGGCCAGGGTCACCAGCAGGTCGACGGCGATGCGCGGGTCGTCGCTGAACTGGCGCTCGGTGAGCTGCACGCTGCGCTCGAGCACCTCGCGCAGGGTCAGCGGCGCGTCCGGCCCCTGCGTGACGTTGAGTGCCAGGTTCATCAGGTTGGACTTGGCCTGCGCGCGGCGCGCCTGGAACAGCGCCTCGTCGCGCTCGCGCCGCGCCTCCACCGCCTGCCAGGCGGTGCCGATCACGCCGGCCACCAGCACGGCCAGCGTCACCGACAGCGCGGCCACGGCGCTGCGGTGCCGGCGCACGAAGCGGCCGCTGCGGTAGGCCCAGGAATCGGGCCGCGCCGCCACCGGCTCGTGGGCGAGATGGCGGCGCAGGTCCTCGGCCAGCGCGGCCGCGCTCGCGTAGCGCTCGCCCGGCGTCTTCTTCAAGGCCTTGGCGACGATGTTGTCGAGGTCGCCACGCAGCGCGCGCGCGGCCGCGGCCGGTGCCGCCTCCGACAGCCGGCGCGGCTCGCGCGCGCCCACCGCGTGCAGGCGCTGCACCGGCGTGTCGCCCGCGCGTGCGGTCGGGTGCGCGCCGGCGAGCAGCTCGAACAGCAGCACGCCCAGCGCATACACGTCGGTGGCGGTGGTGACCTCGCCGCCACCCACCTGCTCCGGCGCGGCGTAGTCGGGCGTGAAGGCGCGCCCGCCGAGCTCCGTCAGCGCGGTCGGCGGGGCCGGCTGCGACTGGTCGTCGATCAGCTTGGCGATGCCGAAGTCGAGCAGCTTCACGCGGCCTTCGGGGGTGACGAGGATGTTGTCGGGCTTGAGGTCGCGGTGCAGCACCAGCCGCTGGTGGGCATGCTCGACGGCGGCCAGCACCTCCAGCATCAGGGCCAGTCTCGCCTCGACACCGAACGTGCGCTCGTCGCACCAGCGCGTGATCGGCGTGCCGTCGATGCGCTCCAGCACCAGATAGGGCTGGCCGGCCGCGCTCACGCCGGCGTCGAGCAGCCGGGCGATGTTGGGGTGGTCGAGCCGCGCCAGCGCCTGCGCCTCGCGCGCGAAGCGCCCGGCGCCGCCGCGCGCCAGCAGCGCGAGGTTGAGCAGCTTGAGCGCCACCTCGCCGTCGAAGCGGCCGTCGCTGCGCCGCGCCAGCCACACGCTGCCCATGCCGCCGGCGCCCAGCGGCCGCACCAGCGTGTAAGCACCCAGACGCTGGCCGGCCAGCGTGGCGCTGGCCAGCGCCTGCGGCACGTCTTCGAGAAAGGCCTCGCGGTCGATGTCGGTCTGGCGCGCCAGCAGGGCCTCCAGCTCGGCGGCGGTGGCGGCGTCGTGCTCGCGCAGCCGCGCGAGGTAGTCGCGGCGCGCGGCGGCGTCGAGCTCGAGCAGCTCGTCCAGGCGCGGGCTCAGCCGCAGCAGGCGTTGCAGGGTGCTGGCGTCCATCCCGGTGAGATCGGAAATTCGCGCCGCAATCCGACACGCGCTCAGTCGTCGCGCAGCAGTTCGTGCAGGAACAGGCGCGCCTTGGCCCAGTCGCGCTGCACGGTGCGCTCGGAGACCTCGCGCATCGCGGCGATCTCGGCGAAGCTCAGGCCGCAGAAGAACTTCAGGTCGACCAGCTCGGCCAGCGCGGGGTCCGATTGCGCGAGTGCATCGAGTGCGTCCGACAGCGGTGCGAGGTCGTCCATCGGCTGCGCCGCATCGGCCTTGTCGGCGTCCAGCGTGGTGAGCTGGAACTCGCCGCCGCGCTTGAGCGCGCGCCGCTCGCGCACGTGGTCGACGATCAGCCCGCGCATCGCGCGTGCCGCGTAGGCGAAGAAGCGCGCCCGGTCGGGGAAGGCCACGCCGCGGCCGCTGAGATCGAGGTAGGCCTCGTGCAGCAGCGTGGTGGCGCCGAGCGTGAGCCCGCCGGCATGGGCATACAGCTGCTTGCGCGCCAGGCGGTGCAGCTCGCGGTACAGCGAGGCGAACAGCGCCTGCGCTGCGGCCCCGTCGCCGCGCTGCGCGGCGGCCAGCGCGTCCTTCAGCGGCTGCAGCTCGACATCGTCGTCATCGGCCATGGGCCGATTGTGCGACCGCCACCCCCCTAGAACGCAATGTCGGGTTGTGCGCCGGGCCTGCGATCTCTCCATGCGCCGGCCCGCGTCGGCGGTCTTCTCATCAACCCTTGTCTCGAACGATCACATCATGACCACTGCGATTGCCACTCCCGCCGCCGCCACCCCCGACTACGCGGCCATCAAGCAGCGCCAGCAGGCCACCTGGGCCAGCGGCGACTTCGCCATCGTCGGCACCACCTTGCAGATCGTCGGCGAGTCGCTCGCCGAGGCTGCCGACGTGCGCGCCGGCGAGCGCGTGCTCGACGTCGCCGCCGGCAACGGCAACGCGACGCTCGCCGCGGCACGCCGCTTCGCCGAGGTGATCTCGACCGACTACGTGCCCGCGCTGCTCGACAAGGGCCGCGAGCGCGCCCGCGCCGAGCGCCTCGACGTGCAGTTCCAGGTGGCCGACGCCGAGGCGCTGCCCTTCGAGGACGGCCGCTTCGACGTGGTGCTCTCGACCTTCGGCGCGATGTTCACGCCCGAGCACCGCCGCACCGCCGGCGAGATGATGCGCGTGCTGCGCCCGGGCGGCCGCCTGGGGCTGGCCAACTGGACGCCCGAGGGCTTCATCGGCCGGCTCTTCAAGGTGATCGGCAGGCACGTGCCGCCGCCGGCCGGCCTGCAGTCGCCGGCGCTGTGGGGCACCGAGGCGCACCTGCGCGAGCTGTTCGGCCACGGCGCGGCATCGCTGCGCACCGAGCGCCGCCACTTCAACTTCCGCTACCGCTCGGCGGCGCACTTCGTGCAGGTGTTCCGCGACTACTACGGCCCGACGCACAAGGCCTTCGGCGCACTCGACGCGGCGGGCCAGGCGGCGCTGGCGCGCGACGTCACCGCGCTGCTCGAGGAGATGAACGTGGCCGGCCCCACCTCGCTGGTGGTGCCCGGCGAATACCTCGAGATCGTGATCACCAAGCAATGACACCCATCGGAGCCTCCCTCATGAAACGACCCCAACAGGCGCCGCTGGCGCTCGCCCTCTCCCTGCTGTTCGCCGTGCCGGCGCACGCCGATGCGATCACCGACTGGAACCAGGCGGCCGACGGCTTCATCACCGAGGCCAAGCTTGGCACGCCACCGGCCATCCGCGTGATGGCACTGCTGCAGACGGCCGTGGCCGATGCCGTGGCGGCCACGCCGGACAACATGTCGGCCGAGGCCGCGATCGCCGGCGCGCACCGCGTCATGCTCGCGAAGCTGCTGCCGGCGCAGCAGGCCGGCGTCGAGGCGGCCGTGCAGGCCGCGATCGCCAGGCTGCCCGAGGGGCCGGCGAAGGCCGCCGGCCTGGCCGCCGGCGAGAAGGCCGCTGCCGTGCTGCTGGCCCGCCGCGCCGACGACAACCCGGCGCAGCCCGAAGCGTACCGGCCGCACGCGGCACCGGGCCAGTACGTGCCCACCGCCGCACCGGCCATCCCGCAATGGGCGCAGCGCAAGCCCTGGCTGATGGCCAGTGCCTCGCAGTTCCGCCCCGGCCCGCCGCCGGCGCTGGCCAGCGAGCGCTGGGCGCGCGACTTCAACGAGGTGCGCGAGCTCGGCGGCCGCGCGAGCACGATTCGCAGTGCCGAGCAGACCGACATCGCGCGCTTCTGGGAGTATTCGCTGCCGGCCATCTACCACGGCGTGCTGCGCTCGGTGGCGCTGCAGCCGGGGCGCGACCTGAAGCGCAACGCGCGCCTGTTCGCCGCCGCCGCGCAGGCGATGGACGACGCGATGATCGGCGTGTTCGATGCCAAGTACCACCACCACTTCTGGCGGCCGGCCACCGCGATCCGCAACGGTGACCAGGACGGCAACGACGCCACGCCGCGCGAGCCCGGCTGGGCACCGCTGATCGACGCGCCGATGCACCCGGAGTACCCGAGCGGGCACAGCATCCTGGCGTCGACGGTGGCCACGGTCATCCAGGCCGACCTGGGCAGGAACGCCGTGAACGGCCTCGCCACCAGCAGCCCGAGCGCCAAGGGCGCGACGCGGCAATGGCGGCGACTCGACGACTTCGTCCGCGAGGTGTCGATGGCGCGCATCTACGGCGGCATCCATTACCGCGCCGCCACCGAGGCGGGCGAGGCGATGGGCCGGCAGATCGGCGAGCTGGCCGCGACGCGGCTGCTCGGCGCGCCACTGTGAGGCGGGTGCGGCCTGCGCTCAGCGCAGGCCGCGCAGCGCCGGGTGCAGCAGCTCGGCCGACGGCGCGCTGGCCAGGGTGTGGGCCAGCGTGCTGAAGGCCGCCTGCGGCAGCTCGGCCGCGAGCTCCGGCGCGGCCTCGCGCATCGCCGTGACGAAAGCGGCGGCGCGCGGCTCGTCGAGACCGGCGCGGGCGAGGATCCAGTTCACCGAGCCGACGGTGGGCAGTGGCGCGGCGACGCCGGGGTAGCTGCCCGCCGCCACCTCCATCGCCTGCAGCAGCGGGTATTTCGCCCGGATGCTCGGGATCTGCTCGCGCGCCGGGCCGAGGAAGCGCGCGCCGCCGGCGGACTGCGCGAGCCGCACGAAGCCCGGCCAGCCTTCGCCCGCGCCCCACAGCGCGGCGGCGCGGCCCTCGATCACCAGCGCCGGCGACTGCGCGGCCTGCTCGACGTAGATCGCCTCGAAGTC